>ERZ780162.1271-NODE-1271-length-17892-cov-4.885967_pt1 | contig 17892 bp, 15 predicted proteins | sample MGYA00511474_ERZ780162 | MGnify/ENA primary metagenome ERZ780162 (study PRJEB29588, sample SAMEA2143633) | human gut metagenome | biome: human gut; feature: human-associated habitat; material: faeces | place: Denmark | collected 2008/2010 ...
AGCGTGTTGCTATGGGACGTGCTATCGTTCGTAATCCTAAGGTATTCCTTATGGACGAACCTCTTTCCAACCTGGATGCAAAATTACGTGTTCAGATGCGTTCTGAGATCGCTTCCTTACATAACAGATTAAAAGCTACTATCATCTATGTAACACATGATCAGACAGAAGCTATGACATTAGGAACCAGAATCGTTGTATTAAAAGATGGTGTTATCATGCAGGTTGATTCTCCACAGAAATTATACAATGAGCCTAACAACTTATTCGTAGCTGGATTCATCGGATCTCCACAGATGAACTTCATCGACGCTGTATGTAAAGTAGAAGGCGAGAGAGTAACTCTTAACTTCGAGAAGACATCTGTTGTCCTTCCTCCGGCAAAAGCTAAGAAATTGATCGATGGCGGATACAACGGAAAGACAGTTGTTATGGGTATCAGACCAGAAGATATCGGAGATTCCCAGATTGAGATCGAAGCTCACAAAGATGCAGTATTCGAGACAGACGTAACAGGATACGAGTTATTAGGTTCTGAAGTATTGTTATACTTCAATGTAGCAGGAACAGCCATGACAGCAAAAGTTGATTCCAGAACAACAGCTCGTATGGGTGATCATATCACATTAGCAATCGATCCAGAGAAGATTCACTGCTTCGATAAAGAAACTGAATTGACAATTACCAACTAATTCGGTAAAATTAAATAAACTCAGTAGAACCGGGTGCATCATTTGTACCCGGTTTTTTCTGCAAAAAATAATTGCAAAACAAACATGTGTTCTATATAATAAATAACGAAAGGAATGGAGCGTATGATATCAAACCATAAGATACAGACTGCTTTAGACGAGATCAAGGAGATTTCCAAGATTGATCTGGCATTATATTCAGAGAAAGGAAAACAGGTTGCGGCTACTTTTGAACCGGAAGGAGATATGGAAGAAGCGGTAACTTCATTTGCAACATCGATGGCAGAGAGCCAGATGTTGTCCGGTTGTCATTTCTTTAAAGTAATGGTAGAGGGTGAAGTGGAATATATTCTTTTGACAAAGTCATCCGCAGAAGATGCTTATATGGTAGGACGGTTGGCAGTCTGCCAGATAAGGAATCTTGCAGCCGCTTATATGGAGCAGTTTGACCGTAATAATTTTATGCAGAATATCCTGCTTGGAAATATGCTCGTGGTGGACATGTACAATAAGGCCCAGAAGCTGCATATTGAACAGGCAGAACGTGTTGTTTTCGTGATTGAGATTGACGGCAAGAAAGATGCAACCGCGATGGAGACAGTCAAGAATCTGTTCGTGACCAAGACCAGAGACTATGTGACAGAAGTGGACGAGCAGAGCATTGTCCTGATCAAAGATACCAGAGACATGAAAGAAGATGAAGAACTGCAGACATTGGCAAGAATGATCGTGGATAATATGCACACTGAGGCGATGGTGAAAGTGCGCGTGGGCTATGGAAACCGTGTGCATAATCTGCAAGATATTGCCAAATCCTATCAGGAAGCCAAGATGGCGTTAGAAGTCGGAAGAATTTTTTATGCAGAGCGTGAGACGATTGCATACAGCCTGCTTGGAATTGGGCGTCTGATCTATCAGCTTCCGATGAGCTTATGTGAGATGTTTATTCATGAAGTGTTCGGGGATGAAGTGCCGGATATATTTAATGAAGAGATCAATACAACCATCCAGAAGTTTTTTGAAAATAATCTGAATATCTCAGAGACCGCCAGACAGTTATATGTGCACCGGAATACATTAGTATATCGTCTGGAACGTTTAGAGAAGGCAATCGGATTAGATATCCGTAAGTTTGATGATGCAATGACCTTTAAGATTGCGATGATGGTCATTGCACATATGAACCAGCAGAAGGTAGAAGAGTAGGGCAGATTTGAAAGAATATTATGAAATGAATCTGCAAGTTTGTGACAGAGCGCAGGAAAATGAATGAAGTGAGGTAAGAAATGGCAGGTTATGATGAGCACAGCATATCGGTTTTAGAAGGGTTAGAGGCTGTTCGGAAAAGACCGGGAATGTATATCGGAAGTGTTTCCAGAAAGGGATTGAACCACCTGATCTATGAGATCGTAGACAACTCTGTGGATGAGCATCTGGCAGGGGCATGTGATACGATCCATGTCACATTGGAGAAGAATGGTTCCTGTACGGTAGAAGATAATGGACGAGGCGTTCCGGTCGGAATGCACGCCAAAGGTGTTTCGGCAGCACGTCTTGTATACACAACCTTACACGCCGGCGGTAAGTTTGATGATTCCGCATATAAGACGAGTGGAGGGCTTCACGGAGTAGGTTCTTCCGTTGTCAATGCATTGTCTGTTTATATGGATGTGGAGATCAGCAGAGAGGGGTATATTCATCACGACCGCTATGAGAGAGGCGTTCCGGTTGTGGAATTGGAGAATGGATTGCTTCCTAAGATTGGCAAGACAAAAAAGACCGGAACCAAAGTAAACTTTCTTCCAGATCCGGAAATTTTTGAAAAGACGAGATTCAAAGAGGATGAGATCAAAAGCCGTATGCATGAGACGGCATATCTGAATCCGAAACTTACGATCATTTATGAGGACCGCCGTGGCGAGGAAGTCGAACATATCGTATATCATGAGGAAGATGGAATCCGTGGTTTTGTAAAGGATTTGAATAAAAATACGGAAGTGCTTCATGATGTCGTCTACTTTAAAGGGGAATCTGAAGGCATTACCGTGGAAGCTGCATTCCAGTACACGAATGAATTTCATGAGAATATCCTGGGATTCTGTAATAATATTTTTAATGCCGAGGGTGGTACACATATCACGGGATTTAAAACCGTATTTACAACCGTCATTAATTCTTATGCGAGAGAACTTGGTATTTTAAAAGAAAAAGATGTGAACTTCACCGGAGCAGATGTCCGAAACGGAATGACGGCAGTTGTTTCCATCAAACATCCTGATCCGAGATTTGAGGGACAGACAAAGACGAAATTAGATAATCAGGATGCGGCGAAAGCCACTGCAAAAGTGACCGGCGACGAGATTCAGTTATTTTTTGATAAAAACTTAGAGACATTGAAAACGGTCATCTCCTGCGCGGAAAAAGCGGCAAAGATCCGTAAGACCGAGGAGCGCGCCAAGACCAATCTGCTCACCAAGCAGAAGTTTTCGTTTGATTCCAATGGAAAGCTTGCAAATTGTGAGAGCAGGGACGCTTCCATCTGTGAAATCTTCATCGTCGAGGGAGATTCCGCCGGAGGTTCCGCAAAGACAGCGAGAGACAGAAATTATCAGGCAATCCTGCCAATCAGGGGTAAAATCTTAAATGTGGAAAAAGCAAGTATTGACAAGGTGTTAGCCAATGCAGAGATCAAGACCATGATCAATGCGTTTGGATGTGGTTTTTCCGAGGGATATGGAAACGATTTTGATATCACAAAACTTCGTTATGACAAGATCATCATCATGGCGGATGCCGATGTGGACGGAGCACATATCTCAACACTGCTTCTGACATTGTTTTACCGTTTTATGCCGGAACTTATCTATGAAGGACATGTCTATGTGGCAATGCCGCCGCTTTACAAAGTCATTCCAGGCAAGGGCGAGGAAGAGTATCTTTACGATGATGCGGCTCTGGAAAAATACAGAAAAGCACATAAGGGAAGTAACTTTACCTTACAGCGTTACAAAGGTCTTGGTGAGATGGATGCCGAGCAGTTGTGGCAGACTACATTGAATCCGGCTACCAGAATGTTAAAGCGGATTGAAATCGAGGACGGCCGCATGGCTTCTGATATCACAGAGCTTCTGATGGGAAATGATGTTCCACCGAGAAAGACATTTATTTATGAACATGCGCATGACGCAGAACTCGACGTATAGTGCAGACGGTAAAAATAGCAGTAGATCATTGAAAAATCGTAAAGCAGATGACAAACATTTTGCAATGGTCTGTAGAATAACAGATAGAGAGGTTATATGATGCAGCAGGAAGAACAGATTATCCGTACCGAGTATTCGGAACTGATGCAGAAATCTTATATAGATTATGCGATGAGTGTTATTATCGCAAGAGCTTTGCCGGATGTCCGCGATGGCTTAAAACCGGTGCAGCGAAGAACTTTATATGATATGTACGAACTGGGAATCCGGTATGACAAGCCGTACCGTAAATGTGCGCGTATTGTCGGCGATACCATGGGTAAATATCATCCACATGGCGACAGTTCTATTTATGACGCACTTGTTGTCATGGCACAGGAATTTAAGAAAGGGCTGCCGCTTGTAGATGGACACGGTAACTTTGGTTCTATCGAGGGAGATGGCGCAGCTGCGATGCGTTACACGGAGGCGCGTCTGCAGAAAATCACGCAGGAAGCATTTTTATCGGATCTGGATAAGGATGTCGTGGATTTTGTGCCAAACTTTGATGAGACAGAGAAAGAGCCGGAAGTTTTGCCGGTCAAGATCCCGAATCTCTTGGTGAACGGTTCCGATGGTATTGCGGTCGGTATGGTGACAAGCACACCACCGCACAATCTGGGCGAAGTGATCGACGGTGTGATCGCATACATTAAGAATCCGGATATCAATACTGAGCAGATGATGGAATATATTCCGGGACCTGATTTCCCGACAGGAGGAATTATTGCCAATAAGGACGATCTGATCCAGATCTATTCCACCGGTATGGGTAAGATCAAAATCCGTGGAAAAGTGGAAGTGGAGCAGGTCAAAGGTGGAAAAGAGCGCATTGTTATCACTGAGATCCCATATACGATGATCGGTGCGAACATCGGAAAATTTTTGAATGATGTATACAGTCTCGTGGAGACCAAGAAAACAAATGATATCGTGGATATCACAAACCAGTCCTCCAAAGAGGGAATCCGTATTGTGTTAGAGCTTCGAAAAGGAGCCGATACGCAGAATCTCATCAATCTGCTGTATAAAAAGACAAAGTTAGAGGACACATTTGGTGTGAATATGCTGGCAGTTGCGGAGGGACGGCCTGAGACGCTGGGACTTGTGCCAATCATCCGTCATCATGTGAAGTTCCAGTATGAGCTTGCCACAAGAAAATATCAGACATTACTGAAAAAGGAATTAGACAAAAAAGAAATACAGGAAGGATTGATCAAGGCGTGTGATGTCATTGACCTTATTATTGAAATCCTTCGCGGAAGTAAGAATGTAAAAGATGCAAGAGCATGTCTGACCGATGGTGTGACGGACAATATCACCTTTAAATCGGCACAGTCAGAAAAAATGGCATCAGACCTCCGTTTTACAGAGCGTCAGACCACGGCAATCCTGGAGATGCGTTTACAGAAGCTGATCGGTTTAGAAATCGAGGCATTGATGAAAGACCATGAGGATACGTTAAAGCATATCGCCGAGTATGAGGACATTTTGGAAAACCGTGCCACCATGGCGAAAGTGCTGATCAAAGAACTTCAGTCTTATAAGAAACAGTATGCGGTTCCGAGAAAAACTCTGATCGACAATCTTGAGGAAGCGGTTGTGGAAGAGAAGAAGATTGAGGAGATGGATGTGGTGTTCCTCATGGATCGCTTTGGCTATGCAAAAACGGTGGATGTCAGTGTCTATGAGAGAAATAAAGAGGCAGCGGATACGGAAAACCGTTACATCTTAACCTGTAAGAACACGGATAAAATCTGTATTTTTACAAACAAAGGACAGATGCATCTGTTGAAAGTGCTTGATCTTCCATATGGAAAGTTCCGAGATAAGGGAATTCCAATCGACAATCTAAGTAACTACAATAGTAGTGAGGAAAACTTTATATACATTATCAACCTCGGTGCGATCATTCACTCCAGATTATTATTTGGAACCAAAACAGCCATGCTTAAGATGGTTGACGGAAGTGAATTTGACGTGGCAAAGAGAACGACAGCCTCAACGAAGTTAAATGAGGATGATGAACTTCTGATCGTGCACGCAATGACAGGTGAGGAGACGGTTGTCATGCAGTCTGAGAAAGAAATGTTTTTGCGTATTGAGGCTTCCACAATCCCGGAAAAGAAAAAGGGAGCAGTCGGCGTGCGTGGCATGAAACTGAATGCAGGAGATGCATTGAGTAACATTTATGTGTTAGACGGCGAGAGCGAGCAGACCGTTGAAGTAAAGGGAAAAGAGGTTGTCTTAAACAGACTTCGTGTTGGAAATCGTGACACCAAGGGAACGAAGCGTTAAATAAAACCAAAAGAAGTAAGGTGGGAAAATGAATTACGGGCAGGCAAGAGCGTATGCCGTAAATGTCAGCAGGTCGGGAAGCATATTAGGACTTGATAGTATTGAAAATTTAATGCACGAGCTTGGGGATATACAGGAGCAGCTTAAGATCATCCACATTGCGGGAACGAATGGAAAAGGTTCTACCGGGGCTTATTTAGAGCGGGTACTCATAGAAGCCGGATACCGGGTAGGCAGATATAGTTCCCCGGCGGTGTTTGATCCGATGGAAGTGTGGCGGATCAATCTTCAGTCCATGAGCCACGAGGAGTATGCGGATATCATGGAACAGGTGAAGTGTGCCTGTGACCGCATGGTGGAAAAAGGTATGGAACATCCGACGATTTTTGAAGTGGAAACAGCGATGGCATTTTTGTATTTTTATCAGAAAAAATGTGATTATGTACTGTTGGAAGTTGGAATGGGCGGCAGAACAGATGCAACGAATCTGATCAAAAAGCCAGTGTGCTCCGTTATTACATCAGTCAGTATGGATCATATGCAATTTCTTGGAAATACACTGACCGAGATTGCACAGGCAAAAGCCGGCATTATCAAAAAAGATTGTCCGGTCGTGACCATCCTGCAAAAAGCAGAGGCAATGGAGGCGATAGAAGCAGAGGCAGAAAAACAGCATGCAAGGCTTTATACCGCCGATGTTTCCAAGGTAACGGTGGAAACCGAAACGTTAAAAGAGATCAGATTCGATCATCCGGGACTTGGAACGGTGACAACCCAGCTTACAGGGACATATCAGGTGGAAAACTGCTGTCTGGCGGTCACAGTGTTAAAGGAGGTTCTTGGAATTGCAGACCGGATCATTATAGACGGGATCAGAAATACCGTGTGGCCGGGCAGGTTTGAGATCATAGGAGAACAGCCGCTGTTTATCATAGACGGTGCGCACAATGAGGATGCGGCACTTCAATTAAGTGCGTCTGTGGAAAAATATTTTACAAACATTCCAATAACTTATATAATAGGCGTACTTGCAGATAAGGAACACAAAAAAGTGCTGGAGGCAATGCTGCCTTATGCGGGAGCCGCCTTTACAGTGACGCCGGATAATCCGAGGGCGATGAAAGCGGAAGAACTTGCGTCTGAGGCAGAAGCGATCGTGGCTCGTCTGTGGAAAGAGAGAGCCGGAAAGCCGGAAAAAGCACAGGGCGCAGAAAATAGTCCACAGGGAGCAGGAGGTATGGAACTGCTTCCGAAGGTCATGGCATGCAGTTCTATGGATGAAGCGGTGCGTCTGGCGCTGGAACACACGAAGAAAGACGGTGTGATCCTTGCATTTGGCTCATTGTCTTATCTGAAAGAGATTAAGCAGATCGCACAGGTGGATTGATATATATAAGCATACAAAGGATGTAGTATTACACCGGGATCATATAATTTCAGTATCGATAAAGAAGGAAAAAACATGGATAAAGAGAAAATAGAAGCGGGCGTAAAATTAATACTGGAAGGAATCGGGGAAAACCCGGACAGAGAAGGGCTTATCGATACCCCTGACCGCATTGCCAGAATGTATGAAGAGATATTTGGTGGACTGACGCAGACCGCTGAAGAACCGCTGTCAAAGACATTTCATGTGAAAGACAATGCGATGGTTCTCGAAAAAGATATTACATTTTACTCGACCTGTGAGCATCATTTTATGCCTTTTTACGGAAAAGCGCATATTGCGTATATCCCGGATGGAAAAGTCGTAGGTCTCAGCAAACTGGCAAGAACCGTGGAAGTGTATGCAAAGCGTCCGCAGATCCAGGAACAGTTGACGGCACAGATCGCAGATGCATTAATGGAATATTTAAAGCCACAGGGCGCAATGGTCATGCTGGAAGCAGAGCATATGTGCATGACGATGCGTGGTGTGAAAAAGCCGGGAAGCAAGACGGTAACATTTGTGACGCGCGGTGTTTTTGAACAGGATGAGAGGCTTCAAAGACAGTTTTTTGATCTGGTAAGAGCGTAAGATAAAGTCAGGAAAGGTTAGAAAAATGAGAATAGGTAGCAGGGATTTTGCAACAACAGGACATACTTATATTATGGGAATTTTAAATGTGACACCGGACTCTTTTTCCGATGGTGGAAAGTTCAATCAGATTGATGCGGCATTAAAGCATGCGGAAGAGATGATAAGAGACGGTGCAGATGTGATCGATATCGGTGGGGAATCCACACGGCCGGGATATACAAAGATTTCCGATGAGGAGGAGACAGGCAGGGTGGTTCCGGTCATTGAGGCGGTAAAAAAAGAGTTTGGGATTCCAATCTCTGTGGATACTTATAAAAGCGGCGTTGCAGAGGCGGCGGCACAGGCAGGAGCCGATCTGATCAACGATATCTGGGGACTGAAATATGACCCGCACATGTCAGAAGTCATTGCAAAATCCGGGCTGGCGTGCTGTCTCATGCATAACCGGGACAATACTGAGTACCGGAATTTTATGGAGGACATGAAGCAGGATCTGCGGGAGACAATCGCACTTGCCAAAGCGGCTGGAATTGCGGACGATAAGATTATCTTAGACCCGGGTGTTGGGTTTGCAAAAAGTTATGAGAACAATCTGGAAGTGATCCGCCGCCTGAAAGAGTTCAATGAATTAAAATATCCGGTGCTACTTGGCACCTCAAGGAAGTCTGTGATCGGATTGACACTTGACCTTCCGGCAGCAGAGCGTGTGGAGGGAACGATCGTCACAACGGTCATGGCGGTGGAAGCAGGCTGTATGTTTGTCCGTGTGCATGATGTAAAAGAAAATCACCGGGCAATCCAGATGGCAGAGGCGATCCTGGACAGAAAATAAGCAATTGCCAAACACCTGTTTTTTCAGGAGTTTTGCAGGCTTTAGATAACAGGAAGATAGAAGTGCTGAAAGGAAGTATCGGGATGACAGGAGATTTTATTAAAATAACGAATTTAAAAGTATTTGCACATCATGGGGTTTTTCCGGAGGAAACAAGGGATGGACAGGACTTTTACGTGAATGCAAAACTTTTTTTGGACTGCAGAAAAGCTGGAAAGACAGACAATCTGTCGGATTCTTTGAATTATGGCGAAGTCAGCCATTTTATCACAGATTTTCTACAGGATCATACATACAAATTAATTGAGAGCGTCGCAGAGCAGTTAGCGGAAGCGATGCTTCTTTCTATGCCGGTGTTAAAAGGAGTAGAGATTGAGTTATGTAAACCACATGCTCCAATCGGGCTTCCATTTGAAAATGTGTCGGTGACGATGAAACGGCAGTGGCATGAGGTGTATCTTGCGGTCGGTTCCAATCTTGGGGACAAGAATGCCTATATTGGGAATGGAATCGACGAACTGCGCCGGATCAAAGAGATCAAAGAGGTAAGAGTGTCAGAACTTCTGGTGACAAAGCCTTACGGCGGAGTGGAGCAGGACGATTTTGTTAATGGGGCGATCGCATTAAAGACGCTGTTATCACCACAGGAGCTGTTGGAGAAACTGCATGAGATCGAGCAGCACGCTAACAGGGAGCGTATCATTCACTGGGGACCTAGAACATTGGATCTTGACATTATTTTTTATGATAAGCTTGTGTACGAGGATGAGAATCTTATCATACCGCATATTGATATGCAGAATCGTGACTTTGTGTTAAAACCGCTGGCAGAACTTTGCCCGAATTACCGTCACCCGGTTTTGGGAAAAACAGTGTCGCAGTTACTTGGAGAGCTGAAAGAGAGGTAATATGATAAAAGCAGTCTTATTTGATCTGGATGGTACGATCATTAACTCAGAAGAGGGAATTACAAAGTGTGTACAATATGCATTAAGCAGTTTTGGAATTGAGGAACCGGACCGGAAAAAGCTGTTGTGTTTTATCGGACCGCCGCTTGATCCTGTTTTCCGTGAAAAATACGGCTTTGATGCGGACAAGGCATGGCAGGCGGTATTAAAATACCGGGAGAGGTTTGATAAGACCGGAATTTTCGAGTGTGAATTATATGAGGGTGTCGCAGATACGATCCGCAAGTTAAAAGAAGCAGGCTGCGTCATCGCACTTGCTTCCTCCAAGCCGGAGACAGCGTGCAGACGTATTCTGGAACATTTTTCCCTGACACCGTATTTTGATGAGATCGTCGGTTCCACTTTAGATGGAAGCATCAGCACCAAACAGCAGGTACTAGAGGAGCTTGGCAGACGGATGGAGCATATGCAGATCACAAAAGACCAGATGTGCCTGATCGGAGACACTGAGTATGACGTGATTGGAGCGGATCAGTTTGGAATCCGCTGTATCGGCGTATCCTATGGATTTGGAAAAAGAGAGCTGTTAGAGCGTGCAGGGGTATACTGTGTCTGCGACAACATGGCAGAGGTTGTGGAAGCACTGCAGCAGATGTGATAGAAAGGAAGATATCATGAAAACGACAGGCGGTTTTAAACTCTGGCAGATCATTTATCCGATTGGTATTTATTATGTTGTGTCGAGCCTTATGTACTTCGTGCTGGGACTTTTTCTGGGGGATGGGCAACAGACCTATATGCTGCGTCAGCTGATCTGCTCGGCGGCAACGATCCCGGCGACGATGAGTTTTTATAAGCAGGATAAAATTGCAGAGCAGGTTGTCTATGGAACCGAAAAAGAAAAATTGGATACAAAATGGCTCGCAGACGCAGTTTTGGCGGCTGCGGGTGCAGCGACACTTGGCATTGCCGTGAATAATATCATTGCAATGACGCCGTTAGTGCAGATGTCGGAGGGGTTTCAGGAGGCAAACCAGTCCTTTTTTGCGGGAACGGTTGTGTTTGAACTGCTCGGTTCCTGCCTTGTGATTCCAATCGCAGAAGAATTGCTGTTCCGCGGTGTGGTGTACAAGCGTCTGAAGCTTTATTTTGGCGTGACACCGGCATTGATCGGTTCAGCACTTATCTTTGGTATCATGCATGTCAATCTGGTGCAGTTTTTGTATGCGGCGGTGATCGGATTGCTTCTTGCGTTTGTGTTGGAAAAAACAGGGAAGCTTTCCATGGCAGTTTTTGGGCATATTGCGGCAAATCTTGTGGCGGTGCTGCGGACGGAGACAGGATGGCTGGAGTTCAGTTTTTATCCGACGGTAAACGGCATTTTGTTTACGGTTGTGATGGCAGTGGCAGGAATAGCCGTTGTCAGCCTTTTTTACCGGAGAAAATAATTCGTTACATAAAAACGACATTTCATTACATATTCCATAAGAAAAGCTTATGAGCTGGTCGATATAAGATAAAGTACAGAGTATGGAGTGAAGAAAATGCCGAAAATTGCGATATGTGATGATGAACAGCCTATAAGAGAGTATTTAAAAAGTCTGACCGAAAAATGTATCCCGGATTCACAGGTTCGCCTGTTTGGCAGCGGAGAGGCACTGTTACGAGATCAGACATCCTTTGATGTGATCCTGCTGGATGTTTCCCTGCGTGGAGAAGATGGAAATCAGACGTTAAACGGCATGGAGACAGCCCGGAAAATCCGGGAGACATCCAATGCGATGATCATTTTTGTGACAGCGTTCAAAGAATATGTGTTTGAAGGTTATGATGTCGGGGCGTTTCACTATCTGTTAAAGCCGGTGGACGAGCACAAGTTTGCGGAAGTGATGCAGCGCGCCATGTGGCAGCTTGAGCGGGAAAAAGAGGAAATGTCCCTGTTGATAAAAGCAGATGGCAGTTATATGGAAGTTCTGGCAAAAAATATTTTGTATGCGGAGAACGAGGCGCGCAAGATTGTGCTGCACACGAAAAATATGCCGGAGAGCAGTTATACTTTTTATGAGAAAATGGAAGTGTTGGAGAAGCGGCTGGGAGAGGGTTTTTTCCGTTCGCACCGGGGATTTCTGGTAAATCTGCGGGAAGTGTACAAGTATGATGCGACCACGATACAGATGAAAAATGGTGACAAAGTTTATCTGGCAAAACAAAAGTATAACGATTTTGTCACGGCTTATATGAAATATCTGAGAAGCGCAGGATGAAAAGGACTGCAAAATAGCGGAAAAAAGCAAAAATCAGCGGAACATAGATCTGCTGATTTTTCATTACATAAAAGAGCCTGTTCGTTACAATTCGCTAAAATCAGAAAATGTCCGACCGATATACGGAGTAAAGAAAGGCAAAATGCATCGTTATGGTGCAGTTTTGGCAAGACATACAGGGAGGCAATAATATGCGAATTACAACACAAATGCTTGCACACTCAGCCGCAAAAAGCGGAATTCCATTTCAGCAGACAACACTGTTAGATATCCTGAACAAAAAGTCATCTTTTTCCGGTCTGCTGAACGGAGTGAATGCCAGTGCGGATGCAACGGCGATCGCAAAGAAAAAGAATTATTCGAAGCTGGAAGATATTTCGGGGAACCTGAACGGATATGCTTCTAGTCTTGTGGCAACAGATAAGAACTCCATTTATGACAGGGCAAAGGAAAGCGTCAGTACAAAGGATATTGTTTCCTCGGCAAAAAAAATGGTCGAGAGCTACAACGCAACGTTAAAACAGCTCAGGGAAACCGGGGATACTTTAAATGAGTTTTACAGACAGCAGTTAAAGGATATTCCTGCCGGGGACAAAGAGGCATTGAAGAGCATTGGTATCACACAGGCAAAAGACGGCAGTCTTTCCATTGACGAGAAAGTGTTACAGAGTGCAGATGCAGACACGTTAAAGAAAGTGTTGGATGGAGATACCGGGCTTGCTTCCAAGATCAGTTTTGTGAGCGGAAGAATCAGCCAGAACGCAGCGTCCAATGTTGTGAGCACATCGAGCCAGTATACATCGAACGGCTCTTCATTGCTGAGTGCACTTGAGACGAGTAAATACGATTTCTGGGGATAAAAAAGAAAATTGACAAATTTGCAGAGGAGATAAGACAGGAGAACTATTATGAGTGTTACGATCAACTTTTCCAAAAACACGTCCGCACCCTGGCAGTCAAATGCAAACATGTTAAAAAGCACGAGGGAAAAAATACAGAGACAGGAAGAGCGGGACGGAAAAATTGCTTTTTTTGAGACACAGAAGCAGAATCTCAAAAATCAGAAAGCGGATACAATCGAAGAAATTGCAAAAAAGCTGGAGAAGTTTCATACTTACGAGGATGAGATTGCGGCAGCAAAACAGGAGTACAACAGCTCACAGATGTTCCACATCTTAGATGAGGCAGAAGAGCGCGGAGAGCAGATGGCGAAAGCGGCTGAGAAATATAAGCCAAAGACCGAGGAAGAGCAGAAAAAGGAGGCTCAAGGCGAGGCAGCAGGAACAGACGGCAAAACCGATGATAAGGGTGTTTTATCCGAAATTATGGATGATATGTCGGAATCAATCGATGCGCAGGAAGGAAATCTGGAAACTACCGGACAGCTTTCAGAAGCAGAGTTACAGCAGAAATTGTCCGATGAGGAATTGCAGAAAAAACAACAGAGATATCAGTCGTTTGACGTGCGGGCATAATAAAAGCCGATATTTCACTGATGCCTGTCTTGGTTAGTGATCAGATAATCTACCATGTATCACAACTTTTTATTACAGAAAACAGAATATTAAAATCTGCCGTAACAAATAGTAATATTCTATACTCCGACAATTCAAACACAATTCCAGAAAAACACCTGAAGTGATATTTTATCACTTGAAAATCAAAAATTTTTTTATTATAAAACAAGGAAAGAATTGTTTGTATCCATATATTACAGTAAGAATATAATTATAATAGTATAAACAATACTGCTATAAATAATAAATATTCAAATTATCAGACAATATTGCAAAAAAATAGATAGACAGAAGTATCAAAAAGTTGTATATTAGAAAACAAGAAAAATAAAATAATTCATGAAGCAAAGGCGCTTAGATACCCAATCGATCATTGGGTTATTTAAGCGCCTTTTTATGTAATAGGAAATTACGTTGCAATGTTCCTGTTACCCCAAAAGGCTCCGTAATTAGAAATTGTCTGCAAAGTGGCGATTTCAATCTGGATTAAGAAAGGAATTTGCGTATGAAAGAGCAACAGAAAGAAACATCTGCAAAAATGGTCACTCTGAACAAATTTGCACCAAAGGATTCCCAGACAAAAACAGACGGAATGTATGATCCGGCATTTGAACATGACAACTGCGGTATCGGTTCGGTTGTCAATATCAAAGGTATCAAGACACATGAAACCGTGGAGAATGCTTTGAAAATTGTTGAAAACTTAAAGCACAGAGCAGGAAAAGATGCAGAAGGAAAGACCGGTGACGGTGTTGGTATCCTTTTACAGATTTCTCATAAATTTTTTACGAAAGCCGTAAAACCGCTCGGTATTGAACTTGGTGGTGAGAGAGATTATGGTATCGGTATGTTTTTCTTCCCGCAGGATGAGTTGAAACGCAATCAGGCAAAGAAAATGTTCGAAGTCATTGTCCAGAAAGAGGGCATGGAATTTTTAGGATGGAGAGAAGTACCGATCGATCCGACAAAGCTTGGACAGAAAGCGATCGACTGTATGCCTTGCATTATGCAGGGGTTTGTAAAGCGTCCGAAGAATGTGGAAAAGGGACTTCCGTTCGACCGCAAGCTGTATGTGGCAAGACGTGTGTTTGAACAGTCGAATGATGATACTTATGTTGTCTCTTTATCCAGCAGAACGATTGTATACAAGGGAATGTTCTTAGTAGAGCAGCTCCGCTTGTTCTTTGCAGATCTTCAGGACAAAGATTATGAATCTGCGATCGCAACCGTACACTCCCGTTTCTCTACGAACACAAACCCAAGCTGGGAGAGAGCACATCCAAACCGTTTTATCGTACATAACGGTGAGATCAACACGATCAAAGGAAATGCAGATAAGATGCTTGCCCGTGAGGAGACCATGGAGTCCGAATTTTTAAAGGGCGAATTACAGAAAGTGCTTCCGGTCGTCAACACCGAAGGTTCCGACTCTGCAATGCTTGACAATACGCTGGAATTCCTTGTAATGAGCGGCATGGATCTTCCGCTCGCTGTCATGATCTTAATTCCGGAGCCGTGGGCGAACAACAGCCTCATGTCCCAGAAGAAAAAAGATTTTTACCAGTATTACGCAACGATGATGGAGCCGTGGGACGGACCTGCATCCTCAGGCGCCTCCACATCGTTTTCCAGCTTCTCCGTCTCGATCTGAAGAACGGCCTCGCCCTTTTTGACCTGGTCCCCTTCTTTTTTTAGCCAATTACTGACTGTGCCAAACTCCATGGTCAGACCCAGCATTGGCATCTTAATCTCGGTCACAATGTTTGCCTCCTACATTATCTTTTAGTTTAAGCTGTGCTTACCCCAGTATTTCTTTTACTGCAGCCATGATTTTAGGCTTGTCCACCAGGTAAGCTGCCTCCAGCACTGGGCTAAACGGGACGGGACAGTTGGGCGCACCCAGACGTTTTACAGGTGCATCCAATAGATCAAATCCCTTATCCATAATCTGGGCAGCAATTTCGGCTCCATAGCCGTTCTGAAGTGTATCTTCATGGGCAATCAAAACTCTTCCAGTCTTTTCCACAGATTTTAAGATTGTATCCAAATCGAGCGGCACTAGGGTTCGCACGTCCACAACCTCCGCGTGAATTCCGTCCTTTTCCAGTTCTTCCGCGGCCAGCAGAGACTGCAACAATACATTACCCCATGAGATGATGGTAATATCAGAACCAGTTTTCTTTACATCACAAGTGCCAAGGGGTATGACATACTCGCCTTCCGGCGCATAGCCTTTGGTGCCCAGCAAACGTAGAGACTGCATGAATATGACAGGGTTATCATCCCGGATGGAGGCGGCAAACAGGCCCTTTGCGTCACCGGGAGTAGATGGAACAACAACCTTAATGCCGGGCAGATGGCAGAACAGAGCCTCTAGGCTCTGGGAGTGCTGGGCGGCAGCCCCGCGGCTGATGCCATAAGCACACTGGAGTACCATGGGCAGCTTGACATTGCCGCCGTACATATGGCGAAACTTGGAAACTTGGTTGACAATTTCGTCCATAGCCACCATCATGAAGTCCACCTTGCTCATGGCACAGATGGGGCGCAGCCCCATGGCTGCGGAGCCCACACCCAGACCGACGATAGCTGTCTCGGAAATGGGGGTGCTACGACACCGCCCGGGGAATTTGTCGTTCAGACCGATCCACTCCCCGTAGTTGCCGCCAAATACGGCATCCTCACCGGCTACAAAAATCTTAGGGTCTCTACGCATTTCAAATTCAACAGCTTCGCGAATAGCCTCTACGTAGAATAGCTGTCTCTTCTCTTCCATAATTCTCCCCTGCCTCTCTCATGCTTCCACAAATACATCTTTGAGAATATCCTCGGCCTTGGGATACTCCGCCGCTACGGCAAAGTCAACAGCCTTAGCAATTTCATCGTCTACCGCAGCCCGGATCTGCTCCAAATCGGATACACTGGCAATCTTTTTGTCTACCATATATTTTTCAAAGCGTGGAATCGGATCCTTCTCGTCTGTCATCCAGGAGGCAGTCTCTTCGGGGGTGCGGTACTTCTCCGGGTCGCCCACATAATGTCCCATGTGGCGCCAGGTCTTGCACTCCAGAATGGAGGGGCCACCACCCTTGCGAGCCTTCGCGATGAGCTTACCAGCGGCCTCGTAGACGGCCAGCACATCGTTTCCGTCAACAGTTACACCCTCGATGCCGTAAGCTATGGCCCGGTCAGAGATGTTCTCAATGTTCTGATGTAGGTTTTGGCGGGTGGTCAGGGCAAACTGGTTGTTCTCGCACACAAAAACTACAGGCAGTTTCCAGGTGGAGGCCAGATTCAAAGCTTCGTGGAAGGTGCCTCGGTCGGAGGCTCCGTCGCCGAAAAAGGTTACGGCCACATTCCCCGTGTTCTCATACATCATCTGGAACGCCGCGCCCACCGCGATAGGCATTCCTGCACCTACGATGCCGTTTGCACCCAGAATGCCCAGTTCCGGGCTGCAGATGTGCATGGAACCGCCACGTCCCTTACAGTAGCCAATCTCCTTGCCGTACAATTCGGCAAACATGAGGTCTGTGCGGCCACCCTTGGCGATACAATGACCGTGGCCGCGGTGGGTGGAGGTGATCTGGTCAGCGGCACTCAGGTTTGCACAAACTCCGGTGGCCACAGCCTCCTCACCAGCGTACAGATGCAGGAAGCCGGTCAGCGCACCAGACATGAAAATCTCTTTGGATTTCAGCTCAAATGCACGGATACGATACATGGTTTCGTACATGTTAAGCAACTTTTCGTTGCCTACTTTCATGGGCTATACCTCCTTACTGAACGAATGATAAAATATGATGCACTCAGCTCTGCAGCCTCGTCCTCAATTCTTTTTGCAGTTGTTTACCTCAAAGCCATTAAGCTTTTCCAGTGCCACGATTAGGGATTCAAAGCTCTTGTTCTGATCCACTGCGGCCACAACATTGTACAACTGAAGCAGCAGGGCCGCACCAGGCAGGGAGATGTTTTCCTCCGCCATGGTCTCTCCAATTAGGCGAAAGTCTTTCCGCATCAGGCGTACCGGAAAGGAGCCGGGAAATACCCGCTTGGCCAAATACGGTCCAAGGCTCTGGAGGATGGCCGAGGATCCAGAGCCGGGCATGACAGCCTTCA
>ERZ780162.1272-NODE-1272-length-17885-cov-14.317947_pt1 | contig 17885 bp, 16 predicted proteins | sample MGYA00511474_ERZ780162 | MGnify/ENA primary metagenome ERZ780162 (study PRJEB29588, sample SAMEA2143633) | human gut metagenome | biome: human gut; feature: human-associated habitat; material: faeces | place: Denmark | collected 2008/2010 ...
TGACGTGAGCCTGGACTGGGACGACGTGTGGTATATGCGGCTGTTCCACCGCGAGCGAGTCTCTACAAAGCAGTCCATCGGCAACACGATTTTCCGCCGCCAGCTCAACAGACGCGCCTACGGCAGCGACCCCGATGTCTTCTTCCTGCGCGAGGAAAACTGCAAACTGACCGCACAGCAAAAGCAGACTCTGGCTCAGGTCAATGCACTGTTCAGCGGCATCCTGCTCACCTCCGATATGCCCAGCCGCTATACCGATGAGATGCGCCGCCAATACAACGCCCTGCGGGAATTGACCGAACACGCCGAAAATTGCACCGTGGATGCAGACAACGGTCTGACCGTACACTACACCCTGCACGGCAAGCAGCAGGTAATCAAAGTCTTCTGACCGTACAGCTTTCTGCAAAATGCCACAAAATTTTTGCTGTGACCGCTGATAGAATTGCAATCGCAGGGCAGGGGATGGTATAATGTGTAAATAGGGCGGTATGCCCTTCCGCTTCGGCGGTACATGTTATATTGTAATAATTTTATCTGAGGAGTTGTGGAATGAAGAAAAACGATCTTTCCCCCGAAGCCTTTCGCTTTGAAGGCAAGATGTCCCTGAAGCAGGCACTGCCGCTGGGCATGCAGCATGTGTTGGCGATGTTTGTCGGCAACCTTACGCCGCTGCTTATCATCACGGGCGCCTGCGGCCTGGCCGGCGGCGAATTTGCCGACCTGCGCGTCACACTGCTGCAGAATGCCATGCTTGTGGCGGGCATCGTCACACTGGTTCAGCTGTATTCCATCGGCCCCATCGGCGGCAAGGTGCCTATCATCATGGGCACCTCCTCCGGCTTCATCGGGGTATTCAGTTCGGTCGCAGCCTCGATGGGCGGCGGCGTACTGGCCTACGGCGCAATCATGGGCGCGTCCCTGATCGGCGGCCTGTTCGAGACAGTGCTCGGCTTTTTTCTGAAGCCGCTGCGCAAGCTGCTGCCCTCTGTCGTTACCGGCACGGTGGTGCTTTCCATCGGTTTGAGCCTGATCTCGGTCGGCGTAAACTCCTTCGGCGGCGGCAACACCGCGCAGGATTTCGGCTCGGTCGAAAACCTGCTGCTCGCCATCTTTGTGCTGGTCGTCATCCTGATCTGCAAGCACTCCGGCAGCACCTTTTTGAATTCCTCCTCGATTTTGGTGGGCATCATCTGCGGCTACATTGCAGCGTTTCTCATGGGCCTTGTTCTGCCCACCACGGTGCTGAACGCCGAGGGCGTTGCCTATACCAAGGCATGGGTGCTGAACTGGAACAAGGTGGCCGAGGCAAAATGGTTTGCATTGCCCCAGCTGATGCCGGTCAAGCCGGTGTTTGATATGCGTGCAATCGCACCGGTCATGATTATGTTTATCGTCACGGCGGTCGAAACCGTGGGCGATATTTCCGGCGTTATCATGGGCGGCATGGACCGCGAGGCCACGGACACCGAGCTGTCCGGCGGCGTCATCTGCGATGGTATCGGCTCCAGCTTTGCCGCGCTGTTCGGCGTGCTGCCCAACACCTCCTTCAGCCAGAATGTCGGCCTTGTCAGCATGACCAAGGTCGTCAACCGCTTTGCACTGGCCACCGGCGGAATCTTCCTGATCCTCTGCGGTCTGGTGCCCAAGCTGGGCGCGCTCGTCTCGATCATGCCGCAGTCGGTGCTGGGCGGCGCAGCGGTCATGATGTTCTCCTCGATCGTAGTGAGCGGTATTCAGCTCATCACCCGCGAGCCGCTGACCCCGCGCAGCCTGAGCATCGTCTCGGTAGCGCTCGGTCTCGGCTATGGCATCGGTGCCAACAACGGCATCCTTGCCCACGCACCGCAGATGCTCTCTCTGGTATTCGGCGGCTCCGGCATCGTGCCCGCCGCACTCGTTGCCATCCTCTTGAATCTGGCCATTCCCAAGGATGAAAACGGCTAAAGGAAGCTTTTCTCAATAGCGGGCAGTGTAAAGCGCACTGCCCGCTATTGTATTTTGTAGAAATTCAAACGCACAAAAGCACCTGTAGCACCCTATTGACATTTGGGTGCCAGACTACTATTATATGACTGAAATATCGTAGAATTGTTGCTGGTGCGCCGTTTTGGCTGCGTGCAGCTTTTTTACGATCCATCGGTTAGGTTCTTCTAACTCGCATGTGCAAGCTGCCATGCTGCCGACGTGCAGCTTTTCAAATAAGCAGCAGTTAGTTGATGTAAACCAAGGAGTTGAGCATTACGAAAAAGAATTTTTGGGACAGAAATGCAGCAGGCTATGACCGCTTTATGCGCAAGAACGCAATAGCCTATGATCAATTATATGCATTGCTTCGCCCTGCTGTGTGGCACAAAACCGTTTTGGAGGTAGCCACCGGTACAGGGCAGGTGGCAAAGCATCTCCTGCGTTCTGCTGATCACATTGAGGCTACCGACTCCTCCGCAGCGATGATTGCGCAGGCAAAGCGGGGTAATTTTTCCTCCAAGCTGTATTTTTCCGTGCAGGATATGTTCCATCTGCCTTATGCTGACCAGTCCTTTGATGTTGTCATTGTCTCCAATGCGCTACACATTGTACCGCATCCTGAGAGAGCCCTCACCGAGCTTCGCCGTGTGCTTAAAAACGATGGCATGCTGATTGCGCCGACCTTTACCCATGCAGAGAATTCCCCTTGGGGAAGGCTTCAGGCCCTTGCGCTGAAAATTGCAGGCTTTCCGCTGCACAGCAGGTGGACGAGTGTTGCGTATCTGGCATTTTTGCAGCAAAACGGCTGGACCGTTTGCAAAAGTGTTGTGTTGCAGAATTCCATTCCACTTACCTACGCAGAGTGTAAAAAATCGAGGAGAATACAGCATGGAACTGACAACAAAGCAAAAGGCCGCGTTTGGTATCGGCGCGGTGGGCAAGGATATGGTCTACGCCCTGTCGGCATCCTACGTTATGTACTATTATCAGGATGTGCTGGGGCTTTCGGCCACGTTCGTCGGCCTGATTCTGATGATCGCCCGTGTGTTCGACGCCTTCAACGACCCGTTCATGGGTGTGTTGGTCGCCAAGACCCGCACGCGGTGGGGGCGGTTCCGGCCGTGGATCTTTTCGGGCACCGTGCTCAACGCCGCGGTTCTCTACGCGCTGTTTGCCGCGCCCGCGCTGGCCGAAGCCGGGATGATGGTCTATTTCAGCGTCATTTATATTCTGTGGGGCGTCACCTACACGATGATGGACATTCCTTATTGGTCAATGATCCCCGCCGTGACCCGAACCCCCGCAGACCGTGAGAATCTTTCAGTCGTCGGCCGCACCTGCGCGGGTGTCGGTTCGGCGCTGATTGCGATGTTCACGATGTTGCTCGTCGGCGCTTTGGGCGGTGACAGTGAGCGCGCTGGCTTCCGCTGGGTGGCGCTGATTGTGGCCGTAATCTTCGTTGTAACGGAAATTCTCTGCTGCGCTAGTGTCAAAGAGACGAGCGGCGGCGAGATGAAAACCGCCACCGTCGGTGAGATGTTCAAGGCGCTGTTTGCAAACGATCAGGCGCTCGTCGTCGTGGGCAGCATCGTCCTCATTAACTCAGCGCTGTACCTCACGTCCAACTTCATCATCTACTTCTTTAAATATGACTTTGGTGGAACGGGCTGGAAAGCCAGCTACACGCTGTTTTCCACCATCGGCGGCGCGGCGCAGATTCTGGGCATGATGATCCTTTACCCGCTCGTGCGCAAAAAATTAAGCAATACCGGCGTGTTTACGTTAAGTCTGGCGCTGGCGCTGGGCGGCTACGGTGTGCTGCTTGTGCTCTGCCTGGCCGGCTTCTCGGGGAATCTGGTGTTGCTGTGCGTGCCGGGCGTTGTGGTGTTCGCGTGTAACGGTATGCTCAGTGTGCTGACGACGCTGTTCCTCTCGAACAGTGTAGACTACGGCCAGCTCAAGACCGGCCGGCGCGAGGAGAGCGTGATTTTCTCGATGCAGACGTTCGTCGTAAAGGCGGCGTCCGGCGTGGCGGTGTTCCTGACTGGCATCGGCCTGGACCTGATCGGCCTGGTCGGCAACACCGAGGAGACCGGTCCCGTGGCCGCGCAGAGCGCCTCGACTCTGCTGGGCCTGCGCCTGATGATGACCGTGCTGCCGATGGTCGTTCTGGTCGCGGCGCTGGTGCTGTTCCGCCGCAAATTCACCCTGAGCGACGACCACGCGGCCGAGATCAGCGCACAGCTGCACGGCAAAAAAGAGGGTGTCTGATATGACGGAGCTACATTGGCGCGCGGCCACGGATGCGGGAAGCTATGACGGTACAGCATCGATTTCGGTAGGGCAGGGGGCTGTGCATCTGCGCACTGACCTGCCTGCCGGAACGCTGGAAAATGCTGTGGCGACGCTGTCCTGGCCGATGGCCGAGAATGAAAAAATCTTCATGAACGGCTACCAGACCTGGACCGAATGCCCGGAACTGCCCAAGTGGGGCCGCCAGCGCGGCACCGACCACATTCCGAAATTTCTGCTGGACAAATACGCCTTTGACCGCTACGGCGACTACCATTTTGTGCGCTACAGCAAACGAAAAGGTATGAGCCACGGGTTCTCCTACTGCTATTTCCGCAGTGGGGAACACTACCGCCTCGTGGCAAGCCTCGACGAAACGCCCGGCTACACGATTTTTTACTACGACGCCAAGGCGGCTGTCTTGCGCATCGAGCGGGACTGCGCCGGGGTGTGCCACGGCGGCAGTGTGTTTGCGGCATTCGATTTATTCTTTACTGAGGGCAGCGAGGACGAGGTCTTTGACGCATGGTTCGCGGCGCTCGGCTGCCGCCCGCGCACTACAAAAAAGCTGGCCGGGTATTCCAGCTGGTATAACCGCTACCAAAACATTGACGAAGCGTCAATTTTGGAGGACCTGCAGGGGTGCAGGGCACTGTTCAAACCCGGAGACCTCTTTCAAATCGACGATGGCTGGGAAGCAAAGGTCGGCGATTGGCTCGAAACCGACCACGCTAAATTCCCCCATGGGCTGCGCCCGCTGGCCGACGCTGCGCACGACAGCGGCTTTCTGACCGGACTGTGGTTGGCCCCCTTCGTCTGCGAAAAAGAGTCTGCCGTTTACCGCGATCATCCCGACTGGCTGCTGCAAGTGAACGGCCAACCCTGGTGCTGCGGCAGCAACTGGAGCAGCTTTTATGCACTGGACATCGACAACCCGGAAGTGCTGGACTACCTGCAAACTGTGTTTGACCGGGTGTTGAACGACTGGGGTTTTGATTTGGTAAAGCTCGACTTTTTGTACGGTGCAGCGACGTTTGGCAGCGCAAGCGAATCCCGCGCCGCACGGATGCAGCGGGCTATAGCGCTGCTGCGCACCTGGTGCGGCGACAAGCTGATTTTAGGCTGCGGCGTGCCGGTCATGCCCGCGTTCGGCGTGGTAGATTACTGCCGCATCGGCTGTGACGTGAGCCTGGACTGGGACGACGTGTGGTATATGCGGCTGTTCCACCGCGAGAGGGTGTCCACAAAGCAGAGCATCGGCAACACGGTTTTCCGCCGCCAGCTCAATGGCCGCGCCTACGGCAGCGATCCGGATGTATTCTTTTTACGGGAGGAAAACTGCAAGTTGACCCCGCAGCAAAAGGACCAGCTTGCCACGGTCAACGCGTTGTTCAGCGGCATTTTGCTGACGTCCGACATGCCCAGCCGTTACACCCTCGAAATGCGCGAACAATACGCGGCCTTGCGCGACCTATCCGCCCACGCTGAAAATATCTGCGTCGATGCTGACCACGACATCTGTATACGATACACCCTGCATGGGCAAGAAAAGACACTTGTACTGGAAAAGAAGAAATTGTAAATCTGCGGAAAATGTGAAAATTGCAAGGTTTACTATACTCAAATTTAACAATTTAAATCGATGAAGCGTAGATAACGGCGCACTATGCCCGTACAGAGAGCCTGTGATGCTGAGAGTCAGGCCGGAAACGGAGCGCCAAATGGACCGCCGAGGGTGCAGTCAAATGTGGGCGACCGCAAAGTATTCTGCAACGTGGGGGCATACGTCAGTTGCCGGGGATGTGTTGGCATCCCGCTAAGCGCATGGGCGGCAAGGCCCATGAACCAGGGTGGCACCGCGAAGAATTTTCGTCCCTGGCAGAAAGAGAAATCTTTCTACCAGGGACATTTTGTTTTTGCAAGGGGGAAGGGAAGATGAAATTTTCACCGCCGGTCGAAGAAGTCAAGGCACTCACGGCCCGGGGCGAGTACAAGGTCGCGCCCATCAGCTGCGAGATATTGTCGGACATCTGCACGCCCATCGAGTCAATGCAGATACTCAAAAACGTTTCGACACACTGCTACCTGCTGGAATCCCCAGGCCAACGAAAAGTGGGGCCGCTACACGTTTTTGGGCTATGACCCCAAGATGGAGATAACGTGCGTGAACGGAACCTTGCGCGCCGGGGACGTGACCCTGCATACCGACGACCCATCGGCGGTGCTGCGGGACATTCTGGCCCGGTACAAAAGCCAGCGCCTGCCCGGCCTGCCAACGTTTACCGGCGGCCTTGTCGGCTACTTCTCCTATGATTACCTCGGTTACCGCGAACCGAAGGCCCGCACTGACGCTCAGGATACCGAGAACTTTAAAGATGTAGATTTGATGCTGTTTGACAAGGTCATCGCCTTTGACAATCTGCGACAGAAAATCATCCTGATTGCAAATATGCCGCTGGACGCCGTACAGACAAACTACAACAAAGCCACGCGGGAATTGCAGCAGATGGCCGACCTGCTGCGCCACGGCACCAAAAAGCAGGAACCGCCCGGCAAACTGCTGGGTGAGTTTACACCGCTCTTCGACCGCGCTGCCTACTGCGCAATGGTCGAGCGAGCACGGCATCATATTTACGAGGGCAACATCTTCCAGATCGTGCTCTCTGACCGGCTGTCCGCGCCGTTTGATCTATACCAGGGAGACAGCAAATATAGACGAGGAAAGCTGAGCGCCAAAAACTTCGGTATGGAGGATAACAAAAAATTGTACCGTTGTACGTTGCATTTTGCCTGTGATAATAGAACCCCTTGGCAAAACTTGTATGCGGGTGCGTTGGCTGAGTGGCTGCCTGCGACATTTTTCTTGTCATTTCAAAAAATGGTAGTAAAATAAAGGTATGCTGTCTGAAGAGCACCCCGTATTCTCTGTGATGCGAAGATGCGGTTTTTGACACACAGACAGCGTGACAGAAATTGAGGAGGGGCTACGCCATGGAAATCGGCCAAAAAGTCAAAATCATCTCAGACAGTACCTGCGATCTTTCACAGGAGCTGACGGCGAAGTACGATATCGATATTCTGCCGCTGCATATCCTGCTGGGCGAAAACGAGTTCCGGGACGGCAAAGATACCACACCCGATCGCATTTTTGCGTGGGCGGATGCAAACAAGGCAACGCCGAAAACCTCTGCGCCGTCTCTGGAGGATGCCAAAGTGCTGCTGCAGCCGTATGTTGAGGCCGGCCGTGAGGTGATCTGCTTTTCGATCTCCGGCAGCATGTCCACCTCCGGCAATGTCATGCGCCTTGCCGCCGAGGATCTGGATGCCGCCGCGCAGGTCACGATCATCGACTCCGAGAATCTCTCTACCGGGATCGGACTTCTTGTGTTGGAAGCTGCCATCCTGGCAGAGCAGGGGCATACGGCGGCAGAGATCACCGCTGCCGTCAGGAAACTCATCCCGAAGGTGCGGGCAAGCTTTGTCGTTGATACATTGGTATACCTGTGGCGAGGCGGGCGATGCAATGCCGTTGCCGCTTTGGCAGGCAGTGCGCTGCGGCTGCACCCCAAGATCGTGGTGGAAAACGGTGCCATGCGGGCAACAAAGAAGTACCGCGGGAAAATCGACAATGTGATTATGGCCTATGTGAAGGACATGGAAGCTGACCTGAAGGCAGCCCGACCGGAGAGGGTCTTTATTACCCACTCCGGCTGCAGCCGTGAGGTAGTGGGGGAAGTACGCTCTTATCTGAAAGAGCTTAATGTATTCTGTGAGATCCTTGAAACAAGAGCCGGCGGCGTGATTTCCAGCCACTGCGGCCCGGGCACGCTCGGGGTGCTGTTCATAGCAAAGTGATGTAGCGCGCGTGCTGTTGCCGAATTCCGAATCTTAACAACGCCGGCACAGTAAGCAACGCAGATGATCAATCGTATAAATACACCAAATTTGAATAAGGCGTAAAGGACCAGAAGAATGGCCGATTCTCTGATGACCTGCACCCCCTACGGTATCAATACCCATCGCCTGATCGTGCAAGCCAGACGAGTAGCTTATAACGGCGAGGATGACGCGCCAGCCAAGACTGTACAAGCGATCATTCATTATACAGTGCGGTCTTTCAAACGCACTTACACACTGTACATCGGTGCCGCTGTAATACTCTTTCTGGTGGTGGTTCTTTTCCGCCGCGGACAGAGAAAACGCAAGACCCATAAGAAGTAAAACAGAAAGAAACGGTCAACTGCCGCACCTTGCTCGCCGTATCGGCACTTAGAATTATGCGGTATTGCCTTAGCATTATGCGGCATTGCCCCAAAAAAATGAGGTACCCCCTTTTAGCCAAACTGCTTAAAGGAGGTACCTCATTTTTTGGGCAAAAGCGCCGTACAATTAGATGTTCCGGATGCGGTGTCCGGCCGGATGGCTGAGGCGGAGACTGAGGTTATCGATAATGCCGGGGCGGTTGCGGAGAATAACGCATAAATAAATACGCGAATCGGAAAAAGCAAAGCAGCTTCCGCTTTGCTTTTTCTATTAATGCTGAATATCAATCGGTCAGAAGATCCATAGCCCTTTGGGCAATCGAAATACGCTGCTTCTCGCCGCCGGAAAGGCTTGCGCCGCCTTCGCCGATGACCGTGTTGTAGCCGTCGGGCAGGGCCGTGATAAAGTCGTCGCAGCGGGTTTTCTTCGCGGCAGCCACGATCTGCTTAGGGGCACGTCGTAGCCGCCAATCATCACGCTGGGCGCGGCCATGTGGGCGGCCCTGGGGGAGAAATCCCTCCGGCCGCTTACGCCGTCTACTTCCCTTTAACAAGGGAGGCTTTAATGGTGCCCCCCGCAATGCCCTTTGGCAGCCTCTGGGTTGTGTACCAGCTTCCCGGCCAACAGGGCCAGCACGGCCTGGTCGGCGCTGCCGGTCGTCCCGGCAAACAAGCGGATGCCTGCCCCGGCCAGGGCACTGACCGCGCCGCCGCCGATGCCGCCGCAGATGACCGTGTTTACGCCCTGGCGCTGCAAATAGCTGACCATGGCGCTGTGGCCGCTGGCTGTGGCATCCACAACGGCGGTGTCTAAAATCATGCCGCTTTCGACGGTGTACAGTTTAAATTGTGCGGCGTGGCCAAAATGCTGGTAGACCTGGCCGTCAGCATAGGTGACTGCGATTTTCATGGTGATTCTCCTTTGTCAACAAAAAAGCCGCATCTTCCGACGCAGCCCCAACACTTCTATTATACCACGCGCACCGCTGCCGCGCAAGGGCCGAACCTGCACAAATCTGACGCCGCAACGTTGTGAACTCTGCGAATGGACGCACAGCCGGGGGTGTGATATAGTATAGTCACAGAAAGAAAACAGCCGGAGATAAGGAACTAAAAGTTCCAAGTGCCGGTCGGATTTCGGAAGGAAGGAGGCTCAAGTCCAATGGCAAACTTTAAAGATCCTATTCATCACCGGCGGGCCTGGGTCGCCTATAAGTGCTGAACAAACCGCATCCGAAGCCGCAAGTCATAACTTGTAAAAGATTGAAAAAATATGATGCACGGTAGGTTGGCACTTTGTTAGAGAGACCCAGGGGCCGTCACAAAAAGACCCTTGACACATATATATCAGGAGAGGGGCGGTACAGATATGACCGCAGAAACACCACCCGACTAAGCAAGTGGAACTTTACCTGATACCATAGGAGATATTCCAATGTACTGAGTTAAAAGACCGCAACCAACGATAAAGGGTATGAGGCTTATGACTCCAATCATTTAACATCCCCGGGGCGAACGAGAGAAGTTCGCCCCGGTTTTTTGTTTGCGGAAAATATGCTATAATACCCCCAAAGGGGGCTATACCATGCTGCATATCTACTACGGCGACGGCAAGGGCAAGACCACCGCCGCCATGGGGCTGGCGCTGCGGGCGCTGGGCCATGAAAAACACGTGACGATTCTGCAATTTTTAAAGGACGGTTCCAGCGGCGAAATCGCACTGCTGCGCCGCTGCGGGGCCGACGTCCACGCCTGCCCGAACGCGAAATTCACCTGGCTGATGACAGCCGACGAGAAGGCCGAAGCAAAGGAGCACAACAACGCTGCCCTGCGCACCGCGCTGGCCGCGCCGTTTGATCTGCTGGTCCTCGACGAAGCCTGCGCGGCCTGCCGTACCGGCCTGGTGGACGAGAGCCTGTTACAGCAGGCCGCCGCGCTGGCCGGGCAGGGGAGAGAGGTGGTTTTCACCGGTCGCAATCCCGCTGCCTGGATGCTGGAACAGGCTGACTACGCGACCGAGATGCGCGCCGAGAAACACCCATATAGTAAAGGCGTGGCAGCGAGAGAAGGGGTTGAATTTTAAAGACTCCCTTTGACAAGGACGGTTTTTTCTTTCTTTTGTGTACTCTGCACAAAGAATGCTCCTTGCTTTTGTAGCTGCAAAACCGAATTTCGCAGAAAAACGACCGAATTTCGCAAAGTGTTGCAGTAGTGTTACTACATCGTGTACAATGGCGTTGTACCGTTAAAAATAAAAACAAGGAGAGAATCATGGACGAAATCAAAGCCCAAAAGAAAGCGCTGAAAAAGGCATACAAAAAGGCCAAGCGTAAGACCGTCCTGGGGTGGAAGATCCTGACGATCCTCTGCGCCATCCTCATGGTCGTTTTCATTCCCCTGTGTACCATCCTGAATACCTTCGACAACACAGTTGCGGCGTTTGTCGGCGGCACGTTCTGGAAACTGGAAAACGAGGATCCCAACGCACAGTACTTTACCACCGACTTTTCCTCGCCGGAAGAGATGGTCGACTACGGTTTGACCGTCGCCCAGCAGGTCGAGGCTGAGGGTGCGGCCCTGCTGATGAACAACGGCGCGCTGCCCCTGGCCAAGGACGCGAAGGTCAGCACCTTCTCCTCCTCCAGCGTCAACCTCGTCTACGGCGGCACCGGCTCCGGCAATATCGATGCCTCGACCGCCGACACCCTGCGCACCGCGCTGGAAAAGGTCGGCGTCACCGTCAACCCTACGCTGTGGGATTTCTACGCCACCGGCGCAGGCAAGGATTACACCCGCGCCAATGGCGGTACGGTATCCACCGCCAGCGCCACCACGGCGGAAGTGCCCTGGGACGTCTACACCGATGATGTAAAGTCCAGCGTCGCTCAGTACGGCGACGCAGCCATCGTCACTCTCTCCCGCGTCGGCGGCGAGGGTGCGGACCTGAGCTACGGCGAGGTCAACTACCTGGCACTGGACGACAACGAGAAATCTATGCTGGAAAACCTCGCCTCCATGAAGAAAAACGGCGAGATCAAGAGCATCATCGTCCTCATCAACTCCGCTAACGCCTTGCAGGTCGACTTCCTGAAGAACAACGACTACGACGTGGATGCCGCGCTCTGGATCGGCGACGTGGGCATCTCCGGCATCAACGCCGTTGCCCAGATTCTGGTCGGCGACGTCAACCCCTCCGGCAGTCTGGTCGATACCTACTGCTATGACAATTACAGCGCCCCCGCTATGTGGAATTTCACCCCCAGCGTCTACGACGGCTATGTCGAGGGCGGCGATGTGCCTGCCAAGGGCAGCACCTACATGATCTACCAGGAGGGTATCTATGTAGGCTACAAGTACTACGAGACGCGCTATGAGGATTACGTCATGGGCGCGGGCAACGCGGGCGACTACGCCTACGGCGACATTGTGGCTTACCCCTTCGGCTATGGTCTGAGCTACACCAATTTCAAGTTCAGCGATATGACCGTCAACTACAACGACGCGTTGGACGTTTATACCGTCGCTGTCAAGGTCACGAACACCGGCGCAGTCGCGGGCAAGCGCACCGTGCAGCTCTACGTGCAGAGCCCCTACACCGACTACGACAAGCAGAACGGCGTCGAGAAGGCCGCCGTCGCCCTGGTCGGATTCGGCAAGACGGGAGAGCTGGCCCCCGGCACCTCCGAGATCGTTACCATGAATGTCAACAAGCGCGATATCGCCAGCTATGACACCTACGGCGCGGGCACCTACATTCTGGATGCCGGCGACTACTATTTCACCGCCGCCAACGACGCCCACGAGGCCGTGAACAACATCCTGGCTGCCAAAGGCTACACGGTGGCTTCCACCAACGGCAAGATGACCGCCGACGGCGACGCCGACCTGACCTATGCGTGGACTGAGGACAAGCTCGACACCACGACCTACTCTGTCAGTGAGAACGGCACCGCCATCACCAACCAGCTGTCCTGCGCCGACCCGAATCTGTACGACGACGAGGACAACACCGTGACCTGGCTGAGCCGCAGCGACTGGAACGGTACCCTGCCCACCGAGACCGTCAAGCTGGCCCTGACCGAGCAGCTGAAGAAAGACCTGCAGGATATCCGCTACGACCCCGCCGACTACGAGGCCGTGAACCTGCCTGCCATGGGCAAGAACAACGGCGTCACCCTGTATGACATGATCGGCCTCGACTACGACGACCCGAAGTGGGACGACCTGCTGGACAACCTGACTTTCGACGAGATGAACACCCTCATTGGCGATGCGTTCCACTGGACGATGCCGGTCAAGAGCATCGAGGCCCCCGGCACCCGCGATGAGAACGGCCCCCAGGGCCTGACCGCCAGCCTGCTGGGCAGCGGTGCTACCCAGCTGACTGCCACGGCCTTTACGTCTGAGGACGTCATGGCTGCGACCTTCAACACCGACCTGATGACTGCGGTCGGCACGATCATCGGCAACAACTGCCTGAGCGCCAACATTGCCTGCCTGTACGGCCCGGGCAACAACATCCACCGCACCCCTTACGGCGGCCGCAACTTTGAGTATTACTCCGAGGACGGCTTCCTCTCCGGTATGATGAGCGCCTACGAGGTTGCCGCCATCCAGGAAAAGGGCGTTCACGTCGTCATGAAGCACTTTGCGCTGAACGACTGCGAGCAGGATCGCATCGGTCTGGGCGTCTGGATCAACGAGCAGGCTGCCCGCGAAGTCTACCTGAAAGCCTTCCAGGCTCCCATCGAGGTGGGCAACGGCAACGGCGTTATGATTGCTTACACCCGCTGGGGCGCGGTCTGGTCCGGCGGCAACGCGGGCTTGGTCAACGGCATCCTGCGCGGCGAGTGGGGCTGCGATGGTATGGTCATTACCGACAACGTGCTGAACGTCTACGTCAACGGCCCGGACGGCGTGCTGGCGGGCGTGTCCATCTACGACGCTATGATGCCCTATGTCACCGACAAACTGCCTGAGTACAAGAACGACGGTGTCATCGTCAGCGCCATGCGTGAGGCCTGCCATCACAACCTGTACGCCATCGCCAACAGCTGCGGTATGAACGGTGTCGGCGCAAACACGACGATCAAGCTGACCCGCCCGACGGTTATTACGATGGTCATTATCATCACCTGCGCGGCAGCGTTCTTCTGCCTGCTGGGCATCGTGCTGTGGATCTTCGGCGTAAGAAAACTGCGCAAGACCGAAGAATACAAGGCATACAAGAGCTTTTTGAAAGACCAGAGGGCCGCGAAAAAAGCGTAATCCGCGCTGAATAGCGCAGAAAAACACTACCCGAGGGGATTGAACCCTTCAGGTGGTGTTTTTTTGGTGGGGCGGCTCGGGGAAAAATCCCCCCAGCCCGCTTAACGCGGGCAGCCCCTTTTGACAAGGAAACCTTTTTAAAGCCTCCCTTGTCAAAGGGAGGTGGACGCCGTGGACGGCCGGAGGGATTCTTCTGGGGGCCGACCCTTACACCTTCGACTGCTTCGCCAGCTTCCGGTTCCACCACACGTAGAAACCGACACAGAGCAGCACGCCTACCCCTGTCGAGACAGGGGCGGCAATGCCGATGTTCGTCAAGTTCGCGTTGGGCTGGATGCTCATGTAATAGGCCAGCGGCAGGCGCACCAGCAGCGTTTGGATGATGCCCTGCGCCATCGTGAATACGGTCTGATTGTTGCCGTTAAAGTAACCCAGCATCGTGAAAAGAATCGCTGCTCCGATGGTTTCCGGTGCAAACCCCTTCAAATAGGCAAAGGCGTTTGCCACGACCGCCGCGTTCTTGGTGAACAGCCCGGCCAGCACATCACCCTTCCAGAACACCAGCGCAAACACCGCGCAGCCGATGACCAGCCCGATGCCAAGGCCGGTGTACATCGACTGCTTGGCCCGCCTCTGGTTGCCCGCGCCGACGTTCTGTGCCACGAAGGACGCCATCGACTGCATGAGCGCACTGGGGATGAGCATGGAAAAATTGACGATTTTGCACGCAACACCGTACCCGGACGATGCCTCCAGTCCCAGTCGATTGACGAAGGCACAGAGTGCCAAAAAGGAGAACTGGGTCAAAAATTCCTGCAAAGCCAGCGGCAACCCGATGGACAAAAACTTGCGGCACTGGGGATTCAGCCGCACGTCGGCTCGGCGCACCGTGAAAGACAGGTCCTTCCGCCGCAGCATGACCAGCGCACAGACGACACTGATGGCCTGGGCCAGCACGGTAGCCAGTGCCGCACCCGCCGCGTCCAGGCCGAACCCGGCCACGAGTACAAGATCACCCACGATGTTGACGATGCAGGCGACGAGAACGAAAATCAGCGGCGAACGGCTGTCGCCCAGGCCGCGGAACGCAGCGGACAATAAATTGTACGCCACAATAAAGAAAATGCCGCACCCGCAGATGCGCACGTAGTTCACGGTCTGGCCCAGCGCGGCCTCGGGGGCCTGCATCAGTACGGCGATGGGCTGTGCAAACACGACCATGACGACGAACAGCACGGCGGCCAGAATCGAGAAAACGAACGCGGCACCGCCCAAAACAGCGCCGATTTGTTCGGGGTGCTTCTCGCCAAGGTAGCGCCCGATGAGCACGGTCACGCCCATGGCAAGCTGCGTGACGACGAAAGTGACGAGGTTGAGGACCTGGCTGCCGGTGGATACGCCGGACAGGCCCGCCGTGGTGCCAAAATGCCCGACGACGAGCAGATCGACCGCGCCGTAGGCGGCCTGCAGGACCAGCGCACCCAGAATGGGCAGCATGAACAGGGTCAGCTTGTGCAGGATGTTCCCCTGGGTAAAATCAGATTTATTGCTTACCAACGTTATTTCTCCTTTCGGCTAAGACCTGATACAGCGTCTCGATAGTGCGAATCATGCAGGCGGCATCCTCCTCCGGGATGTCCTGCAAGGCAGGTAAAAGCTCGGAAAAGTACTGTGTATCGTACTTATCACACAGCTGGCGGCCCGCTTCGGTGGCGGTGATGTAGGTGACGCGGCCGTCGTCGGGGCTGGCCGATTTGGTCAGGTAGCCTTTAGCCTCCATCTCCTTGACGGTACGGGTCACGCCGGGCCGTGGCAGGCCCAGCGCGTCGCTGATGTCGGACACGCGCACAGGCCCGCTCGCCGCTTCCAGCGTGTGGGCAGTGTCCAGAACATGAATATACGACGGCAGAACGTCTTTTGGCAGCGGCGGCATCATGTCGCACGCCCGCTTGCCCAAACGGCACGCGTCGATCATTTGCTTGATGAGCTTGACGGTCATAGGGGGGCTCCTTCTGTGTAGATTGATGATTACCAAAGGTAATTACCAAAGATAATTATAGACGGCGTTTTCGATTTGTCAAGAGGCAGTTGACATTTTGTCGTGGGTAGGCATACTTGAGCTAGATAACGCTAACTGTGTAGAGCGTTGCAGGCGATGGCATGATGAAGATGCCCATCGTCAAAATGGAGCTTGGGGCCGTATAAAATCAACTGCATTTCCCCTCGAGAAAATCCCAATAAGCATTGACAAAATAAGGCGCAATTTGTATTATAATAGGTAAAGAGAATTTCCAGAAAGGGCGGGAAAATGACATGGCTTTTTTTGATGATCTGAGCAAGAAAATCACCGATGCCAGCACGAAAACGATCCAGAAGGGCAAGGACTTGACGGACGTCGCGCGGCTCAACTCGCAGATTTCGGCGGAGGAAAACCGCATCAATACGCTGTACGGCATGATCGGCAAGCAGTACATGGAGCTGCACCGCAAGGACGCCGAGGATGCCTTTGCGGGGCTGGTCGCCTCTGTGGCCGAGGCTGAACAAAATATCGCAGCCTGCCGTGCAAAAATCACGGAACTGCGCGCCGTGCCCCACTGCCCGAACTGCGGTGCCGAGCTGGTCAAGGGCGCTGCGTTCTGCGGCATCTGCGGTACACCCATCCCCGTTGCCCCGGCCCCTGCGCCGGTGGCTGTGCCCGCCCCGCAGCAGCCTGTCCAGGCCGCCCCGGTGGCCCCGGCACCCGCTGTCCCGGTGGAGGCACCGACGACTCCGGTGCAGTCCGCACCTGCGGCTCCGGCTGTCAAATTCTGCCCCAACTGCGGCGTGAAAATGCCCGCCGATGCGCAGTTCTGCGCCGAGTGCGGCACCCGCTTCTAAGCTAGAGAAAAGAGGAAAATAACGATGCAAAAAGCAAAATTGGGCATTTCGGTGGGCCTGCTGGGCGCCGCCATCTACCTGACCGCCCTGTCCGGCAGCCTGCTGGGTCTGCTGGTGCTGGCCGGTTACGTGTTGCTGGTTGAGGATAACCAGTGGCTGCGCCTGTCCGCTGTCAAGGCGGTGGCCGTCTACCTGTTCTTTACCTTTGTCATTCAGGCCGTGGGCTATGTGCCGGACGTGCTGAGCATCATCAGCGACGCTGGCAATCTGTTCAACGCCTACATCAGCGTGCCTGTGCTGAACGATATCGTGACCCTGGTCAAAGATCTGATTTACCTGGCCGAGAAGATCTTCCTGATGGTTTTGGGCGTGAAAGCGCTGAACCAGGGCACCGTGGCAGTTCCCTTCGTGGACAAGCTGGTCGTCAAGTACCTGTAAGCCGCCTTTACTTACGCCATTCATTATATCCATATCCATCCATCATCCGGGCCGTTTCAAATTCCTGGGCAGCCCGGGAAAGCGTCCGTTGACCTGCATCCAGCTGGGAAGATCGCCTGCCACGCAGGACAACGATCTTGCCGAGGGGCAGGGCAGCGGGCGTTTTTTGTTTTGAGAATCCGTAGGGGCGCACCTGTGTGTGCGCCCGGTTCCCGGGGCGTCGGGGACGCCGACCCCTACATATGTGCGCCCGGAAAATTGTATTGATAAAAGGGGAGACCGTTATGTTCTGTGGAAATTGTGGCAAGCCGATTGCCTATGCCAATGCGAAATTCTGCCCGGCCTGCGGTGCGCCGGTGCGCGTCCAGCCCGACGCGGCCAATGAGCCGCCCAAGGTACCCGTGCCCCCGCGCCCAGGACAGCTTTGTTTCCTGTGTTTCGCCCTGCTCATCCTGCCATTCGATAGTGACACCTTCACTATTGAACATGGCGTATTTCACGCCCATTTCATCACCGGAGAACCCTTCATATCCATATAGCTTTTTTAGGAAAGTAGTAAATTCTGATCCGGTGGGGTGGGTCTGAGCAAACTCGTAGATTTGTTCTTTTTTTCCTGCGGTAAGGGGACCTTTCTGCATGACACGCTCAACAAGCAGATCTTCCGTACTCTTTTCCAGGGACAGAAGCGAGAGCTGCTCCGGCTGTTCTTCTTCCACGACCGGAACAGCTTCGGCAGCCGGACGCAAATCCACATCGACTTCTTCATCATTGGCCATCATA
>ERZ780162.1273-NODE-1273-length-17875-cov-7.888889_pt1 | contig 17875 bp, 16 predicted proteins | sample MGYA00511474_ERZ780162 | MGnify/ENA primary metagenome ERZ780162 (study PRJEB29588, sample SAMEA2143633) | human gut metagenome | biome: human gut; feature: human-associated habitat; material: faeces | place: Denmark | collected 2008/2010 ...
CTTCGTTTCTTTTCCGGGCCGCCCCGGAAAATGAAATGAAGTGACCATGGCATCACATGCCAAAAAGGCACATTGCCGGGGCTTCCCCGGCAGAAAGGAGAAATATGGCTCCTGCGGCAGCGCCGTATGTGGGCCCGCATCGAAAGAGGCAGAGAGCAGAGCATCGTAAATGCGGTCTGCTCCGCCTGCGCAGAGCAGGGGACGCGCCGCCAACGCGCCCTGCTTCCATCAGCCAGCGCCGCGAAAAATTTCCGCGCCCCCGAAAAAGGGCGCAAAAAAACGCGCGGGCTGCGCGTTTCTTCCGTGTTATTTCATTTCCCGGATGTAGCGGCGGATCACTTCGTTCCGCATGAGGAAGCGGAAGACCGCCGTGCCGAGGACGGTCACGGAGAGGCATTCTCCCGCGCCGATCCAGGCCATGACGGCGAGGACGGACGCCGTGTCTCCCGGAATGGCGGCGAGGTACGCCAGCTCGAGGCCGATGATGACGCCGTTGGCAAGGACCGGCACGAGGGACGCGGCGATGAGATTCGGCGCGAAGCGCATGGCGGAGACGGCGAGGAAAGTCGCCGCCGTGCCGCAGAGGATGTCCGCCGCGCCGAAGGGGCTGGCGAGATTTGCCAGGAGGCATCCCGCTGTGAGGCCGGGGATCCATTTTTTATTGTAGTAGGCGAGGAGCACCATGCATTCCGACAGACGCGCCTGTACGGGACCGTAGGAGAGCGGCGCGAGGAAGAGAGTGAGCGCCGCGTAGAGCGCCGCTGCCGCTGCCGTGAGGAGCCATTCCCGCAGGTTCATGGCGCGCCTCCCGCAGAAGATCTTTTATTTCTTTCTCTCATAGGTCACAAAGCGGTGCCGCGGCTCGCCTTCTCCTTCTTCGCTTGCTGTGATCATCCATTCCGCCCGGTCGAAGTCGGGAAAGAACGCGTCGCCTTCGTAGTCTTTTTCGATCTCCGTGAGCATCATTTTATCCGCGTACGGCAGGAGCAGCCGGTACACTGCCGCGCCGCCGATGATGAAGGCGTCCCCTTCCGGCAGCGCCGCCAGCAGTTCTTCCGGCGAAGAAAAGAGGATGACCCCTTCCGGCGCGCGGTACCCGGGATTGCCCGTGAGGACATAGTGCGTCCTGCCGGGAAGGAGTTTCGGCAGGCTCTCGAAGGTCTTCCGCCCCATGATGATGGGCCGCCCCATGGTGGTCTTTTTGAAGCGCGCCAGGTCGTCGGAAAGGTGCCAGATGAGGGCATTGTCTTTTCCGATGCACCGGTTCGCCGCCACGGCGGCAATGACGATCAGGCTCATACGGACACCTCCATGGGAAGTTTGCCCCAGTGCCGGTAATTGTCCAGCTGGATGTCTTCGGGGCGGAAATCGTAGAAATTCTTCACGTCCGGATTCAGGAGGAGCTTCGGAGCGGGATAGGCTTCCGGCAGGCGGGAGAGCTGCGTGCGGAGAGCGTCCACATGATTTTCGTAAATATGGGCATTATTGATGACATGGGTGAAAAGGCCCGGCCGGAGCCCGGTGACCTGAGCGATCATGTGGACGAGCACGGCGTACTGGGTGAAATTGAAAGGCACGCCGAGGCCCATGTCGCCGGAGCGCTGCACGAGCATGCAGTTCAGCCGGCCGTCGGCGGAGACGTCCCACATGGTGAGGAAGGCGCACGGCTGGAGCGCCATGTCCGGCAGGTCTTCCACATTCCACAGGGAGACCACCATGCGGCGGCTCTCCGGGTCTTCCCGGAGCGTCTTCAGAAGCGTGTCCACCTGATGGTATTTCGCCAGCTGGTAGCCGTAGGCTTTGCCGATGGTGCCGTCGGGACGCTGCCATTCATCCCACACGTGGCAGCCCCATTCCTGGAGGACGCGCACGTCGTTGGACTGTTTCTGCCAGATCCATAGGATCTCTTTTACCGACGTTTTAAACGCGACAAATTTGGTCGTTAGGATGGGAAATTCTTTTTCCAGATCGAACTGCATGATCTGGTGAGGCAGTTTGTACGCGGGCATGCCCGTGCGGTTCTGCCCGATGGCGCCTTCTTCCAGGATGCGCCGGACGATGCTGAGATATTGTGTGTCTGCGCTGCTCATTTTTTACCTCTTTATATACAGCTCTCACAGGAGCTTCTTATACACTTCCGCCGCCTGAAGGAGCGCCGGTCCATAAAGGATGCGCTTCTCCGGCTCCATGACGGCAAGGGCCGCCCGCCCTTCCGCAAACGCGGGGAGCGCTTCCCGGGGACAGATCTCCTCAGGCTCCGCGCCCGCGCTCTTCGCGATGCGCCGCCGCACTTTGTCCATGTAGAGGACGAAGGCATCTGTCTCTGCCGCGGGCGGCGCGTCCGGCGGAGAGGCCCTTCCCTCCGCTTCATCCAGCAGAGGCGCAAGGAAACGGCCCGTCCGCTCCCATTTGACGCGGCCCACGCCGGGCACGGCGAGCCACTCTTCTTCCGTGCGGGGCCGCCGCGCGGCGATGATGCGGAGCACCGCTTCCGGGAAGAGATGGGCTTTCTGCGCCCGCCCTTCGCGGAAAAGTTCTTTCTGCTTCATGAGGAGCCCCCGGAAAAGGGACTCCCGGCGGAGCATCTCTTCCGGCGGCTCCGCCCCGGCGGTGCGCCGCGCGCCTTTCGCGGGAATGATGGTCTCTCCCGTCGGTTCCGGCGGACGGAACGGTTCCGGCCCGCCGCAGGGATGCCCCAGCGCCGCCAGGAAACGGGGGCCGTACTTTCTGAGCTTGAAAGCGCCCACGCCGCGCACTTCGCCCATTTCGTCAAGCGTCTTCGGCATGCGCGCCGCCATGTCTTCCAGCGTCGCGTCGGAGAAGACCACAAAGGGCGGCACATGCTCTTCCGCGGCGATCTCTTTCCGCAGCGACCGGAGCATTTCAAAGATCCCCGCCGGAGCGTCCCGGCGCTGCGCTGCCCGGCCCGCCGCTTCTTTCTCGATGACCGACGCCGCGCCCACGGGCAGGCCGTACACCTCCGCCTTTCCCGCCAGCACCGCCCGCGCCCGGTCCGTCAATTTCAGCACGGGATACTCCCCGCCTTCCCGGAGGAGATATCCGTCCGCCGTATAGCCGTCAAGGGCAGCGCGGATATCCTTCACTTTCCGGTGGGGCAGTTTCCCGTATCCGGGGAGCGCGTCCAGCCTCCGGCTGCGGACGATCTCATTGCGGCTTCCTTTCAGCATGTGGGCGATGACGGAAGCGCCGTACCGCTCCCCCGCCGCCGCCACGGCCCGGAAGATCACCGCCGCCTCATCGGTGACGCGGGTCTTCGCCTGCGCGGCCTCGCAGTTTCCGCAGTGCCCGCAGGGCCCGTCCGGCTTCTCGCCGAAATAGCGGAGGATGTGATTCCGCAGACATTCCGACGTGCGGCAGTAATCTTCCATTTTCGCCAGCCGTTCATAATCGAGGGCGGTCTTCTCCGGATCCGCCGCGCCCGACTCGATGAGATAGCGCTGCGTCGCGCCGTCTCGCCCGCTGTAGAGGAGAATGCACTCCGCCGCCGCGCCGTCGCGCCCCGCCCGGCCCGCTTCCTGATAATACGCCTCGAGGCTCTTCGGCATCTGGTAGTGGATGACGTAGCGCACATTGCTCTTGTCGATGCCCATGCCGAAAGCGTTCGTCGCCGCCATGACCGTCGTCCGGTCATAGGAAAAATCTTCCTGCGCCGCCCGGCGCTCTTCGTCAGACAGGCCTGCGTGGTAGCGCCCCGTGCGGAATCCCGCCTCCCGGAGGAAGCCGTACACCTCGTCCACGGCCTTTCTCGTGGCGCAGTAAATGATGCCGCTCTCCCCGCTGTGGGCCTCGACATACCGCCGGATGAAATCCTTCCTGTCCGCGCCGCGGATGACCCGGAACGACAGATTCGGCCGGTCGAGGCCGGTGCGGAAAATCCGCGCGCCCCCGAGGCCGAGGCTCTGCTTCATATCTTTCTCCACGACAGGCGTCGCCGTCGCGGTGAAAGCCGCCACCACCGGACGGCGGGGCAACGTCCTGATAAATTCGTCGATCTTCCGGTAGCTCGGCCGGAAATCGTGGCCCCACTGGGACACGCAGTGCGCCTCATCGATCACGAAGAGCGAAAGCGGCACCTGCCGGAGGCACTGCGTGAAATACGGCGCTTCCAGCTTCTCCGGAGCCATGTAGAGCAGCTTCAGCCGCCCTGTATAGAGATCGCGTAGCCGCTGGATGGATTCTTCATAAGGGACCGTGCTGTTGACAAAAGAGGCGGGCACGCCTTCCGCGGCGAGCGCCTCTACCTGATCTTTCATGAGGGAGATGAGCGGCGAGATCACCACCGTCCCCGCGGGAAGGAGCAGCGCCGGCACCTGGAAGCACAGGGATTTCCCCGCGCCGGTGGGCATGATGCCCATCACATCCCGCCCGCCGAGGATGGTGCGGATGATCTCCTCCTGCACCGGACGGAAGCTGTCGTATCCAAAATACCGTTTCAGCACATCAGCCGGTTCCACACTCTCCCTCCTTTCTTTTCAGATGCCCGCAAAAATTCATTTTCCATTATATCGCATCCGCGGGAAATTATGTACCGCGGGATGCCGCGGCGCCTGCGGAGCGCATCGGCGGGGCACGGGAATTCCGCTCGGCGCGGGCCGTCATTGACGGCGCTCCGCTGCGGGAATCTGTCGGTGCGGACGCAGGCCTGCGCTTTTCTTTCTGCGCAGGCAGCGCCGCCCCCACGAGCGGAGCCTGACCTGTCGTCTATAATGATGCGAGCGCAGGCAAGGAAATAAGAAATGTACACAAAACGCACAAAAGGAGGAACCCCTATGGGCTCCTCCCTTAATCATCATAATGTCCGCGGCACGCAATGATGTAGACCGTGCCGTCCTGCTCGAAATAAACGATCCGGTCCGCGTGATTGATACGGCGGCTCCAGAGGCCGCTGAAATCGCCGCGCAAAGGCTCCGGCTTTCCCAGGCCGGAAAAGGGATCGCGCATCATGTCTTTTACGAGCGCATTGATCTTCCGCAGTGTTTTTTTGTCGGTCTCCTGCCAGAAAAGATAATCGTCCCACGCCCGTTCTTCCCACAAAATTTTCATATCAATCCTCGATCAGCGCATGTTCCGCAAAATGCGCTTTCCCCTGCTCCACATCATCCATCACGCTTTTTAAATAACGGACATTCGGGCTTTCATAAAAGGGATCCGCGGAAACCTCAAAGGGAATCCGATATTCGCGGCCGACTTTTTTTGCAAAGATCGTAAAAGCCGCGCTCATGGAAAGGCCCATGGCTTCGCAGGCTCTTTCCATGCTCTTTTTGACATCAGCATCCATCTTAATGTTTACGTTTACAGTCTGTGCCATTGTGTCCACCTCCCTAATTCATTTCCACTATATCATAAAGTAAAGAAAAATTAAATAACATTTCTTCTCTTCTTATTTTCATTGATAGACCCAGTACCCGCAGAGAGCGCAGCGCTCCCGGAAAGCAGGGCCGGTTTTTGCATGCGAAAAGCGCCTCCTTTTCAGGGGAGACGCTTCTTTTTCATTTTCCTTCCGCCCAGCTTTTGAGCTCGTCGATCTCTTCGAGGAGCTCCGCGTGAGTGAGGTGTTCATGCGGTTCGTATTCGATGACGATATCCGCGTCATTTGTGTATTTCCCGGCCCACCGCATGATGGAGCGGATATCCGCCGTGCCGTTGTGGTAGTCCCGGTGCTGGTCGGAGATGCCGTCGTTGTTGTGCACGTGGAATCCCCGCACGCGGCTGCCGTAGAGGGCAAGGAATTTTTCAATGTCCAGGCCGTTCACATTGGCGTGGCCGATGTCGATGAGCGATTCGGCGAGCGGCATTTTTTCGAAAAGGGCGAAGTATTCTTCATTGGTAAAGAGATGCTCCCCTTCTTTCGGATGGCGGCAGAGGTTTTCGATGACAAGATGCACGCCCTTCTCCCGCGCCATGGCGGTGAGCGCTTCCATGACGGCCATGGCGTTTTTCTGCGCTTCCGGGAGGGCTTCCCGCGGGAAGTGGAGCTGGGAGTAGTGGAAGACGATGTGCCGCGCGCCGTATGCCGCGGCGAGATCCATGACTTTTTCGTAGCTCGCCATGAGGAAGGCGTGCTCCGGCGAATCCAGAGGAGCGGTCGCTTCGATCCGCACGTACGGGCCGTGGAAGGTCATGGGCGCGGTGCACGCGGGCACGACGGTCTCCGCCAGTTCTTTCCAGTAGCTTTCACTGTGGGTGAAGGCGGAAAATTCCGCGCCGAAATCGGGCCGCCCCACAGAGGAGACCCATGCGCCGAAATCCCGGATACCCCCCATCCCCACGATGAGGTCGCTTACGAAATATTTCATGCCAGCGCCTCCGGGTAGCCGATATTGGCTTCCGTCGCCGCGTCGAAGAGGTGGAGCGCTTTCGGGTCGGGCTTCCAGTACGCCTCGGTCTGCCCGTGAAGCACGTCGTCCCGCATGATGGCGATGATCTCTTCGCCGTTCATGGTGAAGTAGTAGCCCACGCGGCTGCCGTAGTCTTCATGATACTGGACGGTCACCGGCACGGCCCCTTCTTCCGGCTCCGCCGTGAGGACGATGTCTTCGGGGCGGAATCCCGCGAGGAGCCGCTCCGCTCCGGAAGCGCCCGCTTTTTCCGCCCACGCCGGCGTGAGGGGCACGGCGTGATCGTTGAAGCGCATCGCGCCTGCGGCGATCTGTCCGTCAAAGATGTTCATGGACGGCGAGCCGATGAATTTCGCCACGAAGAGATTCGCCGGACGGCGGTACACTTCATGGGGCGTGTCGAGCATCTGGATGCGTCCTTCATTGATGACGGCGATGCGCTGGCCCACGGTCATCGCCTCGATCTGGTCGTGGGTGACGTAGATCATGGTCTGCCCGTACATTTCATGGATGCGGACCAGCTCTTTTCTCGCCTTCCCGCGGAGCTGGGCGTCCAGATTGGACAGCGGCTCATCGAGAAGGAAGAAATCCGCCTGCTTCACGAGGGCCCGGGCGAGGGCCACGCGCTGCCGCTGCCCGCCGGAGAGCTCCCGCGGAAGACGTCCCTCGAGTCCTGTCAGATTGAGGATCTCCACGGCTTTCGCCACACGTTTCCTGATCTCGTCTTCCGCCACGCGGTGAATGCGCAGGCCGTAGGCGATATTCTTCTCCACGGTCATGTGCGGGAAGAGGGCGTAATTCTGGAAGACCATGCCGATGTCCCGGTCGCCGGGATCCATGTCATTGGCGAGCTTCCCGTTCAGATAGAGCTCGCCCGACGTGATCGTCTCAAGGCCGCTGATCATGCGGAGGATCGTCGATTTCCCGCACCCCGAAGAGCCGAGGAGGATCAGGCGCTCCCCTTTTCTGATGGAAAGATTGAGCCCTCTGATGACTTCCGTCTTTCCGAATTTTTTCACTACGTTTTTAAATTCTATGCTGTACATATTCTCATCCTTTGATGCCCGACTGGGCGAACGTACCGATAATGAATTTCTGGCAGACCGCGTAGAGGCCGAGGGGCAGGAGCATGGTGAGCGTTGCCACCGCCATGGCCACGGGCACGTCCGTGCCGCCTTCGGAGCTGACGAACATCTGGAGCGCCAGCGACAGCGTGTAATTCACTTCGCTCTTGATCATGATGGCGGGCCACACATATTCATTCCACGAATTGATGAAGAAAATGATGCCGATGGAGAGGATCGCCGGGCGGATGAGCGGCACCACGATGGTGCGGAGCCGCGTGAGATGAGACGCCCGCTCCAGCTCCGCCACTTCCATGAGCGACATGGGGATGCCCTTCATGTACTGGCGGAGGAGGAAAATACCCGTCGCGTCCGCCAGCTGGGGCAGCGCCACGCCGTAGATGCTGTCCACGAAGCCCACTTTCGAGAGGGTGATGTAGTTCGGGATCATCGTCACCGTGAAGGGGATGAAGATCGTGCTGATGAGCAGGAAATAGAGGACATTCTTCCCTTTGAAATGGAAGAACACGAAGGCATACGCCGCGAAAATGCTCGTCGCCAGCTTGAAGAGCGTCACGATCGCCGCGATGATGAACGTATTCGACAGGATCTGCACGAAATTGATGGTCGTGAAGACCCGCTCATAAGCGGAGAAGGTCGGCTCCATGGGGATGAGCGACGACGACTGGAAAGCCTCGCTCATGGTCTTGAAAGACGTGGAGAGCGAGAAAAGGAGCGGATACACCAGAAGCAGCACCAGGATGATGAAGAGGAGGTGCCACTTGATCTCGGACGAATCAATTTTCATAGTAGACTCCCTTCTCCACATAGCGGAATTCCAGGTACAGCAGCACGAGGAAGATCAGCATCGTAATGATGGCGAGCGCCGCCGACATGCCGGTCTCATAGAACGTGAAGGCATAGTCGTAGCCCTGGTAAATGATATTCGAGCTCGCGTCATTCGGGCCGCCCTGCGTGAGCACCTTGATGGGCGTGAAGACATACTGGAGCCCCTGCACGATGGTCATGATGAGGATGTACACCGCAGAAGACGATGTGAGCGGCACCACGATCTTCGTGAAAATATTGGAATTGGGCGCCTTTTCCAGACGCGCCGCCTCGATGAGCTCCTCCGGCACGCTGTTCATGCCGGACAGAAGGATGAGGAAATTGTACCCGAAGGCCTTGTACACCGCCACAAGGCTGATGACGAGGATGACGAGGCCCGGCGTCTTCGACCACGCGGGAAGCGTCACGCCTATCATGTCCGCCAGCGCCCCTATCGGTCCGGATACGGGATTGAAGATCCACTGGAAGAGGATCGCTCCCACGACGAGCGCGATGAGCGACGACGAGAAGAGCAGCGTCTTATACACATACTTCCCCTTTTTCATGAGGAAAGTATTCACAAAAGCCAGCACATAGGGCAGCAGGAAATTGAAAAGCACGAGAATGACGATATACAGCAGCGTATTCTCCGCGATCGTCACCGTCACGGGGTCTGTCAGAAGATTCACATAATTATCGACCGAGACGAATTTCATCTTCGGCGACACCATGTTCCACCGGAAAAAGCTCAAATACAGCGTATACAGCAGCGGGTAGAACATGAAGAGGATAAATACCGCCAGCGACGGGAGGACGAAGAAAAAGGCCAGCCGCCTCTCCCGCTTCCGCCAGGCGCTCTGTTCACCGGAAGGATTCATCATATACCTCCTGAAAAAAGGAAAAGGGACCGGATACAGCACGGTCCCTCCCATTACGATCCGCCTTATTTCAGCAGCTTATTCAGATCATCCTGCGTCGCCTTCAGCGTTTCCGCCGGGTCAGCGCCGGAGAGGATCTTGTCGCGCATGTCGGCGAACATCTTCTCCGCCTTCACGCCCACATCGCCGGGGAAAGAAGCCCACGGAGAGAGCGTCGGCAGCTCATCGAACGCCACCTTGAGAGCAGGCGTCTTTTCGATCGCTTCCTGTACGGACGGCTCATTCACCACGTCCTGACGCGGCGGGAGATAGCCTGTATTGATCGTCCATGCGGCGAGATACTTCGGCTGCATGATGAACTTGATAAATTCCCACGCCGCCATCTGTTCCTCTTCGGACTGCGCCGTCACGGCGAGGAAATTGCCGCCCGCGGGGATCTCCACTCTCTTATCGCCGAAAGCCGGGAACGGGCACGCCATCACATTGAACTTGGACGACTGCGTCACCGTGCCGATCTTGGCGCTCGTGCCGAGGAGCATGCCCACCTTGCCGCTGTAGAAAGAAGCGATGCCTTCATCCGCCGCGATGTGGAGAGCAGACTGATCTTTCAGGACCATATCGGCATAGAGCTGATACGCTTCTTCCGATTCCTTGGAAGCGAAAGCAGCCTTTCCGTTTTCATCGAGGATCTTCGCGCCGTTGGAGGTGAGGAGCCCCTGCGTCGCCCAGTTATCCTGATATTCCTGCATGTAGAAACCGTATTCGCCGGTCGCGTCGTGGATCTTCTTCGCGTAGTCCTTTACCTCCTGCCAGGTCGCGGGAGCCTGCGCCGGGTCAAGACCGGCCGCCGCGAAGAGATCGGGATTATAGAAAAGGAGCGGCGCGCTGATGGAGAAAGGCAGACCCACCTGCTGATCCCCCGCCTTCGCCAAGCCGAGCACGTTCGGCAGGAACGTCTTTTCCAGATAATCCGGAGCGGCCTTGTCCTTCTTCGCCAGCTCCGCCGGAGACACATACTGGAAATTCTCATTGAAATAATCCAGATAATTGTAGCCGATCATGGCGATGGACGGAGACTTGCCGGACGCCACATCAGCCTGGAGATTCTTCATGAGCCCCGGATACATATCAGGATTGTACACATCCTTCACGATGATCTTGTCCTGAGACGCATTGAAATCATCCACCATCTGTTTGATGACCGGCGCGCCGAAATTCTTCGTATACACGTGCCAGAACGTCACCACGGTCTTCCCGTTCTCCTTCTGCGCTTCCTTCGGAGCGTCGCTTCCGCCGCCGCAGCCTGCCGCAGCCAGCGTGAACAGAGACAGAAGGACCGCAAAAAGCCATTTCAACTTCTTCAAATCACTCTCCCCTTTCAAACTTCTTACAAAACATTTTTCCATTCCTCACAAACCAAAAACGGCATGCACCCGCAGCCGGCCCGCTCTCCGGAAAGCCGCTCCTGCAGAATACATGATTTCAATTACAGTATATCATAAGTATATGCATTTTATGGTAAATATACGGAAAAATAATCACATTTCTTGTAAAATGATTTTACAGAAACGCACTGAAAGCCTCACTGCGAGCCTTTAAAAAGAGTGCATTTATTCTAAAAGCGCACCAAAAGGGGAATATGTATATGCGCCTTCGGAACGGGAGAAGACGACATGGGCAGAGAGCCGGTATCAAACGGAAGGTACGCAGACAGTGTGGACGCAGGCGAGAGGTCTAAGTTTTTCTCATACACGACAACGCCAGACGAGGCATAAGCATTATTTCGTCCCTTTGATATTCCTTTTTACAGACTAAAAGGGTATCGCAAGAATCAGGTTCTCGTGATATAATGAAGTCACAAAACGTCAAAAATAGATCCTCCAAAGGATCGAAAAAAGCAGGTGGGCCAACACCTGCTTTTTTCATGCCTGCTTATTTATTTTTGCTATCAAGCCACCATTTTAAAATGATGAGCATTGAGGGGGCGAGCAGGCTCGTCCACAACGTCAAAAATATTTCCTCCACGAGGATCACCTCCTTTCGTTGGAGGTGATTTTATTATAGCACGGATGTTTCCTTTACGATGCGCCGCGTATGCACCCTATCTTTCGCTTTACGAAAAAATTATCATGAAGATCAAGTTTCCATGATACAATGCAAATAATTAAGAGTAGATTCTCCACGGAATCGAAAAAGCAGGTGCTGCAGCACCTGCTTTTTTCATTTGTCTGCATTGTCTGACCGGCGCAGGCCGAATCCGGGGAATCGGGCGGGCGGAAAACAGATGAAAAAAGGCTCCTTTCGGAGCCTTTTTTGTTTTGAAATATAGAAATCGGATTTATTTGGCCGCGCGGCTGAGGCTGTCCATGTAGGAAGCGGACGGAGCCGGAACTTCCGTTTCTTCCGCGGGAGCCGCTTCCGGAGCGGGCGCCGCTTTCTCCGCTTCGAGAGCGGCGATCTTTTCCTGCATCGCCTGCATCTGCGCCTGCATCGCTTCGAGCTGAGCCGCTACGTCCGCACTTGCCTGCTTCTCTTTCCTGCCGCCCTGACCTACACGGAAGGTCACGCCCAGATTGGCCGCAGTCTTATGTTCGCCGGAGAAGGTGGTGGCGCCGCCGAGGGAGAGCATCACGTCTTCATTGAAGTGGTAGAATCCGCCCATGGCCATGGCCTGGGTGCCGTCATAGGTGCCCATGGCCGCGGAGAGCTGGAATTTGGAGCCCGTGCCGTCGTAGTCGAGCGGATGGAGGCCCGCGAGGGCCGCGGAGATCGCGCCCACTTCGTCCACTTCGCCGGAGAGGTCGTCAATACGATTATCCAGCCCGTCAATGCGGTTGGAAAGGACATTGTCCGCCGCGATACGGTCTGCAGTCTCCTGATCAATGCGGCCGTGCAGCTTCTGGTCTTCTTCCGCACGGTCAATCTTTTCCTGCTGCAATTCGCCGTCTACAGTATCGATCTTCTGATTTGCCTTATCGATCTGGCCGCCCAGCTGTTCCTGTATTGCCTGGTCATTTGCAGCGGCCGCTTCCAGTACTTTCTGGTCATTATCTGCTGCCGCTTCCAATACTTTCTTATCATTTTCCGCAGCCGCATTCAGCACGGCCTGATCGCCTTCTGCGCGGTCGAAGAATTCTTTTTCGCCCGGTCCGATCCAGCTGAAGTCGACCGGATCGGCTCCGGCGAGGAGATCTTCTACGGGCAGTCCTTTTTCAAAGAATCCCCGGAGGAAGGTCTCCGACCGTTCGAGCAGTTCTTCTTTTTTCATGGCTTTCTTACCTCCCCTGTCATTTGCGTCATATGTGTCCAGTATATTTTGTGAGCCGTAAAATTTTTACGCCGCTTGTGACAGGTATCGCCGCTTTTTTCAGTTTCCCCGCACATTTTCCCGCTCCCTCCGCGGGCGGCATGAAAAAAAGCCGCTCCGCGGCGGCTCTTTATTTCTGATGTCTTTTTTCTCTTTCTCCCGCGAAGAGGGCCATGAGGTCCGGCGGGGGATCGGTCTTCCAGACCCAGTCCGGCGCGGCAGAGGCGGCTTTTTCTTTCGCTTCTTTCAGGTCGTAGTAGACCTGCCATTTCGATTCGACCAGGTCGCGGCCGTACTGGCGGAGGAGGTAGGCGGGATGGTAGGTGGGCATGACGGGGATGCCTTCCCATTCGAGCCAGTGGCCGCGGCGGCGGACGATGCTGTCTTCCCGGCCGAGGAACCAGCGGAGCGCCGCTTTCCCCAGGGCGACGACGGCTTTCGGCTGCACGAGGCGGATCTCTTCGCGGAGCCACCGGTCGGCGCAGGCGCGGCCTTCGGCGATGTCCGGCGTGCGGTTGCCCCGGGGACGGCATTTGACGACGTTCGTCACGTAGACCCGGTCGCGGGTGATGCCTACGGAGGCGAGGGCCTTGTCCAGGAGCTGGCCGGAGGGACCGATGAGGGGCGCGCCCCAGTCGTCTTCGACACCTCCCGGTCCTTCGCCGACGAGCATGAGCGGCGCAGGCACGGGGCCGCTGGAGAGGACGGGCCCCAGATTTCCTTCCTGCCGGAGGTGGCAGGCGGCGCAGGTGTGAATGGCCGCCGCCAGTTCTTCGTGACTGGCGAAGTGTTTTTCTTCCGCGGCCCCGGCGTGGATGCCGAAGAGGCGGCGCGTTCTTTCTTCTTCGTCTTCTCTTCCCCAGAGGTCCATGGTTTATTCTCCTTCCGGTTCTTCTCTGTCTGTCGTCTCGTAGAAGAGGGTGAACTGCCCGGCGAAGTACATTTCCACGGTGCCCACGGGGCCGTTTCTGTTTTTCGCGAGGATGATCTCCGTGAGATTCCGCCGGGCGTCGTCCGCTTCCAGTTCTTTATTGTAGTAGGCTTCGCGGTAGAGGAAGGCCACCATGTCCGCGTCCTGTTCGAGGGAGCCCGATTCGCGCAGGTCAGAGAGGAAAGGCCGGTGGTCCTGCCGGGATTCGACGCTCCGCGAGAGCTGGGACAGGGCGATGACGGGCACATTGAGCTCGCGGGCGAGGCTCTTGAGGGAGCGGCTGATCTCGGAGATCTCCTGCTGGCGGCTGTCCCCGGCGCGGCTGCCCCGGCTCTGCATGAGCTGGAGGTAGTCGATGATGATGAGGTCGAGGCCTTTTTCCGCTTTCAGGCGCCGCGACTTGGATCGGATCTCCGCGGCGGTGACGCCGGAGGTGTCGTCGATGTAGAGGGGCGCGTCCATGAGAACGCCGGCGGCGCTGGCGAGATTCGCCCATTCTTTCTGGGTAGTGAGGCGGCCCGTGCGGAGCTTCTGGCTGTCGATGAGGGCCGTGGAGCAGAGAAGGCGCTGCACGAGCTGGCTCTTCGGCATTTCCAGGGAAAAGAAGGCCACGGTCTTGTGCCCGCCGAGGCTGACATTTTTCGCAATGTTGAGAACAAAGGCAGTCTTGCCCATGGAGGGGCGGGCCGCGACGATGATGAAGTCGCCTTTCTGGAATCCGCTGGTGATATTGTCGAATTTGGCGAATCCCGACGAGAGGCCGGTGATGCCGGTGCGGTTCTGGTACTTCGTATTGATGTCGGCGAGCTCCTGCTGCACCGCTTCGCCGAGGGCGACGAAGTCTCCTTTCCGGTCGTCTTTCGCCACTTCGAGGATGCGCCGCTCCGCGTCGTCCACGATATTGACGGTCTCGTCTTCTCCGGCGTAGGCCGCTGCCGCGACGGTATTGGCCGCGTCGATGAGGCGGCGGAGCTTCGCCTTGTCGGCGACGATCTCCGCGTGGCGGCGGACGGCTTTCGGCAGGATGCAGTGTTCCGGGAGCTCATTCACGTAGAGGACGCCCCCCACGTCTTCGAGGCGGCCCATGCGGCGCAGTTCTTCCGACGTGGTGAGGATGTCCACTTCCTTGCCCTGATGGGCGAGATTCAGGATGGCCGTGAAGATGACGGCATTCGCTTCGCGGTAGAAATCTTCCGCCCGGAGGAGGTCTTCTCCCACGACGACCGCTTCTTTATCGAGGAGCATCGCCCCGAGGACGGACTGTTCCGCTTCTATGCTCTGCGGCGGGATGCGGTCCACCGCCATGAGGCCGGTGTCTTCTCTTTTTTCGTATTTTCTTCTCTGTTCATTCGCCGGCATGGGCTGTCTCTCCTTTGGGGACCATGCAGTAGGCCCGGACTTCTTCGATAGTTTTCACGGGGATCACCCGCAGGCCGAAGGCGTCCGGCGGGATATCGTCTTTATTCTTCTCCGGGATGAGGAGGGTCTTCATGCCCGCCTGACAGGCGCCGAAAGCTTTTTCCGGCACGCCGCCCACGGGCTTCACTTCGCCGGTGAGGGAAATTTCCCCGGTGAGCGCCACGTCCTGCCGGAGGGGGACTTTCTCCACCGCCGAGAGGATGGCCGACGTGATGGCGCACCCCGCGGAGGGACCGTCGATATTGCCGCCGCCGATCACATTGATGTGAAGATCGTAGTCGGAGAGGTCTTTCCCGAGGAGCATGCGCACCACGGAGGCCGCCGTCGCCACGGAGTCTTTCGCCATGGAGCCGGCGGTCTCATTGAAGCGGATGGAGCCCTTTCCTTTTTCCGCCGCCGGATAGGCCGCCGCTTCGATCTCGATGATGCTGCCCCAGTAGCCGGACACGCCGAGCCCGTACACATGGCCCACGCGGGGCACGGGGGACGCGAGCTTTTCCCGCCACGGCGACATGCGCGCCGCCCGGGCGGTCTCCCGGATGAGATCCCGCGTGATGGCCGCGCCTGCCGTCGTCCCGGCGCGGTACACTGCCCGGCCGTAGGCGTCGGAGAGGAGATTCACCGCCTTGCGCCCTTCCATGGTGTATTCGCTGATGAGCTCCGCCGCGCCGTCTTCCATGGGCACGCCGAGGCGCGCCGCCGCGTCCTTCGCGATGGCCGCCACGGATTCCGGCGAGAGGGGATCGAAAAAGATCTCCACGCACCGCGAGCGGATGGCGGGATTGATCTCTTCCGGCAGGCGGGTGGTCGCCCCGATGAGGATGAAATCCGCGGGAGCGCCGTCTTTGAAAAGTTTGTGGATGTACGCGGGGATCCACGGGTCGTCTTCATTGTAGTAGGCGGACTCGAAATGGACGCGCTTGTCTTCCAGAACTTTCAGAAGCTTATTCAGCATGATCGGGTCGAGCTCGCCGATCTCGTCGATGAAGAGCACGCCGCCGTGGGCGTCGGTGACGAGGCCCGGCTTCGGTTCGGGAATGCCGTCGTCGGCGAGATCGCGCTGCGCCCCCTGATAGATGGGGTCGTGCACGGAGCCGATGAGGGGATTCGTGATATCCCGATTGTCCCAGCGGAGAGTGGTGCCGTCGCATTCCACGAAGGGCGCGTCCTTTTTGAAAGCGGAGCACCCTTTCCCGGCGACCGCTTCCAGCACGAGGCGGGCCGCGGTGGTCTTGCCCACGCCGGGCGGGCCGTAGAGGATCATGTGCTGCGGATACGGGGAACCGAGCTTCGAGAGCATCGCTTCCACCGCCCGGTCCTGCCCGATGATCTCCGACATTTTCTGCGGGCGGAGCACCTTCATGGCCGTGTCGGTGAGGCTCACCTTGTCGAGAGCTTCCAGCTTCTCCATCTTCGCCCGGCTCTGGGGCGTCTCGATGTCTTCCATTTCCTCATCCAAGATCTCCTGGCGGATCTCATCGACGTATTCCTGATGGCGCTCCTCGAGGCGGGCGGTGATCTTCCGCTCGAGCTGTTCCTCCACGGCGCGCCGGGCGAGCAGGTCGGAGAGCTTTTCTTCCAGATTGTCCAGGATGAAGGGGATCTCTTCATCCGCCGGCGGGTGATTGAAATCGCGGCTCTCCAGAATGAGGCGCTGGAGCCCCACGAGGCGCAGGCGCGGATCCTCATCGTGGATGTACCGCGGCGCGTCATAACGGCTCATCCGCACGATGAGCTCCTCCGGGCCTACAAGATTGGCGTAGATCGAGTAGAGCGCATTGATCTTCCGATTCAGATCGGCGCTCGCCGTTTTATTCTGATCTTCCCCGCGGCGCACGAAACGCCCGATCAGATCCTTGATATCGTCCATAAATGTCTCCTCTCCGGCAGAGCCGGATGTTTTCAGCAGTTTCTTTTTATTATATATCTCCCGTGAAAAGAAGGACAGAAAAAACGGAGCCGCAGCTCCGTCCTTCCCTCATTCTCATTCCTTCACGAACACCTTCTCGATCTCCGCGATGTACATGGTGTGGAAATTGCCTTCTTCCCCGGCGTACCACCGCTCTCCCATGGATCGATCCAGGTACGTATCCGGCGTGAGCGGCGCGGCGAGGAGCTTCCGGCAGATGAGGACGGTCTCCGCTTCCGCCGGGCAGGGCACGCCGTCTATTTCCGCCGGCGTGAGGCCCGCGGCCTGCCATTTGTCCCCGTCCCTGCCGGAATGGGAACCCATGTAGCCCATGGCTTTCCGGCACGATTCGGGCATCGCCGCGATGGAGAAACGCTCCGCCCCGTCGATGAAAGTCTTCGTGAAGCGGTTCTGGCGGATGTAGACCGTAGCGGCGTTCTTCCCCCACCACACGCCGAGGCCGCCCCAGCTGACGGTCATGGCATTGGAACGCGCGCCGTCTCCGGCGGTAACGAGGAACCACCCTTTACCGATCTGCGTGAAAGGATTCCACGCGAGGTCTTCCGCTTTGATTTCTTTATAGCTCATAGAAACTGCCTCCTTTTCTTTCTTCTTTTATTATATCATTGCAGGGAATGCGCCTCTTTCGGCGCGGGCCCCATGCGGCGCTGCCGCTTCATTCCGCCTTTTCAAATACATAAGAAACAGAAAACCGGAGAGCAGTCTCTTATGAAGCGCCAAATGCCCCTTAAACCAACAAAAGGAGTTGACGCGCCAAGCTCAACAATATGCAATAGAATCATAAAATAGTCTTTGGTTTAACGGAAATGAGGAAGATAAAATGACAGAAAAACAATTGGTAAGCAGCGGCCTTCTGACTGTGGCCGCGATGTGGATGGTAATGGATGCGACCTCAGTTTTAAGTATCGTCCTTGGCGTCTTTTTCACGGTGCAAGGGGTATGGGTTGCAGTAAAATGGTTACGGAAATGAATATGGATCCATAAGCGATCTTTATGAGCGCTTTTTTATTGGAGAAAGAAAAACGGCAGAGAAAATGGGAGCCGCCGGGAGCTGTCGATGCGGGCCCACATCCTTCGCTGCCGAGGGAGTTTCATTTTTCTATGATTCATTCTGCAGCTCCGAGCTGCATTTGAGGCTTCATTTCTCTTTTTGGCCAGC
>ERZ780162.1289-NODE-1289-length-17776-cov-6.175159_pt1 | contig 17776 bp, 13 predicted proteins | sample MGYA00511474_ERZ780162 | MGnify/ENA primary metagenome ERZ780162 (study PRJEB29588, sample SAMEA2143633) | human gut metagenome | biome: human gut; feature: human-associated habitat; material: faeces | place: Denmark | collected 2008/2010 ...
ATCCGAAGTTTCGAAGAAACTTCTAAGTGACTACGAAGTAGTCATATTATACCATTGCTTTTCTCACAAGTAAAAGCTTTGTTCCTGCTGGAATTATATCCGAATCAACAAGTCTTTGTATAGTGCTGTTTTCCTCCCTCATCAAATCCCCTGTTGTGTCATATTTCTTGGCTATATCCCATACTGTGCATTTACCGTCAGATATATAACCCACCATTGAAGGGAGTGCCGAATAATCAACATTTTCTCTCTTATTGCACTCACACTCGTCAATGACATTAATATTAAATGGCTCAAAGCAAATCGTATCCAATGCGATTACTGCTTTAACCTCAATCTGTGCACTGCTGTTCATTGATGCCTGAAGCTGTTCTATTGACGGTCTTATCGTATATTCTATCAGATTCTTATTATATTCCTTTAATTCAACTACCGTTGTGAATGGAATTACTGAATTAATGCTTCCCATTGGAGAATTATCATCAGAAGTTATGTAGAATATATTAACTATCACAGCACCCATTATCTCTATTCCCTCAGGAATACATTCGTAACTGTCAATCTGTACATTAGCCGTTGCATTGACTATCTGCATAAGATTAATGTAATCTTCTACCTTGACATTACCTGAAACCCTGCACTTATTATTGTTTCTTATAATAAGCTTCTTTAACTGCTGTGTTTCCTGCTTAATATCAACATCAAAGCCCGGAATATACATATCCCACATAGCATTGCGACTGCACTCCTCATAAGATTTAATATCCATATCAAGTACCAGCTCAACAGCAACATCCCTGTTATTGCCGTCATAATCCGGTCTTACCTCTACATTTTTACTTATTACATTGTAACCAACATACGATATTCCATCAGGATTTGCTCCGCTCACATCTATTATTCCAGTAAATGGTGTGCTTGTTTCATACCATTGCACCTGTCCTGCCTCATCATCAGCAATATACATAATAAATACATTCAGCTCACCGCTTACACTTAGTCCATCCTCTGTCATTCTTGTGTTGACATTTCTTACATCTACATCGTCCCATACAAGACTTCCTATATCTGCCTTTCCATTAGGAACTGACACAGTTTCCTTAATTCTTAAGTTATCTTTCATATTAACGTCAGCCTGCACATATTCAAAATCCTTTAACAAAAGTTCTGCGTTACAGTCACCGTCCTCAATTCCTGTTGATATGGAAATATTCTTAATCTCCTCACATGTTACCGTCAAAGCCACAATTGCCTTTACACTTATCTTTCTTGAATTAATGGATTTAATTGTCAGATCCTCAAGCTGTGCCTTGCAATTTACATCAAGCCCTGTAGCATCACACGACAGATTGACATTTTCAAGAAAATTAAGTGAACCATCCATTCTTACCGGTATAAATCTTTTATCGTTCTCACTGCTTCCTGTATACATAATCGCAAATACAAGTGTTCCGTCAATCTGGGCTTTATCCTGATTAACCCTCACACCGTTAACTACTGCCATTCCCCATTCTTTGACAATTAAATCAATATCCGGTTTGCTATCCATAACATTAAAATCATCATCAAGAGTAATCTGGGTTGTATTAGTACATTTTATAACATATTCGTGAATATTTTCGTGTTTAAGATTCACAACAGACCTCCCAATATACATTTCTTATTCAATATATGCACTCTTTCCTAAGCATATTACTTAATCTGCTGTTATTCTCTTTTATTAATAATCTGACTGCAAAGTGTTTATATATCGTTTAATCTATAATATTTCATCTGCATATTATAATCTACATCTTGAACACTACTGACTCGTCACGTTTTTCATATTTCAACACAATATATGGAGTTGTGCTTACTTCATTTACCTGCTCGCCCTCTGCTGGTCCTATAAGCTTAAAATCTGCATATACCGCATTACCACTCACATATACATCATCTACTCTTATGCTGTATCCAGACGTCTCCTTAGTTCCATATCCTGCAACAATATAGGTATAGTCCTTTGTTGTATAAGTCAGTCTTAAGGTGGTCTGCTTCTTATTGTCTATTAGCTTCTTTAATTCTATTGGTAAATCTTCGTTCTCAACAACTGTATAGTCAATCTTCTCGTGATTATCTGCCTGACCACCTGAACACGCCATACAAAAGCTTATTGCAAGCATAAGTGCCACTACAACCGTGATATTAAGAAACATATGCTTTCTCATAAAGACATTTTTCCTAATAAAATGCTTCTTATACTTAAACTGCTGATAACTTCCCATAAAAAATCCCTGTTAATAAGACTTGTTATCATCTTATTAACAGGGTCGTTAATTTATTCTACCGCATAACCTTTTTCTTTGATTACTGCTATTACATCATCAACATATTTCTCACATTCTTCGTGAGTGCCAGCCTCAACCATAACTCTTACAACCGGCTCTGTTCCGCTTTCTCTTACAAGAATTCGTCCATCATTGCCAAGACTTTCTGCTACCTTGTCAACTGCCGCCTTAACATCTGTATCGTCCTGTGCTGCTGTCTTGTCATATACACGGATATTCTTAAGCACCTGTGGATATATCTGAAGTGGAGCTGCAAGCTGTGAAAGTGTCATCTTCTTGGCTATCATAACCTCCATCATCTTAAGTGCTGTTATTATGCCATCACCTGTAGTCGCATATTTGCTGAATATGATGTGTCCTGACTGCTCACCGCCAAGACGATATCCGTTATTAACCATACATTCATATACATACTTATCGCCAACTTTAGTCTTCGCATAGTCTATTCCAGCCGCATCAAATGCCTTGTAAAGTCCGAAATTAGACATTACTGTTGTAACAACTGTATTGTCTATAAGCTTTCCTCTTTCTTTCATATAACATCCATAAATATATAATATATGGTCTCCTGTTATAACATTGCCATTCTCATCTACACAAAGACATCTGTCGGCATCGCCGTCAAATGCAAAGCCTGCATCAAGATGTTCCCTCTTAACAAGATCCTGTAAGCCTTCTATATGTGTAGAACCACAGTTAGTATTAATATTAGTACCATCTGGACTGGCATTAATCACATAAGTCTTAGCCCCAAGTGCGTCAAATACTGCTTTTGCAAGTGTCCAGGCACTTCCGTTAGCCGCATCAAGACCTATTCTCATACCCTTAAATGAATATATTGCAAGGCTCATAAGATAACCCATATACCTGTTACGTCCAGCAGTATGGTCTACTGTACAGCCTATATTTTCTTTAGTGGCATAAGGTATGTTCTCCGGTTCGCCATCAAGATACTTCTCAATCTCACTTATGACATCTTCTCTCATCTTCTCACCCTTGCTGTTGATGAGTTTTATTCCGTTATCATAAAATGGATTGTGGCTTGCAGATATCATAATTCCGCAGTCAAAATCTTCTGTTCTTGCTATATAAGATACGCTTGGTGTTGTTGTAACGTGCAAAAGATAAACATCAGCTCCTGAGGCTGTAAGACCTGCAACTAATGAATACTCAAACATATAGCTGCTTCTTCTTGTATCCTTGCCTATTACAATCTTAGCCTTGCCATCCTCTTTATCCCTGCCATAATACCAGCCAAGAAATCTTCCTACTTTAAATGCGTGATCAACCGTAAGGTTTACATTAGCTTCACCACGAAATCCATCTGTACCAAAATACTTACCCATTATTACTCCTTCCAGTTACAAAAGCTTATTCTGCCATCATCTTTTCTGTTGACCAGATTTCCACTTCATATTTATTAGCCTTGTTGTATCTCTTTCTAAGATCCTTAAGCTGCTTTAAATATTCCATTGTAACCTTACCTGAAAGCTTAGATTCGCCCTCTGTTCTCTGCTGGAACTTATATGGAATTTCAACTACCTTCTTATATGAACCCATTGCAAGAACTTCGACCATAATCTTCCATCCAATTGGCTGAAGGTCTGCTCCTTCAATCACCTCACGTCTGAACATAAAAAGACCACTTGTTGGGTCAGATATCTTTCTAAGACAAGGAAGCATCCACTGTCCTATCTTTCTTGCTGTGCCAGATACGAACTTTCTGTACCAGTTAAGTCCACCGTCATCTCCACCAGGTATAAGACGGCTTGGTATACAGAAATCAGCACCGCTTTCCATAGCCTTATACATATATTTAAGTACAATTGGTGGGTGCTGTAAATCAGCATCCATACAAGCCATATACTTACCCTTGGCAAGTTCAAATCCCTTAAGAACTGCTGTTGCAAGACCTGTTTCACCTGTTCTGTGTTCAAGTCTTATCTGTGGAAAATCCTTAGCTACTTCCCTGATTACATCAGGTGTATTATCTTTACTATCATCTACGAATAATATTTCATAATCAATTCCCTTAAGTGCATCATCTATCTGTGTCACCAGATTTCTAATATTCTTTCCCTCATTAAATGTAGGTACAACTACTGATAACATATATTTTCTCCTTTTAATATTCTTATACCAGATTAACTCCAGTATATATAATTGTAATTTAAAAAGCGTGTTAATTATAATACCAATATATAAAGATAGCAAGTCTTTTCACATAAGCAGACCATCCCAGAAGTACCATGCCGATATTACAACAATCTCAACTATAGACAACAACGTAATTATTCCATACCGTACATACCTGTTACAGCCTGCGATTATCTCTGCCACTCCTATATATATTACAAATGAACCCATTATAAATCTCAACGTACTCATAACGCTTGATGTAAGCGGAATAAGAAGTACTATTATTCCAAATATTCCAAGTGCATAATGCTTCTTTCTTATCATCGCTGCATAAAGCATAAGTGTTATAACGCAGAGCCAGCCAAGTATTATTCCATTGAGTGTCTTAACTCCTGATGCCGCTGAGAGCTGCCCTGTACACGACTTAAACAACACTCCGATTACCGGAAACATTTTCTGTGTCCTCCACGCTCTCTGGACGTGGTAAAATGCCCACGAATCACCACAAAAGTATCTCAGATAATTCATATATATGAATATGCCAAGAGGGCTTATCATAATAGCCACAAGCTTCTTTGGTTCTTTTATGACATTTTTAATAAAAGTTCTTATAACACTGGCTAAGCTTATATTTCCAGCTATCAGAATACCAGCTTCTTCTGTAAGCATACACTTATCTATTATACCAGCTTCTTTATTATCTTTCATTTCTGAATTATGCTTAGCCCTGCACTCTGCACAGGTCTCCATAAACATATATGTTATAAGCACAAACACAAGCATACAGCCAACAATTCGTGTTGCACTTGCCATCGCCGCCGCTATTCCTGCCGCCATATAATTATGTCTGGCAGAGTTATAGAAGCAGAGTATAACACACAATATGAATAGTGCTTCTGTATACATAGCACCATAGTACACGGCAAATGGTCCTGCAAGCATAAGAAATATAATAATATCCTCAACTGTCTTTTTATTATATTTCTTCATATCAAGCTCTATATCTGCATACTTAACCGCATAATACACTGCTATAATTATACATATGTTGGAAACTGTCATTCCAACGGCATATGTATCTATACTTCCCATTGTGACAAGTCTTACTGCCATACACACAAGAGGGTATAGCGGGAAAAAAGCCCAGCTTGCCATACCTGATGACTTAGGAGGCTGGTAACCATTCTCCACAATCCCTTTATACCACTCTGCATCCCACGGATTCATATAATACAGCCAATGGTGCGGCTCATCAGCAATAAGATTCATCACCGGAACCATTAGAAGCATAACTGCCCTTGAAATAAGCCATACTGCTATTATCTTCACCAAAAGCCTTAACCGTTCATTATCTTTATAGTATCCTGCTACTGCTTTAAACATTCACAACCCCAATATCTGTTATTACAATATATACTGTATATTCGCAATCACGCTGGCAACAAGTGGAATTGCAAACATAACAACTGCAAGCACTGCAATTATTGCAAGATATACACCACTTGCACACATTCCTAACCACTGAGGAACATTTATCCCTCTCTTATGGTCAATAACCATAAGAACTATCATAACAATAAGAATAATCAAAGATATAATTATTCCTGCGTTTCTTCCTGATGGTTTAAATGTAAATACAATCTCATTACTTCCGTCATTAATATTAACTCCTGTAAATATTCCAGCAATCTCGTCTGTATCACACTTTACTCCATTAACTGTAACTGTCCAGTTATCACTCTTAATGATTGGAATTATTGCATAATTATCATTACCGCTTCCGTCAACCTTTATAGTAACTGAGTTATTAGTATATGTTACATCACTCTGCTTATCAGCGTATTTATCGCACAGTGACTGCATTTTATTAAGGTCAATTCCTGCGATTGTGACAATCGACTTATCCGTGATTGCATTACCTGCTGAATCATATGGTCTTGTATATTCTACCTGAACCTCAATATCTTCATCATAAAATGTTCCAAGATATATAAGTCCGTTATTATAATCCGTTGTGTAATACTTATTTTTTACATTCCCTATTGTCGGTATTGCAATCTCTTTACCATTAACAGTTATCTTTACACTTCTGAAAAGATTAGATACATTGGCATCCGAGTCGCCTATATTACGGTCAGTTACACTCATATATACAGCCTTTGTTCCTGTTACAGAATCCTTATAAGTCTGTATGATATGCTTATTCTGCGTTGTTCTGTAATCTTCCAGATTATCAGAAGCTATATTATCTTCTGCAACATGATTATTATTTACAGTAATCTCTTTAGTATCTGTAAGAGTACCATATTCCGTAACAATACCACTTGAATCATGGCTTAATGCACTATACATAATATTGTGCATATATATCCAGTCCTTTGAGCAGTTATTATCATTATAATCTTCTGACTCTACAGACATTGTTGCTTCATTCTTAGTAAAATCTTTATTAAAATCTACATTTTTTACAGATGAGTCAGTAACCATTGCAAATGGCAGCTGGTAATTAGCTGTATAAAGCTTATACTGACAGCCATCAGTTCCAACCTTCTTAAGTGTATACAATGAACTGTCTAATCTGTTGACATTAACAGCCTCCGTAATGTGTATAAGAGCATCGCTGAATACCGTATTACCTGAATCAAGCATCCAGAGGAAATACTTTGAATGTCCCCATCTTACTGTCTGCTTCTGGCTGTCCTTCTGAAGAGCTGCCGTAAAGCTTGACATTGCACCTCTCTTCATAACAAGAGGGTAGTTGGCATTAAAGCTTAAATCCGGATTAGTTATTCTGTCTACCGGTGATGAGGCTATTTCAAGATTATTAGCCGCTTCCACTGCAAGCTGTACATAATCTCCATACTGATATGGCGTATAAGTATAGAACTTAGGTGGACCTGTCATAGCGATGGCACCTATAATTATCTCAACAGCCATTAATCTTATAATACTGTTAATTCCATATCCGTCTTTTCTAACTATTACATTAATTATATGCACAACAAGCATAATTGCGAATACTGCTATAAAAAATACAAATGCCCTCTCGTAGGAATTAACTGGAATATACTTATATCCAAGTGCAAATGCAACGCATACTACCACACACACTGCACTTAATATTATATTCTTCTTTTTATCTTCTTTGCTATCTGCAACTATAGTATCTGCATACATTGCTGCAAGACATATGAATGTAAATGCTATAATAAATCCATTTCTTAATGTATATCCATTATATGAACCAAAATGCCACATAATGTTAGTACCCTCTGCAACTGCCTGAATAACCATTATTGCAAAAAGTGATACTGCATACCAGTTACGCTTTCTTAAAGTTATATCTGTCTTATAATGTGGTAACTTTCTGCTTCTATGTATACCTGTAAATATAAGCACAAGGAATATTCCCATACCATAGAACATCATTATTCTTTCAAATTCGCCAAGACTAAAGCTTCTGAATGTCGGATTGGAAATCCAAGACATATACTGCTGTACAAGGCTTAATGAGTTACCGGTTCTTTGTGACTGTGAAAGCTGCGAGAATACTGGAAGAAGCACAAAGGCTGAAAGTCCAATTCCCGTAAATGTACCTATCCCTAAGTTCCACGCACATTTTCTTCTCTCTTCTTTGTCACATCTGAATATAATATACATTCCACAGGCAAGGAGTATGTATACAACTGACATTGCACTGACATAGTAGTTAATAACAAATAACAATGCCAGCATAAGAATATAGAAAAGCTTCTTTCCTGTCTTTTCCATAACATCTAAAGACATCATAAGAAGTGGAAATAAAGCAACTATATCCATCCAAGGTGTAAAACATGAAGCGTATAAAAGCACATAGCCACAAAATGTGTATGCAAGTGCAAATATAACTTTAGTCTTATATGTTAATTTCTTATATCTTCTATTAAGAAATGCATACATTGTAACTGACATAACAAACATCTTAACAAGTGTAAGAATTGATATGAATTCCAATATATAATCTCTTGGACATAGATATAAAAGCAGGTTAAATGGGCTGAACATTGAGAACGCTGATATACTCATACTCACATTAGTTCCAAGTCCTGTATACCAGTCAAACCACACACTTGCATTACCGTGCATAGCGTCCCATAAATGTGCATACAGCGGAGCAACCTGCTGCATATTATCAAATAAATCTATTCTGTTACTTCCAAAGGGCCATATTCCCTTTACAATAAGAACAAATACCATAACAAGCAGTGTTATAATTCCGGGAATAATATATGAAGCTATCTTTCTTCCCTTTTTATCAGAACTGTTATTCATTCAAATCCTCCGTTCCCGTCTGATTATACATGCGTAATTATGCAGGTTGATCTGCCCTTTACAACGACATTTCTCTTGCCTGCATTAATAAAGAAGCTTTCTCCAGCCTTAAACTTAAGTTCCTTGTCATTGTCATCTGTCATAATTGTTCCTTCACCGTCAATTACAATTACTGACAGAAATGAAGCTTCATCAACTGGTATCTTAGCTTCATCTTCTATTTCATACTTGATAACTTCAAAATACTTGCACTGTACAAGTCGCTTTGACATATAATGCTCATTATGTGCAAGCATAACATTACATTTGTTATCCTTCTCATACTTAACCGGATTAACGACATCTAATGACTTGGCAACGTGAAGCTCACGTGGATTGCCGAACTTGTCACGTCTGTCATAATCATACATACGGTATGTGCAGTTAGAATTCTGCTGTATTTCACATATAAATATGCCTGCACCTATCGCGTGGATAGTTCCAGCCTTTACCATAACAACATCACCCTTTTTAACTTCTATCTTGTTAAGGATTTCTGTTATTGTGTTGTTCTTTATACGTTCTTCTATCTCTTCTTTAGAAGAAGCTCTTGAAAGTCCGCAATACAGATATGCACCAGGTTCTGCATCAAGCACATACCACATTTCGTTCTTTCCATATTCATTCTCGTTCTCCAGTGCATACTCATCATCCGGATGTATCTGTATTGATAATGCCTGCTTGGCATCAATAAACTTTATAAGTACAGGGAATCTGTCCTGTGCCTGACACTTCCAGCCTAATGCTTCCTTGCCAATTATTGAAAGATAATCATTAAAGAGCATACCCTTATAATATCCTTCTGCAATACGGCTCTGCCCGTCTGGGTGTGCAGAAAGCTCCCAGCTTTCTCCTATGACATCATAATCACATTTCTTGCCGTATACATCTCTTATCTTAGTACCGCCCCAGAGGTTATCCTTGAATGCCGGGTCAAGCTTGACAATCGGACAATTATCTTTTCTTACATAATTGCCGCCATTATCTGATGAATCCTGTCCATATATCTTAACCATATCATTATCAAGGATTGAATCACCAATTCCAACCTCTATAATGACAACATTAGAGTCTGTCTTGTTAGCAACCTTATGCTTAACACCGATTGGCACGAATACGCTATCATACTTATGGTAATCTTTAGTTTCTGTACCTATTGTAATAGTAGCTGTACCTTCAACAACTGACCAGTATTCTGCCCTTAATTCATGCTGGTGAAGATTCATCATCATTCCTGGAAATACTGTAACCTTCTTAACCTTATAACCATTAGAATAATTAAGAAGCTCGTGTATACCCCATTCCCTATAGGAGATACGATTATAATCAAAGTATGTTTCATATTGGTCAAGATTGTCTTTAATAATCTCTTTGATATTATCAGCAGATTTCTTTGATGAAATGTATACAGCATCTTCTGTATTGACAACTACAATATCTCTTAAGTCATTAGCAACTACAAGCTGTCTTTGCGCGTTGTTAATTACTGATATATTACTACAGTCATTCTTAATTATATTGTCAGGCTTATCATCACTATGGTGCATTTCAATATCACATACATTATCGATATCTTTCCATAAAATGTCAGCCTCTACTACTTTGAGATTGTCACAGTGTTCAAGAACAAGTGTTTCTATGCTTCCTGTAACTATGTCCTTCATTACATTTTCTGAGAAACGTATAGCCCTTCTTATAGCTGGAACTTTTCTCTTAGCTGTACGGCAGGCTATATACAATTCCGGACATTTCTTTCTTGTGATATTAACCATATCACCTGCCCTGAACACAAGTATTCCACTATTCCATAGATACCCCTCCTCATATGAATAGCAGTCTGCAATCTCAGATGTTGCATCATCAAAATCAACATTTGATAATATCTTAATTACATCATTGCCATCTCTCTTGATATATCCAAGATTCTTCGCCTGATATTCAGGCTTAACTCCAACTGCCGCAATTACGCCTGTCTTTGCTATCTCTTTAGCTCCTATGATGGCATCCTTGTATCCATCACCATCAATAAAATTGTCTGAATTAACAACTAATACAAATTCAGTTGGATTGGCAAACATTGTTCCAAGCATAATTGCCGCTGCTGTACCCTTAGCTGTGCCCTCAAGAATAACTCTGTATTTCAGGCTCTGGAACGCCTTCATCTGTCCGTTCACAATATTCTTATATGCCTCATTAGTTACTATAATAAATTCATCACAATAAGGCAGATTTCTGACAACCGTTTCCTGTAAAAGTGAACGGCCTTCCTTAAATTTCATAAACTGTTTAGGATAATTTTTTCTGGACAATGGCCATAAACTATCGCCACTTCCACCTGCAAGAATTACACACTTCATGCAAATGTTCCTCCATAATTGTTATTTTGCCCATCATTTTAATTAGCTGATACACCAGAAGCTGCTGATTTAACTGTGTCTGATGAACCTGAACTGCTTGAACTGCCGCTTCCTGTACTGCTTCCACTTGCTCCGTTATCTGTGCTTCCACCTGTAGTAGTGCTTCCGCTTGCTCCGCTGTCTGTGCTTCCGCCTGTAGTGCCGCTTCCACTTGCTCCGCTGTCTGTGCTTCCGCCTGTAGTACCGCTTCCGCTTGCTCCGCTGTCTGTGCTTCCGCCTGTAGTGCCGCTTCCGCTTGTTCCGCTGTCTGTGCTTCCGCCTGTAGTACCGCTTCCACTTGTTCCGTTATCTGTGCTTCCGCCTGTAGTGCCGCTTCCGCTTGCTCCGTTATCTGTACTTCCTGTGTCACCACTTCCATTGGTATCATTGTCTGTGCTTCCACTATTATCTGAACTAGTATTTCCTGTGATGCTATCATCATCAGATATATTAGCTGTTGTCCTATTGGTTGTATTATTAGAACTGCTGCCAGTAGTACTTTGTGTTACATTCTCAGTCTGCTTCTGTGTAGTCTGTTCTTCTGTGCCTGCCTCAGTTGAAGCTGTTGCCGCCTCATTCTTCTTATTATTCTTCGTTGCAGCCTGTTCTGTTGTATACTGCATATTCTGGTATTCATAAGAAGCACTCTTCTTATTGCTCTTGCCAGCCTTAACTGATACAACAAGAATAATAATAAGAATAATAACTATTACACCACCTGCAATCCATGAAACCATCATTCTTGCCGGAAGTGTGAGTGCTGGAAAAAGTCTTTTAATGAATAATGTAACAGCATTTTCCTTTAATCTTTTTCCTGTTTTTCTGTATACAGAACTTACAGCTTCTCTTTCTCTATAATCATCATTATTATTATTCTCATCATAACCATAATCACTGTCATCATACTCTTCATCAGAATAATCACTTTCATCTAATGAATTGTAATCATTATCAGCGACTGCTGCCATATCATTATTATCGGCATTACCAGCTGTTTCATAACCTAATACATAACTTCTTATGCCTGCTAACCAGCCGCTTATATAAGAACTGTCAACATCGGTTACGCTCTCAATCGCATCAACAGAAAGCATCTCATAAGCGTATAATTCTGTAAGCGACATTTCTATCTCTGATAAATTTCTAAAGCTCTCCTCCTGCTGGTCAAATGACTTAGGGCTTCTGAAGGCTATTGCCTTCTGCTTCATATATGTAACGAATTCTTCATCATCCTTAATATGAGTATATTCATATTCTCCTGTTGGTGCATTATTCCTTAATTCTTCTGCATTCTCACTTACCACACTTGTAAAGAAGAACGCAGATGCAATTGTTGCAACCTGCTTATGAATATTTCTTTCAAGGTTAAAATCACCTATTCTCTTACATATCTCAATAAGTGCCTTCTTTGCCTGGGTCATACTCTTTTCTTCGTTCTGATATACAGGGTATGCTAAAGCGTATACCTCTTTGTAAATCTTATTGCATAGTTCCTTTTTCTCAGCTTTTCCGTCAATCACATCCTGTACTAACTGTGAAAGCCCGTCATCTTTATTACTCATATTCATCTCCTGATATAATATTCTTACTAACGTACCAAACCTTAAAATAAGAACACTTTATGTGTGCCTTCACTATCTACTCCGTTATGAACAGAATAAATGTGAAAATGCTCCACTTAGGCATTCACATATTATTATACCACCTCCCACAATAATTGTCACTACAACAAAAAAACAGCAAATAAGCGGCTATAACCTGATTTTCGCCACTCATTTACTGTAATTATTAAAAATTAGCATATATAAAATCTGATGTTGTGCTTGTACTTCCATATATAAGTATAAACATTATAAATCCTATATATATAATCCATCTTATTACAATATTATATGATGCTATTGTTTCTCTTATGTTAATCCCCTTTTCTTTTAACAGACTGACAACAAATATAATAATACAGCCTGCTATAACAATTAGCAAATCCTGACTTGTAAGCCCTACAGCTTTAACAGCCGCCATTGAAAGCTGTGATATATGTGCCTTTGTAACTGTCTGTACCAACATAGCATTAGCAGCTCTTAAATCATTTGCCATATCAAAATAAAAGCCTATATTGACAAGAATAAATGTCCTTATAATGCAGAAGCCCTGATACCACCATTTCTTAGGATTGATATGAAGCTTTTCCTGTATCTTTGCATATACAGGTGATAACATTCCACTTCCTGCAACGATTACGCCATTATATATACCATACATTATGTACTTCCACGCTGCTCCATGCCATACACCTACAACAAAGAACACCAAAATGTCGGCAAGTCCTACAGGAAGGAGCTTTCCAACATTGTTACCAAATTTCTTCTTGCTCCACTTGCCGAATTTAGCCATACTCTTAGATAAAGAAAATGGATAGAATATGTAGTCCTTCATCCATGTACCAAGCGTTATGTGCCATCTTCTCCAGAACTCACTTATTGAGCGTGAGAAATATGGCTGTCTGAAATTCTCATCCATCGTAATTCCAAACATCTGTGCAATTCCTATGACAATATCAATTCCACCGGAGAAATCTGCATAAAGCTGTATGCTATAAAGAAGCACTCCTAACACATTGTACCATCCGCCGTAATTCCAGTAATTATGGAATATGAGAAGGACTGCCGCATTTACCCTGTCAGCAAGTACCATTTTCTTAAAAAAGCCCCATAGTATTCTCTGGACACCGAACTGCAATTCTTTTAAATTGTAGCTGTGTCCTTCATACAACTGGCTTCCAAGTCTTTCATATCTTCCAATCGGACCTTGTAAAAGCTGCGGAAAAAATGAAACAAATAATGCGTGCTTAAAGAAATTGCCCTGAGCCTTATGCTTGCCTCTGTATACATCAACAACATAACTTATTGACTGGAATGTATAAAACGATATGCCAAGCGGCAGTGTCAGATTAAGAATTCCTATCTGCTTTCCACTTCCAAAAAGTCTTAAAACTGCATCTATATTTCCAAGCATAAAATTGGTATACTTCATAATCCCAAGCATTCCAAACGCTATAAGTACCATAGCTAGTACTATTTTTTTCTTTTTACGGACAATATTTTTCTTGAAATCTTTCTTTTCTTCCCTGCTTATTCCGTCCTGCGGTTTCTGCTCATTCAATCTGTCCAGAAGAATTCCGCCCCTGTATGTAACATATGTTGTCAGTAATAACATCCACACTGTCGAGATATCATAAGAAGCATAATATACATAACTTATTATAAGAAGCCATATCCATTGCAGCTTTTTAGGTATCACATAATATATAATAACTGCCGCTGCTATAAACAGAAAGAACTCAAAAGTCGTAAATGACATATCTTTCTCCATTCCTATGTATTTTCATATAATATATATGGCAGTTAATAAGACTTCCACTCAAGTCCTGTAGCCGCCTCATAATCGTCTTTCATTGTCTCATACATATCTTCATATGACTTGTAGAAATATTCTTCCTCATTAACATTTCCCTCTGCATCATCTGCAAGTACTTTTGCTAATACATCTGAATATTTAACAGCAAGTTCTCCATACATATGTCCTTCTGTATCCACATAACCCGAATCATCTCTTGGAAGCACAGACATAAGCGTCTTATTAAAATCATAATATTTAATATTGTAGCTATCAAATAATTCTTTAAGCTTTTCTGACGCCCTGTCCACCTGTGCTTCCTTAAATGCATCTGGTGTTATAGGTGTTGACACACATACAACCTTTATATCATTATCATTACAATAATCAAGAAAACGCTCAAACTGTGATATAACTGTTTTATCAAGGCTTTTAGCAGCATTTCCTTTCATTGTATTAACATATGATGGATTACCCGGCACTTCATTGATTCTATATCTGTAGCAGAATCCTTTTCCAAGATATGGACCACCTGCGGTTGCAAAATATCCATCTGTATCAAGTCCTGCTGACATATCATAATTCTTATATTCTTTTGTCTTTTTAAGTGCAATATTAGTCTTTGCCTTCTTTATCGTGCATTTCCAGGTCAGCCTTCTTGAAAATACATTTCTTATATCAAGTTCAGCCCTGTTATTCCACAGATATTCTGCCTTAACCCAAGTATCTTTCATCTGCTGGTATATAAATGACTTGGAAAAATGATTCTGGGACTGCCCATTCATCCAATAGTAATAGTCTACATCCACAATTACCTGTTTAACATTATTACCCGAATCGACAACTGATTTCAATACATAATAGAAATCATCAACCGTCTCTCCTGGTATTCCCATATTAAACGAATTAACATTCATATATTTATCAAGATATTCTGTATCTATACTACATCTTGTATGTGAAGCTCCAAGCACTATTGTGTCGTAGCTCTCATTTGAACTGTTCACATCATTTAACACAAAACGTATATATCCACTCTCAGCAAACAGATAATCGCACACAAGTATAACCACTGCCAGAACAACGATAAATAATACACATTTTATGTGTGGCCATGCCTTTTTCATTCTGTTCCTCATTTCCAACGAATAAATACAGTAAAACTGTACTTTTTGTATATTTCATCTATTATCTGCACTACTCTTACAATCCGGTAATTCTTTCCATTAATGCTTACTACTGTGCAGATTTTTGTAATTATACCACTTATACAGCTTTAAATTGTTAACAATATGTTAACTATTTTTGAATTTATTGCGAAATTATTACATTAAAATTACGCAATGACTACATTAATTAACACCTAATACCAAAAGCATCTGATTAGTTCATAATCGCAACCGCAATATTAAGATATGCTGCAAAGGTTACCCATAAAAGATATGGAACCATAAGCCACGCTGCCACTGTATTAACATTAAAAAATCTCCATATTGTAAATATTATTAAAATCCACAATATCATAAGCCATACAAACGCCAGCCAGAAAGCACCAAAGTTGAAGAATATAACTGACCAGCCTATATTGATTACAAGCTGTACTCCATATAATATCAGTGCTTCTGTTCTGTCATCATCCCTTGTCTCACATACAATATAAGATGCCAGTCCCATAAGTATAAAAAGAATTGTCCATACAATAGGAAAAAGCTGACCAGGAGGTGATAGTACAGGTTTATTCAAATCTCTGTAGATTTCCATTGAATTACCTGTAAGAAGCCACGATATTACTCCTGCTCCTATACTTATCACCATTGCTAAAATCAGCCTTTTCCAATTCACTTTAATATTTCCTGTCATAATTCCTCCATTCACCAAAAAATGTAACATTTTATCTGTCAGAATTATTTTATGCAGAAATCACTAAAGCATACTTATAGTTTATTTAATTGTAATTTCACTGTCTGACCATTACAGACCACTCTTTATATTCTCTCCCGCCGTTGTTACTACCGCTATCTTATGAATTGCAATGTAATCTTTTGCTTTTTTTATAAATTGCAAATCTCCTGCTTTTTCTAACAATTCTTTAAACTTATTCAACTGTATTCCTCTTTTCTTAAGTCCACCAATTCACACATAAATGCCTGAATTTATTTATTGTAATATTATACTGACTATTAATCATAATAATGCTTAAAATACACTCTTGCAAATATTGCCCAGGTATCAGCGAATGCTCTTACACAGTCTTTTATTCCAATTCTGTTAACGCCTTTACCCCTTACAAATACAACCTCAACTGGCATTTCTGCTATTTTAAAGCCCCTTCTATGCACCGCCACAAGCAGCTCTATATCATATGCAAAACCTGATGTTCTTATAAGGTGTCCTACCGGTTTAATAGCTTCTGCCTTAAACACCTTAAGTCCTGTCTGAGTATCCTTTACATTAAGATGAAATAATATTATAAGCATTATATAGTAACACATGCTTATTACTTTTCTTTTAAATGGATATTTAAGCTTTGACCCCTTATGAAATTTACACCCGATAACAACATCTGCGTTATCATCAAGCATTTTCTTAAGATAACCCTCAAGCTGTGCCGGATTAAGTTCCAGATCTGCATCAACAAATGCAATATACTTTCCTTCAGCCTGCGACACGCCCGATATTATGGCATTACCTTTACCTCTGTTCTTATCAGAAGTGACAAGCCTTACTCTTTTGTCTTTTCTTACCGCTCTTAATATCTCCGCCTTGGTATTATCCTTACTTCCGTCATTAACAGCTATAAGTTCAATTTCCCTGACAAAGCCTGATACTATATCAAGTGTCTTCATTATGCTTTGATATATTAATTTTTCCTCATTGTATGCTGGCATTACTATGGATAACATTCCATCTAATTCTACCATTACACCCTCATTTCTAAACAACAAATTGATTATTAATACAAAAATGTGCAAAGCACATTCCAACACCATGCACGGTCATCTGCGTCTAACTACAGATTATTGTGGGTGTGCATCATCGGCACATAGTGCCTTTTGTGTAATAAAGAATTCCTATTACACAAAAAAGACTTCCTACTCATTTGTAGGAAGTCCTATGCCGGCAACGGGAATCGAACCCGTATGGGAGTATAAGTCCCGCAGGATTTTA
>ERZ780162.1299-NODE-1299-length-17707-cov-4.398482_pt1 | contig 17707 bp, 32 predicted proteins | sample MGYA00511474_ERZ780162 | MGnify/ENA primary metagenome ERZ780162 (study PRJEB29588, sample SAMEA2143633) | human gut metagenome | biome: human gut; feature: human-associated habitat; material: faeces | place: Denmark | collected 2008/2010 ...
ATCAGTTTTCTGGTTTGTAAATACTTTATGAATAAAATTTAAAGTTTTTTCTGAAATGTATGGTCGTTTTTCTGTAAGTACAAAAAGGAGTCAGCTTTATGTCCAAACCAAAAAATATTGTGACCGAGTACCGAAATTATTATCTTCCCGTGGATTTTCCTCTTCTGCTGCTCACGGGAGATCACTGGAAGATTTCCGATATTCCCAGCTCCAGACTGCATTTCCATAATTGTCTGGAAATCGGCGTCTGTCACTCCTGGAGCGGCACCATGAAATTCTACAGTGATCCTCTCCGCTTTAAGGCCGGAGATGTCACCTGTGTCCCACGGAACATCCCGCACACAACCTGGTCTGACAAGGGCAGTGAAAGCCTCTGGTCCTATCTGTATCTGGACCCGCAGATCATGTTCCGTGATATGATGCCTCATTCTGAGGGAGAACCGGATCTGTCATTTTCGTCTTATCAGAATGTGCGGCATATTCTTCCAAGGCAGGAATTTCCTCAGATTTATTCCCTTGTCATGAATATTATTGATGAGCTGAATGCAGAGCGGTCCAATTACAAGCTGTGTGTCCGGGGTCTGCTGCTCGCTCTCTGCATTGAACTGCACCGGGTTCAGGAGCATGAAAATGCATCCTCCAGTTTAACGCCCCCCCCAGCCAAACACTCCGTACCTGAAAACGCTCTCGTAATCGCTCCGGCCCTGAATTATATCGAGGACAATTATGCCGCTCAGTTTCCCATGGAAAAGCTGGCGGAGGTCTGCCATCTGAGTCCAACACATTTCCGAAGAGTTTTTCACTCAATAATGAATATGAGCCCGTTAAACTATCTGAACAGCACACGGATCATGAAGGCATGTAATTTGCTCCGCGGAACGGAGGAATCTATCCTGACCATTTCGGAAATGGTCGGTTTCGCTTCCGTTTCCAGCTTCAACAGACATTTTCAGGACATTATCCACCAGACGCCGAGAGAATACCGGATGCAGTACCCGGATTCATCCGGCGGATTCATCACGGAGCCCCGCAAAACCATTGTGGAATTCTCCGGCTGGATGGAGCCGGAAAAAGATCCGGACTGAAAATCCTGACGTACAGAAAGCCTCCCGGCAGAAATTTCTTTCCGCCGAGAGGCTTTCTATATCCTGCGTAAAACACAGGTATGCTTTATTCCTGCAAAAACAGTTTTCCGAAAACCGGTTATACCAGCTCCAGAACAACCTCCATTGCGCCGTCGCCCTTTCTCTGGCCGATCTTGATGATGCGGGTGTAGCCGCCCTTGCGGTCTACATACTTGGGAGCGATTTCATCGAATACCTTTGCAGGCATATCAACCTTCTTCGTTCCTCTCTTACGTCCGGCAGGAGTGGAAGGAACCTCAGTCACAGGGTAAAATACCTTGAGCATCTGTCTTCTTGCATGCAGTCTGCTGGGCAGATCCTTTTTGATCTCCTTCTCGACCTCGTCATAAACGGTAACCTTCTTGCCGTCCACAACTTCCTTTACTCTCTTGCCGTCCTTGTCCTTACGGGGAACCTTGGCGGTAACCTTTACGGTTTCGAAGTTATCCTTTTCCTTAACGCCCATGGCGATAATGCCTTCCGCAATCTTACGGACTTCCTTGGCTCTTGCTTCCGTGGTTACGATCTTTCCATGATAGAGCAGGTTGGTTACCTGAGCTCTCAGCAGAGCCTTTCTCTGGCTGGAGGTTCTTCCTAATTTTCTGTACTTTGCCATTTTTCCATTCTCACTTTCTTTGCTGGTGCATCCGGCAGCGCCCTTTGGTCTTATCCGCCGAGTGCAGATTTCCAGTTTCTAACCACAGAACCCGTGCCCTTTGGTCTTACCGGTTCTGCTTCTCCATGTAAAATACCGTCCGAAATTTCCGTTTTTCTTCGTTCGGAAAACGAGCGGAATTTACACGTTCACCTCTTCGCTGGGATTCAGCTGAAGGCCCAGCTCCTTTAACTTCGCAAGAACCTCTTCCAGAGATTTGCGGCCCAGATTGCGAACCTTCATCATATCCTCAGGGGTCTTGTTCGTCAGCTCTTCCACCGTATTGATGCCCGCGCGCTTCAGGCAATTGTAAGAACGAACGGAAAGCTCCAGTTCATCGATGCTCATCTCAAGCACCTTTTCCTTCTCATCATCTTCCTTCTCCACCATAACCTCTGCAGTCTTGGCATTCTCGGACAGATCAATGAAAAGACTCAGATGCTCGCTGAGCACCTTGGCCGCGAGGCTGACTGCCTCATCGGGCGCAAGCGTTCCGTTGGTATACACATCCAGGGTCAGCTTGTCGTAGTCCGTCACCTGGCCGACACGGGTGTTGTCCACAGTCATATTCACTCTCTCAACGGGAGTATAAATGGAATCTACCGCGATCACACCGATGGGCAGATCCTCGCTCTTGTTCTTCTCCGCGCTGACATAGCCGCGGCCCTTGGTAATGGTCAGCTCCATGTACAGTTTGCTTTCCTTGCCGCCGCTCAGCGTGGCGATGACGAGATCGGGATTGAGGATCTCAATATCCTGGTCCGCCTGGATATCTGAGGCTCTGACTACGCCTTCACCCTCGAATTCAATATAAGCGGTCTTGGGTTCGTTGGTCTCGCTGTTGTTCCTGATCGCCAGATCCTTGATGTTCATGATGATCTCAGTCACATCCTCCTTGACACCGGGGATGGAGCTGAACTCATGCAGCACGCCCTCAATCTTGACCTGGCTGACAGCAGCGCCCGGCAGTGAAGAAAGCATGATCCTTCTCAGCGAGTTGCCAAGCGTGATGCCGTAGCCTCTTTCCAGGGGTTCTACGACAAATCTTCCGTACTTCTTGTCTTCGGAGATCTCAGCAACCTCAATATTGGGTCTTTCAAAATCAAACACTGCAAATACCCTCCTTTACGAACGAAAAGTTTCTGAAAAGAAACATTCACGCCAGCCGCTTGAAATTACTTGGAATACAATTCGACGATAAGCATCTCGTCAACCGGTACGTCAATCATTTCTCTGGTCGGAAGTTCCTTGATCGTTCCCTTGAAGTTCTCAAGATCCACGTCCATCCACTCCGGAACCAGTCTTCCTGCCGTAACTTCAACGATCTCTTTGTATCTCTGCAGTCCCTTTGCCTTTTCGGTAAGCTCAATCACGTCTCCGGCCTTTACCAGATAGGAAGGGATATTTACCTTCTTGCCGTTTACAAGCAGATGCTTGTGTCCAACGATCTGTCTTGCTTCTCTTCTGGTTCTTGCAAATCCCATACGGAACGCAACGTTGTCCAGTCTGCTCTCCAGAAGCTGCATCAGGTTTTCACCGGTCATGCCCTTCATTCTGTCGGCCTTCTTATAATAATTTCTGAAAGGCTTCTCAAGCACGCCATAGATGAACTTTGCTTTCTGCTTCTCGCGCAGCTGCAGGCCGTACTCGCTGACCTTCTTGCCCGCTCTCGCGTTCGTTCTGTTGGACTTCTTATCATATCCGAGGTACATGGGCTCAAGGCCGAGTGCTCTGCATCTCTTTAATACTGGTGTTCTGTTGACTGCCATGTCAGGCTCCTTTCTTAAAAAGGAGTCGCGCCGCCTTCCGGCGCTTCTCCAAAATATTGTTTACAGTGCGCTTTCCCATCTGTACAGCTTCATCAGACGCTGCCACCATCTCAGGGAGGGCGCGCTTTCTTCCAACGCTTTTGTCAGGCGGCATCAGACGCCGCCCGTATTTCAGCCTATCCGCTGATAAGCAGAAGAATTATACTCTGCGGCGCTTGGGAGGACGGCATCCGTTATGAGGTACGGGAGTCACATCCTTGATGCTGGTCACATCCAGACCGCAGGCAGACAGTGCGCGGATTGCAGCCTCACGTCCTGAGCCGGGTCCCTTAACGAAAACATCCACGCTCTTTAAGCCGTGAGGAAGAGCTGCCTTTGCAGCCGTTTCCGCAGCCATCTGTGCTGCATAAGGAGTAGATTTCCTTGAACCTCTGAATCCCAGACCGCCGGCACTCGCCCAGCTGATGGCATTTCCTTCAGTATCCGTCAGGGTAACAATCGTGTTATTGAAGGAAGACTGAATATGTGCCTGTCCGCGTTCAACGTTTTTTCTGACACGCTTCTTTGTTACTTTTTTCGCAACTTTCTTCGCCATTTAAACTAACCTACTTTCCTTTCAACAATTCCTTTGCTTCTTATTTCTTCTTGTTCGCAACGGTTCTCTTCGGGCCTTTTCTGGTTCTTGCGTTGTTCTTGGTGTTCTGTCCGCGAACCGGAAGTCCCTTTCTGTGACGGATTCCTCTGTAGCAGCCGATTTCCTGGAGACGCTTGATGTTCAGAGCGATTTCTCTTCTCAGGTCACCTTCCACCACCATGGTCTCATCGATCACCGCGCTGAGCCTTCTTACCTCATCATCGGTCAGCTCTCTGACACGGGTATCGGGATTTACGTTCGCCTGCGCGCAGATCTTCGTTGCGCTGGGTCTGCCGATACCATAAATATAGGTAAGTCCGATTTCCACACGTTTCTCTCTGGGTAAGTCAATACCTGCAATACGAGCCATTTACGTCTTTCCTCCGTTTTTTCTTTCTCTGCCGTGCGGGCGTCCGGTCTTTAAAAACGCCCCTGCCTTTCCCAATCTAAAAAAGGGAAATATCCGCATACGCACAGCGAGCACAGCACGCACGCCCCAGCGTCTGTTCCACGCTTCCTGGCGTATCGCCCTCTGTGCTGTTCCGAATGCTCTGGCCAGGCCGCTTCTGCACGCTGCAGCAACAAGCCATGCATTCTTCAATCAGTTACTAATTGACTGGGAAAATCAGCCTCCTCCGCATATGCCTTCCGCACATACGCTCTCCGCCTCTTTTCCAGCCGGATATCAATCCGGCCTTTCCGATACTTCGACATCCGAAGATGCCGAGGATGCATCAAAAATCTCATCCTGATTTTCGGTATCAAAAAGTAATCTCCCGTAAATCCTGCCGGAGGTTCTTACATAAATCCGTCCGCAGGCATCCGCCCCTGCCGGGCTGTATTACGTTCAATTATCTGTAAGCACCGTTTTCTTCAACGGTACTGATGCCGCCTGAATGAAGTCGATTATCCCGGGGATAAATTATCCCTGCCGCTGTTTATGCTTGGGATTCTCGCAGATGATCCTGATGCTTCCTTTTCTCTTGATGACTTTGCACTTTTCGCAAATCGGTTTTACTGATGATCTAACCTTCATGTCAAACCTCCTTTCAAAAAAGACCGTTTTACATTATAGCATGCGGTCCCCGCGCTTGCAAGGAAATTTTTTGGAATTTTCAATAAAAATTCCCCTGTTTTTCCGCATGCTGAAAAGGCTTTATTTATCTCTCCAGATAATGCGTCCCTTGGACAGATCATAGGGGGACAGTTCCAGAGTCACCTTGTCTCCGGGGAGGATACGGATGAAATTCTGTCTCAGTTTTCCGCTGATATGGGCGAGAACTCTGTGTCCGTTCTCCAGTTCCACCTGAAACATGGTGTTGGGCAGTTTTTCCACAACAGTTCCTTCGATTTCGATTACATCTGCTTTTGACATACTCTGCTTCCTTTCTTTATGGCTGTTCGCATTCCGTCCGGTCTTCCTGCGCCATTTCACGCCGGAGGAATCTGTCTATCGTCTCTCTGATCCGATTGTCCGCCCAGGCAGGCTTCTCGAAGAAAAGATCAACCTCTTCCTCCGAGAATTCCTGTCCGGCAGGCTGAATGTGCTTCCTGTTCTTTTTCTTGGGACTGAGCACGCCGCGCGTTCTTCCGTCCGCGAGCCATACCCGCTCACCCTCTTCTCTGATGATGAGATACAGCTTTCCCTTATCGTGCCCTGCCTTTGAAAATGCCAGTCTTCCCTTCATTATTACCTCCATGCCATCACAGCACCGTAAGGATTTCCGGTTCCCCGTCCGTGATCAGAATCGTATTTTCATAATGGGCAGACAGGGAGTGGTCTCTGGTGACAACCGTCCAGCCGTCATCCATAAAATCCACCTGCCATCCACCGGCATTGATCATGGGTTCCACCGCCAGCGTCATGCCGGCCTGCAGCCTGACGCCCTTTCTCTTCTGGCGGAAATTCGGAATCTGCGGATCCTCATGAAGATGGGTTCCTATCCCGTGTCCGACCAGATCACGGACAATGCCGTAACCGAAGGTGCTCACGTAATCATCGATGGCAGCGGAAATATCATGAAGATGATTGCCCTCACGCGCAGCTTTAATTCCCTCAAAAAAGCTCTGTCTGGTCACCTGAATCAGCTTTTTCGCCTCTTCGCTGATCTCTCCCACGGCATGGGTTCTCGCCGCATCGGAATGATATCCCTTGTAGATCAGGCCCGCGTCCAGGCTGACAATATCTCCTTCCTGCAGAATCCGCTCCGCATTGGGGATTCCATGAACCACTTCATCATTGACTGAAACACAGATGGAAGCCGGATACCCGTTATAATTCAGGAAATTGGGCACACAGCCGCGGCTGCGGATCAGTTTCTCGCCCAGCATGTCGATATCCAGCGTGGAGATGCCGGGACGGATAAAGGCGCCGAGCTCTTCATGAACCTCGGCAAGCAGCCGTCCGGCCTCCCGCATATATTCGATTTCTCTTGCAGATTTAATGGTTACTGCCATAGCTTTCCCATCCTTAACCGAGAATCTTCGTAATTGCAGTGAACACTTCTTCCATGGGAAGAGTTCCATCCACACTCCTCAGCACGCCCTTCTTCTCGTAGAAATCAATCAGCGGCTGTGTCTGATCGTGGTAAACCTTCAGTCTGTTCTGCACGGTTTCCGGCTTATCATCATCACGAAGCACCAGCTCGCTTCCGCAGACATCACAGATGCCTTCCTTCTTCGGAGGGATGCTCACGATGTGATAGGTAGCTCCGCAGTTCAGGCAGGCGCGGCGTCCGGACATTCTCTTCACGATATTCTCATCCGGAACATCCACGTTGATGGCGTAGTCCACCATCTCGCCGAGCTTTGCAAGCTCTGCATCCAGTACCTCGGCCTGAGGAATCGTTCTCGGGAAACCATCCAGCACATATCCGTTTTTGCAGTCGTCCTGGGCCACCCGGTCCAGAAGCAGCCTTACGGTCAGCTCATCCGGAACCAGCAGTCCCTTATCCATGTATTCCTTTGCTTCTTTTCCAAGCTCCGTTCCGTTCTTGATGTTTGCCCGGAAAATATCTCCTGTGGAGATGTGGGGAAGTCCGTACTTCTCCGCAATCATTTTCGCCTGAGTACCTTTTCCGGCTCCCGGCGCGCCAAGCATGATAATTTTCATAAATCAGTCCTCTTCCTTATCGCATTTTGGGACAAAACTTGCGTTCTGTCCCAAATCTCGTGTATTTCCTATAAAAGCTGCCTCAGTCGTTCAGGAAGCCCTTGTAATTGCGCACCAGCATCAGAGACTCTATCTGCTTAATGGTCTCAAGCACCACGCTGACGATAATGATCAGGCTCGTTCCGCCGAAGGAAACGCTGGCGCCGAAAACACCGTTAAAGATAAAGGGAATGACACATACGATGGTCAGTCCGCACGCTCCGATGAAGATGACATAGTTTAAAATTCTGTTCAGATAATCGCTGGTAGGCTTACCAGGACGAATACCCGGAATAAAGCCGCCCTGTTTCTTCAGATTATTTGCGATCTCAATCGGATTGAAGGTGATTGAGGTATAGAAATAAGCGAAGAAGATAACCAGTACAATATATATAACCAGACCGATGGAATACACAGGCTGGCTGGGATTGCACCAGTTGTTGGAGCTTAAACCGTTCAAAATATGTCTCCATACGCCGGTTCCGCTGTATCCCAGAAGGGAACAGATGATCACGGGAAACTGCATGATGGAGGAAGCGAAGATAACGGGAATAACGCCCGCCGTATTGACCTTCAGAGGAATGTTGGTGGACTGACCGCCTACCATCTTACGGCCCTGAACCTTCTTCGCATACTGAACGGGAATCTTTCTCGTAGCATCATTCAGAATAATGACCAGAATAACCATTCCGATCACAACCGCAAGAATGATAGCCACAGCGAGAACTGCTGTCGCAATCGGCTTACCCGCCACAAACTGATGGAACAGGCTGGTGAAATCCTGCGGAAGTCTGGAAATGATGTTGATGACCAGAACGATGGAAATACCGTTGCCCACACCGTTCTCCGTAATCCGTTCGCCGATCCACATCAGGAATGCACTTCCCGCGGTAAGCGCAGCGATAACCGTAATCACGTTAAGGACGTTATACTCTTCCAGGAGGCCGCTTCCGCCAAAGCCGATGGCCATGGCCGCGGACTGAATCAAAGCAAGGCCGACCGTTACGTATCTCGTAATCGCAGTCAGCTTCTTTCTTCCCTCTTCACCGTCCTTCTGCATCTCCTCCAGCTTCGGAATCGCAATCGTCAGAAGCTGAATGATGATGGAGGATGTGATGTAAGGGGTGATATTCAGCGCAAACAGGGACATGTTTTCAAATGAACCGCCCGTGAAGGCGTCAAAGAAATTGAAAGCGTCACCTGTCTGAGCGGCGAACCAGTTTGCGAAATAGCTCCTGTCCACGCCCGGCACAGGCAGCTGTGATCCGAGACGGATCACAACCAGCATGGCCAGGGTAAAGAGGATTTTCTTCCGCAGTTCCCTCATTTTAAAGGCATTTTTAAGTGTTGTAAGCATTACATCACCTCTGCAGTTCCACCAAGTGCCTCGATCTTCTCCTTTGCGGATGCGCTGAATGCATCAGCCTTCACATCGAGCTTTTTGGTAAGTTCTCCATTTCCGAGGATCTTTACCCCATCTTTCGGATTTTTTACGATACCCTTTTCAATCAGGGTCTCAACGGTAACGGTCGTTCCGTTCTCAAATACCTCGAGAGCGCTGATGTTAATGCCTACGATTTCCTTCGTATTCCTGTTGGTAAATCCTCTCTTGGGAATACGTCTGTACAGCGGCATCTGGCCGCCTTCAAAACCGGGTCTGGGAGCTCCGGAACGGGCCTTCTGACCCTTGTGTCCCTTACCGGCAGTCTTTCCGTTTCCTGAACCATGTCCACGGCCTCTTCTGAAGTTATCGCTGTGCTTGGAACCGGCTGCAGGCTGTAAATTTGATAATTCCATTCCTGACACCTCCTGCCTTACGCTTCTTCTACTTTGAGCATATATCCGACCTGGGCAATCATGCCTCTTGTGGATGCGTTGTCGGGCAGCTCAACTGTCTTATGCATTTTGGTAAGTCCCATGGCCGTCACGGTAGCTCTGTGCTTCGGAACCGCACCGATAGGGGATTTGACCAGCGTGATTTTCAACATTTTCTCTGCCATTTCTCCTCCTTTTGCCGCCGGAAGCGGCAGTCCAATCTTATCAGAATGACAACCGTCATTCCCTTCTTCTCATTTAAGCCATAACCTCGTCAACAGATTTTCCGCGGTTAGCTGCCACTTCTTCAGGAGTCTTCAGCTGGCTCAGTCCCTCGATCGTAGCAAGCACAACGTTCTGCTTGTTGTTGGAACCAAGAGACTTGGTACGGATGTTCTTGATGCCCGCGAGTTCGCATACGATACGAACCGGGCCGCCGGCGATGATACCGGTTCCGTCGGGAGCCTTCTTGAGAAGAACGGTTGAGGAGCCAAACTTTCCAAGGAATTCATGGGTGATACTGTTGTTCTCATCCAGCGCAACGCTGATCAGATTCTTGGCGGCATCTTCTTTTCCCTTGCGGATCGCTTCCGGGATTTCTGCAGCCTTACCAAGTCCAACGCCCACATGGCCTGCTCCGTCACCAACTACTACCAGAGCCGTAAAGCGCATGTTACGTCCGCCCTTTACAACCTTGGTTACGCGTTTGATGGTAACTACTTTTTCAGTAAGCTCCAGATTGCTTGTGTCAATGATTGTATGTCTCATTTACGACGTTTTCTCCCTTCCTTAGAATTCAAGGCCGGCTTCTCTTGCCGCCTCAGCCAACGCAGCGATCTTGCCCTGGTAAATGAAGCCTCCTCTGTCGAATACAACAGTGTTGATTCCCTTTTCCAGAGCTCTCTTGGCGATTACAGTTCCCAGATATGCTGCAGCGTCAACGTCATTGGTCTTTTCCAGCTCAGCCTTCACCGCCTTTTCAACGGTGGAAGCAGCAACCAGGGTATTTCCAACGGTATCGTCGATAATTTGAGCATACATATGATTATTGCTTCTGAACACAGCAAGACGCGGTCTTTCAGGTGTGCCGCTGAAACGGTTACGCAGTCTTCTGTGCTTGTTCATGCGAACTTCCTGTCTCGATTTCTTACTAACCATTTTCACACTCTCCTTATCTCTTATTTCTTACCGGTCTTACCAACCTTGCGTCTGATGGTCTCATCCGCATACTTGATACCCTTGCCCTTATAAGGCTCCGGTCTTCTCTTGTCTCTGATCTCGGCGGCAAACTGTCCGACTTTTTCCTTATCGATGCCCTTTACGATAATCACGTTCTGGCCATCCAGAACCGTCTCGATGCCTTCCGGATCTTCCATCTCAACGGGATGAGAATATCCCAGAGATAAGGTCAGCTTCTTTCCGGCCTTCGCAGCCCTGTAACCTACGCCGTTTACTTCCAGCTTCTTTTCATAGCCTTCGGTAACGCCCACAACCATGTTGTTGATCAGGGTTCTGGTCAGACCGTGCAGGGATTTCATTTTCTTCAGATCATTCGGTCTGGAAACGATAACCTCGTTTCCTTCCACCTTGATTTCCATCTCAGAAGGGAGAACTCTCTCGAGAGTGCCCTTCGGACCCTTAACCGTCACTTTATTATTTTCTGCAACTTCCACAGTCACTCCTGCGGGAATCGCGATTGGCATTCTTCCTATACGTGACATGCCCGTACCTCCTTTATATGATTGCTGCCCGTCTCGCCAGCGGGAAAGCTCCCGCTCCGGCGACTGCTGCAGCCTGTTTCATTCGATGCTTTCGGTTTTGTCCTGTCAGACAGAGCCATTCCGCCGTCTGATCAGACCCGTCTGTCATGCAGCCTTTTTCCGGCACACCTGACATGTCTGTCTTACCAGACAAACGCCAGAACCTCGCCGCCTACCTGAAGCTCTCTCGCCTTCTTATCGGTAACAACGCCCTGGTTGGTGGAAATGATGGCGATTCCCAGTCCGCCGAGCACTCTGGGAAGCTCTTCCTTTCCGGCATACACACGAAGGCCGGGCTTGGAAATTCTCTTCAGTCCGGTGATGATCTTGTGGTTCTTATCCTCACCGTACTTCAGGGTGATGTGGATGGTCTTGAACGGACCGTCATCCAGAATGTCGTACTTCTTAATATATCCCTCCTCCAGCAGAATCTGTGCAATCGCCAGCTTCATTTTGGATGAAGGTACATCTACCGTATCATGTTTTGCAGTATTGGCATTACGGATTCTTGTAAGCATATCTGCAATCGGATCGCTCATTGTCATTAGAATTGCCTCCTTGTTCTTTCTATACCAAAATTCTGCCTTCCCGATTTCGGGCGGCTCTTACCAGCTTGCCTTCTTTACTCCGGGGATCTGTCCCTTATATGCAAGTTCACGGAAGCAGATTCTGCAGATTCCGTATTTTCTCAAAACAGCGTGAGGGCGTCCGCAGATCTTACAGCGGGTATACGCTCTGGTGGAGAATTTGGGTTTGCGCTGCTGTTTAATCTTCATTGCTGTTTTAGCCATGAATGAACCTCCTTATTTCTCAAAAGGCATGTTGAACAGTTTCAGTAATTCGCGTGCCTCTTCGTCCGTCTTTGCAGTAGTAACGATGATAACGTCCATACCTCTCACCTTATCAACCTTATCGTACTCGATTTCGGGGAAGATGAGCTGCTCCTTAATGCCCAGCGCGTAGTTTCCTCTTCCGTCGAACGCGTCGGGATTTACGCCTCTGAAGTCACGTACGCGGGGAAGCGCCAGGTTAACCAGGCGGTCCAGGAAATCGTACATCTTCTCGCCGCGCAGAGTGGTCTTGCAGCCGATGGCCATGCCCTCTCTGATCTTGAAGTTTGCCACGGACTTCTTCGCTCTGGTAAGCACTGCATGCTGACCGGAGATGATTTCAAGGTCCTTTACAGCGGATTCCAGAGCCTTCGCATTATCCTTTGCCTCGCCAACGCCCATGTTGATGACGATCTTATCCAGCTTCGGAACTTCCATAATATTTTTATAACCAAATTTCTTGGTCATTGCTTCTACAATCTGATCATTGTATAAGTCTTTCAGTCTGCTCACGTTTACGGCCTCCTTCCTTAGAATTATTCAATCACGTCGCCGGTTGATTTTGCATAGCGAACCTTTTTGCCGTCTTCAAACTTAAATCCGATTCTGGTAGGCTTGCCGTTATGCACATACATCACGTTGGATGCGTCAAGCGCAGCTTCCTTCTGAACAATTCCGCCGTCCTGGTTCGCAGCAGAGGGCTTTACATGCTTGGTTACCATGTTCACGCCTTCCACAACAACCCTGCCGTTCTTCTTATCTACGGAAAGGACCTTGCCTTCCTTGTCCTTATCCTTACCGGCGATCACCTTAACGGTATCGCCCTTCTTAATTTTCATCGTTGACATAAGGCACCTCCTATAATACTTCGGGAGCCAGAGATACAATTCTCATGAACTGTTTCTCACGAAGCTCTCTTGCTACTGGTCCAAAGATACGGGTTCCTCTGGGGGTCTTGTCGTCCTTGATGATTACAGCAGCGTTCTCGTCGAATTTGATATAAGAACCGTCTTTACGACGGGCGCCTTTTACCGTACGGACAACCACAGCCTTAACAACATCGCCTTTTTTTACAACGCCGCCTGGTGTTGCATCTTTGACGGTGGCAACGATAATGTCGCCGATATTGGCATACCTTCTCGTGGAGCCTCCCATAACTCTGATGCACAGGAGCTCTTTCGCACCGGTATTATCCGCAACTTTCAGTCTGCTTTCCTGTTGAATCATGCTAATTTCTCCTTCCGCCAGTTCCCTTACCTCTCGGCACGGCAGCCGGTGACTTCGGGAACCGCTATTCCAATCCTGCTACGATTATTTTGCTCTTTCGATGATTTCCACAAGGCGCCATCTCTTATCCTTGGAGAGCGGTCTTGTTTCCATAACTCTTACGGTATCGCCGATTTTGCAGTCGTTGTTCTCGTCATGCGCCTTCAGCTTGTAGGTTCTCTTCACGATCTTGCCGTAGAGGGGATGCTTTACATGATCCTCAACAGCCACAACGATGGTTTTCTGCATCTTATTACTCACGACTTTACCAGTACGTGTTTTTCTCAGATTTCTTTCTTCCACGTCAATGTGCTCCTTTCTGGAATTTACTGAGCGGCCTTGGCCTTTTCAGTAATGAGGGTCTGGATTCTTGCGATGTTCTTCCTTACCTCTTTAATTCTTGCCGTATTATCAAGCTGATTGGTTGCGTTCTGGAATCTCAAATTGAAAAGTTCTTTTTTGGCGTTTACCAGTTCCTGCGCCAGATCAGCGTCGGATTTTTTCTTTAAATCTTCAACATACTGCTTAGTTTTCATTTGATACACCGCCTTCCAAATCTGCTTTAGAAACAATTTTACATTTACATGGAAGCTTATGCATAGCAAGACGTAATGCTTCTTTTGCGGATTCCTCAGGAACGCCCGCGATTTCGAACATAACACGTCCAGGCTTTACGACTGCAACCCAGTACTCCAGAGTACCCTTACCGGAACCCATACGGGTTTCAGCCGGCTTTGCCGTTACAGGCTTATCAGGGAAAATCTTGATCCACACCTTACCGGTACGCTTGGTGTAACGGGTAAGAGCGATACGGGCAGCTTCAATCTGATTGGACTTGATCCAGCAGGGCTCGGTGGCCACAAGACCGTACTCGCCATAGGTGATGGTGTTGCCGCGGGTCGCCTTTCCTGCCATGGAACCGCGGAACTGTTTACGACGTTTTACTCTCTTCGGCATTAACATTATTTATCGCTCCCTTCCGGTGAAGTCTTCTTTCCTTCACTGTTTCCCTTCGCAGGAAGAACTTCTCCCTTATAAATCCAAACCTTGACGCCCAGCTTTCCGTAAGTGGTGTCAGCTTCTGCAAATCCGTAGTCGATATCAGCTCTCAGCGTCTGAAGCGGGATGGTTCCCTCGCTGTAGAACTCGGTACGTGCGATATCAGCTCCGCCCAGACGGCCTGCCACAGCGGTCTTGATGCCGAGCGCGCCGGCCTTCATGGTTCTTCCCATGCAGGACTTCATCGCTCTTCTGAAGGAAACGCGGTTTTCAAGCTGCTGCGCGATGTTCTCCGCAACAAGCTGCGCATCTCTGTCAGGTCTCTTGATCTCCTTGATGTCGATCAGGACCTTCTTATCGGTGAGCCTGGAAAGCTCTTTTCTGGTCACTTCGATCTCAGCGCCGCCCTTTCCAATTACCACGCCGGGCTTTGCCGTATAAAGGATTACCTTCACTCTGTCGGACGCTCTCTCGATTTCAATCTTGGAAACGCCGGCACTGTAAAGCTTTTTCTTTAAGAATTTTCTGATATTGTAATCTTCTACTAAAAAGTCTGAAAACTCAGCATCCGCATACCATCTGGAATCCCAGTCTTTGATAACGCCGACTCTCAGGCCATGAGGATTAACTTTCTGTCCCATATTTTCTCCTTTCATTTCTGCCCCGCGGGGCCTGTCGGGTCTGGCAGTCCGCCCAGTCCTGTGCCCGGCTTCCCGGGCAGCCGCCGCGAAAAGGCATTTCCCTCCTCAGATTATTTCTCGTCCAGCACCAGAGTGATGTGGCTCATTCTCTTTTCGATCCTGTAAGCCCTTCCCTGTGCTCTGGGATGAATTCTCTTCATCGTAGGTCCCTTGTTTGCGAAGCACTCGGCGATGTAAAGGTTATCTCTGTTCATGCCGTTGTTGTTTTCCGCATTCGCAATCGCGGACTCAAGAAGCTTCTTGATCAGGCTGGAAGCATATCTGGGGTTGTATTCCAGGATAGCCAGTGCCGTCGTAACGTCCTTGCCTCTGATGGCATCCAGTACGAAGCATGCTTTCTGTACAGAAACCCTTGCGTAGGATAACTTTGCAGAAGGTCTTGTATCTTTCTGTGCATTTCTTTCTCTCTTAATCTGGGTTCTATGTCCCTTAGCCATGGATAAAACCTCCTTTCAATTACCTCACCTTGGATTTCTTTTCGTCTTTTCCATGTCCTCTGTAGGTTCTGGTTGCCACGAACTCGCCCAGCTTGTGTCCAACCATATCCTCAGTAATATATACAGGCACATGTTTTCTTCCGTCATGGACAGCGATGGTGTGTCCAACAAAGGACGGGAAGATTGTGGAACGGCGGGACCAGGTCTTGATAACCTGCTTCTGTCCGGCCGCATTCATTGCATCTACTTTCTTGAGAAGGCTTGCATCTGCAAACGGTCCCTTTTTCAGTGATCTAGCCATTGATTCTTTCCTCCTTATTTAATCGCCTTACCGTCTCTTCTTCTGACAATCAGCTTGTTGGATTTATTTTTCTTCTTACGAGTCTTCAAGCCGAGTGCAGGCTTACCCCAAGGAGTGCTCGGGCCCGGACGTCCGATACCGGTCTTACCTTCACCACCACCATGCGGATGGTCGTTGGGGTTCATGACGGAACCGCGGACAGTAGGACGGATGCCCATGTGGCGCTTACGTCCGGCCTTACCGATGTTGATCAGGTTATGATCCGCATTTCCGACAACACCTACGGTTGCGCGGCATACAAGAGGAACCATTCTCATTTCTCCGGAAGGAAGTCTCAGAGTCGCGTACTTGCCTTCCTTAGCCATCAGCTGTGCGCTGTTTCCGGCGGAACGAACCAGCTGGCCGCCCTTTCCGGGATACAGCTCAACGTTGTGTACCTGTGTACCAACGGGAATTTCGGACAGAGGCAGGCAGTTTCCGATTCTCACTTCGGCGTGAGGGCCGTTCATGATCTTCATGCCATCCTTCAGTCCTGCAGGAGCCAGGATATATGCCTTCTCGCCGTCCGCATAGCAGATCAGGGCGATATTGGCCGTTCTGTTGGGATCGTACTCGATTCCTACAACCTTTGCGGGGATTCCGTCTCTGTTACGTTTGAAATCTACTAATCTGTATTTAATTTTGGCTCCGCCGCCTTTGTGGCGAACCGTTATTTTACCCTGGCTGTTTCTTCCTGAGTTTTTCTTAAGGTGAACAACTAAGGATTTTTCGGGTGTTTTCTTTGTAATTTCTTCAAAAGTAGACACTGTCATGTGTCTTCTGGATGGTGTATAAGGCTTATATCTCTTGATGCCCATCTTTTACACTCCTTTCAATCCGCTTTATACTCTCACACGTTCCCGTGCGTCTCATTTCCGACCTTGTTATTATTACATTCCCTGGAAGATCTCGATTTCCTTGCTGTCCGCAGTAAGCTGAACGATAGCTTTCTTTGTCTTAGCCGTTCTTCCGACGATCATTCCTCTTCTTTTCTTCTTTCCCATGCAGTTCATTGTGTGAACCGACTCAACCTTTGTTCCCTCAAACATCTTTTCAACAGCCTGTTTGATCTGGATTTTGTTTGCTTCAGGGTGCACAAGGAAAGTATATTTCTTACTGTCCATCATAGACATACTGTTTTCTGTAACAACGGGTTTAAGTATAATGTCATAATACTTTAAATCTGCCATTATGCGTACACCTCCTCAATCTTTGCGACTGCTTCTTTTGTTACAACAAGAGTGTTGTACTTGAGAAGGTCGTATGTGTTGATCGTATTAACCGAAGCCGTTTTAACCTCGGGGATATTTCTTGCTGAAAGGATGGCATTTTTGTTGCTGCCCTCCATAACGATGAGAGCCTTGCCGGCATTGATGTTCTTAAGAACCTTTGCCATTTCCTTTGTCTTAACCTCTGCGAGATCGAGGTTTTCAAGAACGATTATTTTGTTCTCTGCAGCTTTAACAGAAAGGGCTGACTTTAACGCAAGTCTCTTTACCTTTTTGTTAAGTTTGAATGAGTAATCTCTGGGCTTGGGAGCGAATACAACGCCACCGCCTGTCCACTGGGGAGCACGGATGGAACCCTGTCTTGCGCGTCCTGTTCCTTTCTGTCTGAAAGCCTTCTTTCCGCCGCCGCTTACTTCCGAACGTGTTTTTGCGCTCTGTGTGCCCTGTCTCTGGTTAGCAAGGTACTGTTTAACCGCAAGATGCATAACGTGTTCATTTATTTCAACACCGAATACAGCATCGCTGAGCTCGATTGTTCCGACCTCCGCTCCGCTCATGTCGTATACTTTAACATTTGCCATGTCTGTTTCCTCCTTTCGTAAAGTTTATCAAGCCTTTACGCTTTCCTTTATTACAAGTATTGCGCCCTTAGGTCCGGGTACAGCGCCTTTGATAAGAAGCACGTTCTTCTCAGCGTCTGCGCGAACGATCTCTACGTTCTGAAGCGTTACATTAACAGCTCCCATATGTCCGGGCATTCTCTTACCCTTCTTAACGCTTGAAGGAGTAGCTGATGAACCCATTGAACCAACAACTCTGTGAGATTTTGAACCGTGTCCCATGGGACCTCTCTGCGCGTTGTATCTCTTTATCGTACTTGCATATCCTTTACCTTTGGAAACACCGCTTACATCTACTCTGTCTCCTGCTGCGAATATGTCAGCCTTGATCTCTGCGCCGATCTCATAGTTTGCGGCGTCCTCAAGCCTGAACTCCT
>ERZ780162.1307-NODE-1307-length-17645-cov-3.362365_pt1 | contig 17645 bp, 15 predicted proteins | sample MGYA00511474_ERZ780162 | MGnify/ENA primary metagenome ERZ780162 (study PRJEB29588, sample SAMEA2143633) | human gut metagenome | biome: human gut; feature: human-associated habitat; material: faeces | place: Denmark | collected 2008/2010 ...
CTTGCAAGAGATGACATGGCAGAAGCAGTTGAAGACGCTTTCCGTTATGGCAAGCTGGTTCTTGCAACCATTACATACAATGCAGATATTTTTCCGTTCATGAAAACATACATCGATCATCTGACAGAAAGAAACTATCAGAACCGTACAATTGGTTTGATCGAAAACGGAAGCTGGGCTCCGAATGCAGCCAAAGTTATGAAAGCAGAATTCGAAAAGAGCAAAAATATCACATGGCTTGATACAACCGTTAAGATCATGTCTTCACTGAGTGAGGAGAATATGGAACAGCTGGATCAGATGGCTGAAGAACTGTGCAAATAATAAAATAAAAAAGTTGCTCCCTGCAGAATACGAGATCCGGAGAAAACAGGCGGAAATTGTATTTTTGCAGGGATTTTTTTATGAATCCTATTGACAAAAATTCTCATTTATCATAGGGTTAGTTTATGCGTACTAAATGAGAAAAAGTATCAATAACAGGGAAAGGTAAGAGGAAAGCAGATATGACATCATTACGTGAATTACCGATCGGAAAAACTGCGACAATACGCTCTGTCGGAGGAGAGGGCGCGCTGAGACAACATTTCCTGGATATGGGGCTGATTCCAAAAGGAGAAGTTACCATGGTGAAATATGCACCAATGGGAGATCCTATGGAATTACGTATTCATAGCTATGAACTGACGTTGCGTCTGGCAGATGCAGAAAAAATAGAGATAGAGAATATTCGTGATGCAGTCGAACCATCAGAAGGGAAGGCAGCACACAAAAAAGATATTTCTAAAGCAATCCCACATCCTGGTCTTGGTGAGGGTGGTAAATATCATATTAAAGAAAACGAACATCCGCTTCCGGACAGTGAAATACTGACCTTTGCACTTGCCGGAAACCAGAACTGTGGAAAAACAACACTGTTTAATCAGCTGACAGGTTCCAGTCAGCATGTTGGAAACTTTCCGGGAGTTACCGTAGACAGAAAAGATGGAAATATCCGAGGAAGGAGTAACACTCTGGTGACTGATCTTCCCGGAATTTATTCCATGTCACCGTATTCTAGTGAAGAGATCGTGACCAGAAATTTCGTGCTGGACGAACACCCAAAGGGAATCATCAATATTGTAGATGCAACCAATATAGAGCGAAATCTTTATCTGACCATGCAGCTGATGGAACTGGATATCCCGATGGTCCTGGCACTGAATATGATGGATGAAGTCCGGGAAAACGGAGGTTCCGTCCTGGTGAACCAGATGGAAGAGATGCTGGGAATCCCGGTCATTCCGATTTCAGCAGCCAAGAATGAGGGAATTGATGAGTTGGTTCAGCATGCACTTCATGTGGCAAAATATCAGGAAAAGCCGCAGATCATCGATTTTTGCGATGCTAATGAAGATGGCGGAGCAGTACATAGATGCCTCCATGCGATCATGCATCTGATCGAAGATCATGCCAAAGCAGCAAGAATCCCGGTTCGCTTTGCAGCAGCAAAACTTGCGGAAGGTGATCAGCTGATCATGGACAGTCTGAATCTGGATCAGAACGAGAAAGAAATGCTGGAGCATATTGTTAAACAGATGGAAACTGAACGTGGTCTGGACAGAGCAGCAGCAATCGCACATATGCGTTTTGATTTTATTGAAAAAGTCTGTGATGAAACGGTTGTGAAACCAAAAGAAAGTAAAGAACATCTTCGCAGTATGAAAATCGATAAGATCCTCACGGGAAAATACACGGCTATTCCATGTTTTATCGGTATTATGGGTCTGGTGTTTTTCCTGACATTCAGTGTGATCGGTGCGTTTCTCCAGAATATTCTGGACATGGGAATCACAGCACTCGGAAATATCGTTGATCATTGGATGACGGCTGCTGGTGTGAATGATGTACTGCATTCACTGGTTATGGATGGGGTATTTAATGGAGTAGGAAGTGTATTGAGTTTCCTTCCGGTAATCGTAACCCTGTTTTTCTTTCTCTCCTTGTTGGAGGACAGTGGATACATGGCACGAGTTGCCTTTGTTATGGACAAGCTGCTTCGAAAGATCGGACTTTCCGGAAGAAGCATCGTGCCGATGCTGGTCGGATTTGGATGTACGGTACCAGGGGTTATGGCGAGCCGTACGCTTCCATCTGAACGAGACCGTAAGATGACGATCTTACTGACACCATTTATGAGCTGTTCGGCAAAACTTCCGATTTATGCATTTTTTACGGCAGCATTTTTTCCGGATCACGGTGCGATCGTGATGATCGCATTGTACTTCGGTGGCATCATCATGGGAATTCTGATGGCGCTGCTGATGCGAAAAACATTGTTCAGTGGTGAGGCAGTGCCTTTTGTTATGGAATTACCGAACTACCGTATGCCGGGTGCGAAGAATGTAGGACATCTTCTCTGGGATAAAGCAAAAGATTTCCTGCAGAGAGCGTTTACCGTTATTTTCATGGCGACACTGGTGATCTGGTTCCTGCAGACATTCAATACACATCTGAGCATTGTAACAGATTCCAAAGACAGTATTCTGGCAATGGCGGCAAGTGTGATTGCCCCGATCTTCAAACCAATGGGATATGGAGACTGGAGGATTTCCACAGCTCTGATCACTGGATTTATGGCAAAAGAGAGCGTGGTATCAACACTTTCTATCCTGTTTGGAAATACAGCGGCTTTGCTTGGAAGTATTACATCACTTTCCGCAGCGAGTCTTCTGGCTTTTTGTCTGCTGTATACACCTTGTGTGGCAGCTATTGCTTCAATCAAACGTGAACTTGGTGGCAAATGGGCAATTTTTGTTGTGCTTGCCCAGTGCGTGATCGCATGGCTGGTTTCTTTTGCGGTTTATCTGGTGGGAGGATTGTTCTTCTGACGACTGACATTCAGCGCCAGCCCCATTTCCCCGAGCAGAAATACAATGGAAGTACCTCCGTAACTGATGAAGGGGAGAGTAATTCCGGTGTTGGGAATGGTATTGGTAACGACGGCAATATTCAGAATAACCTGAATCGCCAGATGCCCCATGATTCCGGCAGCGATCATGGCACCGGAAAGTTCCTGACAGTTCATGGAGATGACACAGAGTCTCCAGAGCAGCAGGGCAAAAATAAGAATCAGGATGATGGCACCTGTCAATCCCATTTCTTCGCATATAATTGAAAAGATCATATCATTCTGGGCTTCGGGAACGAAGCCCAGTTTTTGTATGCTGTTGCCAATGCCTCTGCCAAAAAGGCCGCCGCTTCCGATAGCGTAAAGTCCCTGGATCGTCTGAAATCCTTTTTCATATTTTTCCGGTTCGCGCCAGATTGCGAGACGTTCCAGACGATAGCTTTCCGCAGCAAGAAAGATCGCGATAAAACCGATGCCGGCTCCACCAAGTGCTGCAAACTGTATATAGCGAGGGCTGGCAGCGAAGATCAGGATAACTCCGATTCCTAGGATGATGATGGCAGTACTCAGGTTGTTAGAGCCAACAAGGCCTACGATTGGAAGCAGTGTGAGCATAGTGCGACACATAAACCAGAACCCGTCTGTTCGTTTATGGGATCTTTCAATCTGCCAGGTCAGAAAAAGCACAACGGAAACTTTGGCAAACTCAGAAGGCTGGAAAGAAAGTGGACCGAGATTCAGCCAGCGCTTTGAACCGTTGATCTCCTGTCCGAAAAGCAGAACGGCGGTGGACAAGAGCATGGAAAGCAGGTAGGCGGCCGGTGCAAGACGGACGAAAAAGTGATAGTCGATGGAAGAAACCAGATACATGGCACCAAGGCCGAGAGCTGTGGCAAAAAGTTGTTTCTTAAAATAATAGGCAGAGTCGTGAAAACGTACTCTGCCATTATATTCACTGGCACTAAAAAGAATGAGCAGTCCCAAAACAGCCAGAATAAGAACAAGAGTCAGCATGATCGAATCTGCTTGATGTGTAGAATGGGGTTGTTTGTCCTGTGACATGGCAGACTCCGAGAGGCTTTTATTTAAAGGTATAGATATAATTCGAAAAATATGCATGAGGGATTGTACAAAAAGAGCTGTGTGTTATAATTTACAATATACTAAATGAAGGGGCTACATATTCATTGTCTGATGTTGCAGGGTTTGCGTCTTCATTTCTTTCAGCAGTTGTAAACTTTATCATCATGGCTTTTATCCTTTTCTGTCTTATGAAGGGGATCAACAAGCTGACAGGCCTGACAAAGAAAGAAGAAGCTCCTGCAGAACCAGAGACAAAGATCTGTCCATACTGCCAGAGTGAGATCAGCATCAAAGCCACCCGCTGTCCGCACTGCACATCCATTCTGGAAGAAACAAAAGCAGAATAAAGAATATGCCCCAAAGCCCTGTTGAAGTAACAGAGCTTTTTGAAAATCTATGGAAGACGAGGAGAATTTATGTCCTATATAGAAAATCTGGAAAAGCAGTTGTTTGAGATGCAGGATCTGAAATATCGGGATTTCCACAGTAAATTATTGCCGGGTATTGACAGGGAAACCATTATAGGAATCCGTACACCGATGCTCCGCAAGTTTACAAAAGAATTTGCAGAGACACTGGAAGCAGAACTTTTTCTGAAGGATCTGCCACACCGATATTATGAAGAGAATAATATGCATATGATGATCATAAGCTGGATCAAAGACTATGAGGTGTGCCTGAAAGAAGTGAAAAAACTGCTTCCATATGTAAATAACTGGGCAACCTGTGACCTTCCGGCACCAAAGTGTTTTGCGAAGCATAAAGAAGAACTGCTTCCGGAAATCAGAAACTGGATCTCATCGGGAGAAACTTATACGATCCGTTATGGAACCGGTATGCTGATGAATTTTTATCTGGATGAAGATTTCAGACCGGAATATCTGAAGCTGGCAGCAGATATACGGTCTGAAGAATATTATGTAAACATGATGATTGCCTGGTATTTTGCGACGGCCCTTGCAAAACAATGGGAGGCAACCATTCCGTATATCGAGGAACGACGTCTGCCGGAATGGGTACACCGTAAGACCATTCAGAAGGCGGTGGAGAGCTACCGGATCACACCAGAGCAGAAGGCATATTTAAAGAGTTTCAGATAGAAGGAATAAGTGAAATCAATCCTCATCTACCCAGACTGGCAGAGGAAGATTATTTTCCAGCGCATGTTTGATTTCAGAGTAGTATTCTACTTTGTGATGGACATGTGCTGAATCTTTTTGAAGCTGGATCAGCTTTTCATTTACAATTTGTTCCTGATCTTTTAGAAGAGAGATAATTTTATCAATGTGAGCTGCTTCATCTGCCTCATATATAAAAAATTTTCGAAGTTGTGGGATAGTCATTCCTGTGCGTTTGAAACAGTTGATACATTTAAGACGTTCAACATGTTCATCACTGTATATACGTTGTCCGGAAGAGGATTTGGGTACTTCTGGAAGGAGTCCTTCACTTTCGTAATAACGAAGTGTAGATGATGGTAACTCAAACATTTCGGATATTTCTCTGATCGTATAGTTTTTCATTAGATGCGATACCTCCTGTAAAAAATTAAATGCCGAATCACAAATTTACTTTTATATAAAATTCTTGACTTCAAGTATACTTGAAGTGTTAATCTTTGTAAAGAGAAGTAAATATATTCGTATTGGGAGGAAAAGAATATGTACACTGCGTCTAAAGAAAGATACACAACCATGGAATACGATCATTGTGGAAACAGTGGTCTGATGCTGCCAAAGGTGTCACTGGGATTATGGCATAACTTTGGAGACACCGCAAATTTTGAAAATATGAGAAAGCTTTGTTTTACGGCTTTTGATAGTGGAATCACACAGTTTGACCTGGCAAATAATTATGGTCCGGAACCAGGAAGTGCTGAGAAAAATTTTGGACGTATTTTGAAAGAAGACTTAGGTGCATATCGTGATGAGCTGATCATTACAACAAAAGCCGGATATGAGATGTGGGATGGCCCTTATGGGAACTGGGGAAGCCGCAAGTATCTTCTTGCCAGCCTGGATCAGAGTCTGAAACGTATGGGCCTTGATTATGTAGATATTTTCTATCATCACAGAATGGATCCGGATACACCGCTTGAAGAGACCATGGGTGCACTGGCAAGTGCAGTACAGAGCGGCAAGGCAATTTATGTCGGACTTTCCAATTATGATGGAGAGACATTAAAGAAGGCTACTGCAATTCTGAAGGATCTGCATTGTCCGTTTGTCATCAATCAGAACCGTTATTCTATTTTTGATCGAACAGTAGAGAAGAATGGTCTGAAAAAGGCAACTGCTGAGCTGCAAAAGGGTCTGATCACATTCAGCCCGCTTGCACAGGGACAGCTGACTGACCGTTACCTGCATGGAATCCCGGAAGATAGCCGTATCCGTACCGACGGCAGATTCCTTAAAGAAAGTACTTTGGATGAACACAGACTAGATCAGATCCGTAAGCTGAATGAGCTGGCAGCACAGCGAGGAGAAAAGCTTGCAGATATGGCACTTGCATGGCTTCTGCAGCAGAAAGAAGTGACCAGCGTTCTGATCGGCGCATCCAAAACACAGCAGATTCTGGATAATATAAAAGCTATTTCCAGTGCACCATTCAGTGAAGAGGAACTGAAGCTGATCGATGAGATTTCATTGAACTAAATTTTGTACAATTATGCAAATATAATGAAACTTTTTGAATTCACAGGAAAATTTTGGTGAATAATTGAATTGTGCATTAAAAAACTCCGTGCTATAATGCAATCAATTTCAAAGAAGCGAAGTGCAAAGGGGCATCAACAATCGTTGATGTCCCTTTTTGTCGTTTATGGAGATGAAAGATATGCAGACAGAAGAAATTTTAAGTGCAGGGATTGATATTGGAACTTCAACTACACAGCTGGTGTTCAGCAGAATGCTTCTTCAGAATACGGGAGGTTTTGGAAAGATTCCACAGATCAAAGTGATCTCCAAAGAGGTCATCTACAGGAGCCAGGTGTATTTCACACCACTGCTTTCCAGAGAAGAGATCGATGGAAAATGGGTAGATAGGATCATCAAAAAGGAATACAGAAAAGCTGGAATGAAACCGGCGGATCTTTCTACCGGAGCCGTGATCATAACCGGTGAGACTTCCCGTAAGAAAAATGCGGAAGATGTTGTAGAAGCGATTGCAGATGTAGCCGGAGATTTTGTTATGGCAACAGCGGGAGCGGATCTGGAGTCGGTACTGGCAGGAAAAGGAGCCGGAGCCGCAGAACTGTCACGGAAAACAGAAAAAATTGTTGCCAATCTTGATATTGGCGGCGGCACAACAAATATCTGTCTGTTTGAAAATGGAAATGTACTTGATACAGCATGCTTCGATATTGGTGGACGACTGGTAAAGGTAGCGGATGGAAAGATTACTTATGTCGCACCCAAGATCAGATGGCTGTCTGAACAGCTTGGCTTGGAAATTGCAGAAGGACAGAATGTAGAAGTCAAAAAACTGAAAGTTCTGACAGATGCAATGGCAGAGATTCTGGCAGAAGCGGTTGGCCTGAAAGATGCAGATGTTTTTATTGAGAAGATGAAAACCAATCATGCAATTACCTGTCAGAAGAAACCGGAATTGATTACTTTTTCTGGAGGTGTAGCCTCCTGTTTTGAGGAGATTGGAGAGCTGTTTCGATATGGCGATATGGGTGTGCTGCTTGCACAGTCCATCAGGGAAAATCCTATTTTTCAGAAGGGAAATGTCTGCAAGGCAAAAGAAACGATGCGTGCGACAGTAATAGGTGCCGGAAACTACAGCATGAATATTTCCGGAAGTACGATCGAGTATACAGAGGATACGTTTCCACTGAAAAATATTCCGGTTGTAAAGATTGCTCTGGAACAGCCAGAGGATATTGCAGATCTTGATGAAAAACTTCATCGTGCTATGCAGATCTATCAGGAAAGCCGCGGCGAAGGAAGGCAGATCGCGATCGCGATGAAAGGACTGAAATGTCCGTCTTTCGCACAGATACAGGAGATAGCAGAAAAACTTACCGAACAGTATGACAGGGAATGTGAGCCGGACAATGTGCTGATCATTGTATTGGAAGAAGATATTGGCAAAGCCCTGGGGCAGGCACTCCATCACAGAATAAAGAACCGGAGAAAAATCATCTGTATTGATGGGATTTACTGTGAAAGTGGAGATTTCGTGGATCTGGGAGAGCCGATCGTATCGGGAAAAGTTATTCCGGTCATTGTGAAGACATTAATATTTAACGGGTAGGTGCAAAATATGATTTTAAAGACTTCTATGTTAGGGCAGGTATATGAATTCAAAGACGTCAAAGATGTTCTGACAAAAGCAAGCGAAAAAAAATCCGGGGACGAACTGGCGGGAGTAGCGGCAGAAAGTAAACTGCAGCGGATTGCAGCAAAAGAGGTGCTTGGACAGCTTACGGTGGGTGATTTGAGAGAAAATCCGGCAGTTCCTTATGAAGATGATTCTGTTACCAGAATCATTCAGGATGACATAGATGAAGAAGTCTACCGTGAAATCAAGGGAAAAACCATTCAGGAGATGCGAGAATGGATTCTGGATGACACAACAGACAGTGATAAGATCATGAGAGCCAGCAGGGGACTGACAAGCGAAGCAATTGCAGCAATCTCCAAGATCATGGGAAACATGGATCTGATTCTTGCAGGAAGCAAGATGCATATTACAGCAACCTGCAATACAACGATTGGGACAGAAGATGTCCTGGCGGCAAGGCTTCAGCCAAACCATCCGGTGGATGACGTGGAAGGTGTGACAGCAAGTACACTGGAGGGATTAAGCTACGGATCAGGAGATGCCGTGATCGGTCTGAATCCAGCAATTGATACTGTTGACAGTACACTGGCTATCTGGAAGACACTGGGAGACATCAGAGACAAATACCAGATTCCGACACAGACCTGTGTGCTATCCCATGTGACAACACAGATGGAAGCACTGCGAAGCGGACAGGGAAGTGCAGATCTCTGTTTTCAGTCTATTGCAGGTTCTGAGGCAGCATTATCTGCGTTTGGTGTAACCACGGAAATGTTGGAAGAAGCAGAAGCCTTATTTAAAGAAAAAGGACATGCAAAGGGCCCGAATGTTATGTATTTTGAAACAGGGCAGGGTTCAGAATTATCTTCTTCGGCAGCATTTGGAGCGGATCAGCAGACTATGGAGTGTCGATGCTACGGACTGGCAAGGCATTATCATCCATTTCTGGTAAATACCGTCGTTGGTTTTATGGGACCGGAATATATTTACGATACCAAACAGCTGACAAGAGCAGCACTGGAAGATGTGTTCTGCGGACACCTTCATGGACTCCCGATGGGATGTGATGTCTGTTATACAAATCACATGCCGACGGATCAGAATGATTCAGAAACGATTCTCACATTGCTTGGAACAGCGGGTGTTCATTATGTTATGGGACTTCCACAGGCAGATGATATCATGTTGATGTATCAATCTACCAGTTATCATGACGTTGCCAGTGTCAGACAGCTTCTGAAAAAGCAGCCGATTCCGGAATTTCGACAGTGGCTGGGAAAATGGGGATTCTGGGAGAATGGGCATCTTGGCAGAAATGCCGGTGATCCATCCGTATTCTTTGCAAAATAAAATCTGAGATCACGGGAGGGAAGAAAAATGAGTGCTACAGCAGGATGCCTTCGGGATATTATGGAAACGGATATTATGGATTATATGCATGTAGATCATCCGTATAATGAAAAAGAAATATGGAAAATGAAACATGCAACTCCGGCCAGAATTGGAATCGGACATTGTGGACCGAGATATACAACAGAAGCAGAGCTTCGGTTCCTGGCTTCTCATGCAGCTGCAAATGATGCAGTTTATAATGAGGTGCCGGAAGAAACCGTCAAAAAACTTGGAGTTTTTGAAGTACAGACAAAATGTGCAAATAAAAATGAAATGCTTCTGAGACCGGACTGGGGAAGGATTTTTCTTCCGGAAGCACAGAAAACAATTTCCGAAAACTGTGTACATCATCCACAGGTGCAGATCTATTTTGGAGACGGTCTTTGTTCACCGTCCATAGAAGCAAATATCCCGGACCTTTTCCCTACGATCAAGATGGGACTGGAGGATAAAGGAATTACAGTCGGAACACCATTTTTTGTCAGATATTGCAGAGTAAATATGGCAAGAACGATCGGCCCTCTACTGGATGCACAGGTTACCTGTGTACTGATCGGAGAGAGACCGGGACTTCTCACTTCAGAAAGTATGTCAGCATATATTGCCTACAATGCAAGACCAGATATGCTGGAATCAGAATATACGGTAGTTTCGAACATCAGCAGACATGGAATTCCACCAGTAGAAGCGGCAGCCCATATTGTGGATCTGATCTCGCAGATACTTGAGAAAAAGAAAAGCGGTGTGGAATTTGCCAGCGCCAGTTAATTGAATAAAAAGACAGATACAAAAGTTGCAATGGAGCACAGAAATGAAAAATTCTGTACTCCATTTTTTTATAAATAAAATAACGCGGAATGAGGAGTGATTGTTATGGAAAACAAAGAAACACAGCTTGTCAGAGCACTTGGATTAAAAGAATCCATCAGTATGACGATTGGAACAGTCGTAGGTGTCGGATTATTCACCTGTGGTTCTGCTCAGATCGGTCATGTAGGATCCTGGATCATTGTAATCACATTTTTATCTCTTTTGATTTCTATCTGGCCTTGTCTGATCTATGGTGAGATGTCAGCAGCATTGCCTTGTGCAGGTGGTACATACAACTATGCAAAACGTGGTCTGAACAGAGTATGGGCAAACCTGGCAGGGTGGCATTATATTATTTCAGTAGTTGGAATCGGTGCTGGTGAGACACTTGCTTTTGCAAACTATTTTAAGATTCTTTTCAGCCAGTTTGGAATTGACCTGAGTGGTGTCGATTCCCGTGTCATTGCAATTATCCTGGTAATATTTTTCCTGATACTGAACTTTAAGGGAATTGAGATGTCTGGTAAAGCACAGACTGGATTTATCTTTTTCTTCTGGGGTTGTGCGATTGCATGGTTCCTGTATATGATTCCTAAGATCCATCTGGAATATTTTGGTGGAATTGCAATGGATTCACTGCCACCTTTTAATGAACTGATGTACATCTTTGGTCTTGTATGGTGGTGCTATACAGGTTTTGAAACCTGTGTATCTATGGGGGCTGAAACAAAATACCCACAGTATACACTTCCAAGAGCTTTAAAAGTATCTGTATTCCTTGTATTTGTATGTAATGCATTATTCCAGTGGTTCCTGGTTGGTCTTGTACCGCACAAATTCTATCCACTGCTTGCAGCAGCAGATGCTCCTTATGCAGAAGGTCTGGAGGCGGCAGGACTTATCGGATTCCCGATCATCCTTCTCTGCATCGGTATTGCATTTGGTGGTGACCTGTCTACGATCAACCCTGGTATTGCAGCTCCGGCAAGATATATCTATACAATGGCAGAAGATAAATCTCTTCCTTCCTTCTTCTGCAAAGTACATCCGAAATACAAAACACCATACACTGCAGTTGCAGCAGTAGGTATTATCAATATCATTCTGATCGCAACAGGTTCAATCAACTATATTGCATCTGTATCGTTGATTTCACTGGCACTTTGCTACATCATTGGATGTCTTGCATATATGGGACTGAAGAAAAATTATCCGGATATGAACAGACCATATGTAGCTCCTGGTGGAAAATTCGGCTGCTGGTTCACGATCGTTGTGTATATCTTCATGCTGATCTTCGCAGACAGAGCAGCACTTGCTACCTCTGGAGTAGTAACCGTAGCAGCGATTATTTACTGGGCAGTCTTTACCAGAAAACATGAGAACAAGATCCCGACAATTGAGGAAGAAATCGGTGTTCTCGAGGAGCCATCTCCGGAAGAAAAAGCAAAGATGGACAAAGAATACAATATCTGGAAGATTGCCACAATTGTTGCGACGATTATTGCACTTGGAATTTATATTATTCCGGTGCTCTTCTAAGAGATAAATAAGTAAGACATACCACATAAATCCCCCGCATACACTGTAAAAACGGTGTCTTCGGGGGATTTTTCTTTGAAGGATTATATCGAAGAACGTGCAGTGGAGATTGCACATTACATAATAGAAACAAAAGCGACAGTACGACAGACGGCGAAAAAATTTGGAATCAGTAAGAGTACAGTACATAAAGATGTGACAGACCGGCTGATCCAGATCAATCCGGCACTGGCGGGAGAGGCGCGTAAGATTCTGGATGTGAATAAAGAAGAACGTCACATCCGTGGCGGACTTGCTACCCGGGAGAAATATCTGCATATGCATCATTGAAAACAGCAAAATGGGAGATGCTCAGGAACAGTTAAGAATATACGCATAAAAGTATAAAAAAGAAGCAGCTGGATCACAGCTGCTTCAGTACGTTTAAAAGTCTTGTATTGTCTTCCGGCATCATGATGCAGAACCGGACAAATTCTCCGTCCAGGCACTGGAAAGAAGAACAGTCACGAATCATCAGCCCTTTTTTGATGCAGGCTTCAAATACATCTGCGGAAGTCAGGCCTTCTTTCTGGATTTTCAGAAGGATAAAGTTTGCATATGCCGGATAGACCTTGAAGATTGGAAGTTTTTTTAATTCGGTTTCCATCCGGTCACGTTCACCGAGGATCAGCTCACGTGCCCTGCGGAAATAGTCATGGTCAAGGAGCATTTTTTTTCCGGCAAATGCACCAAGACTATTCAGAGACCATGGCGTTTGCTTTTCTCTCATTCGGGCGAGAAATTCTCTGTTTCCTGTAATGCCATAGCCGAGACGCATACCCGGAGCCGCATAAAATTTAGATACACCACGCAGAACCATCAGATTTGTAAATTCTCTGGTCAGAGGAACCGCTGTTACTGCATTGATGTCCGGTGCAAATTCCACGTATGTTTCGTCAATCATGACAAAAATATTTTTTCCAGAACAGAACGCAATCAACTTTCTCAAATCTTCCTGCATGATCGCAGAAGAAGTCGGATTATTCGGATTACAGATGATCAGGAAATCATAGCCTTTTTCCAGTGTTTTACACAGATCATCCACATCCAGAATAAAGTTACGTTCTTCCTGTAGATGATAATATTCCTGGGTGCTTCCGGAGAAAGAAAGTTCTCTTGAATATTCGGAATAAGTCGGTCCGAGGATCAGAGTATGCTTTGGTGCACGCTCCTGGATAAGCAGGGAGATCAACTCGCTGGAGCCATTTCCCGGAAGAATAAATTCTGCAGGAATCTGACAGTATGCAGCAATCGTATTTCGGAGGCTGACATAATCTCTGTCTGGATAAGAAGAAAACAGATCTATATTTTCTGCAATTTCTTTTTTGACAGAAGCAGAAAGACCAAGTGGATTGACGTTTGCTCCGAATTTAACGATATCTTCTTTATTCAAATGATAGTAAGCGCAAATTTTTTCTATATCACTTCCGTGAAAAACCATTTTAGTAGTCATTGGTATACACTCCTTTTTTCGCTATTTACTATAATAAAGCATGGAAGCAATTTTTACAATAGACAACCGACAGGGATGTGTTATACTAAAGAACATGAGTGTTTAAAGCAAAGTCGCCGTTAAGACGATTTCGATGTTTAACAGAAATATATGATAAGGACAGGAGAAACAGATATGAAACTGCAGATGGTACAGAATGCGTTAAAACAGAAAAATATCAAATATGAATATACAGAAGAAGATGACTGTGGAAGTCTTGATTTCATGTTTCGCGGACTTCGTTTTCATGTGTGGGAATATCACGATGAAGTCTGGGGAGCAGAGACAAATATCTATGAAGCAGGCAGAAGCCAGGATATCGAGGGCGATTACGAAAAAGAAATTGCTGCAGAGATTCTGTCATGGCCGGATATGATTAATAATTAAACAGGAGACAGATAATATGAAACTGATGAACATTGCCGATGAAGGCGCACAGTATAAATGGCAGCTGTATGACTTATACGATAAGGCGTTTCCAGAGCAGGAAAAAAAGCCACTCCAGGTTATGGAACAGCTGGCTGCTGATGGAAAGATGGAAATGCTTGCGTTGGTCGATGAGGATGAATTTGCAGGTCTGGCGATCAATCTAATCGATGAAGAGCAGAATCGGGCTCTTCTGGACTATTATGCAATCGCACCTGAGAAACGAAATGGTGGTTATGGAAGCAAAGGTCTGGAAGTGCTTCTGGAGCGCTTTAAAAATTATAAATATATTTTTGAGATTGAAACACAGGATGAAAAAGCAGAGAATGCAGAAGAACGTAAGAGAAGAAAAGCGTTTTATCTGCGAAATGGTCTTAAAGAGACCGGTCTGTTTGTAAATGTTTATGATACAGATTTTGAACTTCTCACGCCGGATGGAGAGTTGACTTTCTGGGAATATGTGGATTTTCTCAGAGAAGTTATGTACGAAGAATATGTGGAAATTCTTCGGCCTACACTGATTGCGATGAAGAAGAAATAATAAATAACAAAAGAAGTTGAGGACAGGGAACGTGGGAGAAAAAGTGATATTAGTTTATCTGGTAGTATGTTTTTTTGTATTTCTGGCAGGATTTGTAGATTCGATCGCCGGCGGTGGGGGACTGATCTCTCTTCCGGCATATATGATCGCCGGACTGCCGGTACATACTGCGATTGCAACAAATAAAATGAGCAGCTTCATGGGGACTTCTGTTGCAACTTACCATTATATGAAAAAGGGCTTTATGAAGTGGAAAATATTTGGTGCGATTGCCGGGTCCTGGATGGGGTCTCATCTTGCATTACTCATTTCAGACAGAGTTCTCAAAATAGCAATGGTGATCGTTTTGCCGGTAATCTTATTTTATGTTCTCAGAAGCAAAGCACTGCAGGGGAATGACGAAAATACTACAGATGCAGTCAATGGAATGCTGATCTTTAAATGCATTCTGATCGCAGTGGTAATCGGTATTTATGACGGAATTTATGGACCGGGAACAGGCACGTTCCTGATGCTTCTTTTTACAGGATTCTGCCATATGACACTGAATGATGCAGTGGGAACAACGAAGGCAATCAATCTTACAACCAACATTACGGCACTGGTTGTGTTTTTGATCAATGGTAAGGTCCCCCTGCCACTGGGAATTGCTGCGGGCTGCTGTAATATGGCAGGAAACTATCTTGGAAGTCACAGTTTTACATCAAATGGTCATAAGATCGTGAAACCGGTCATGATCGTTGTGATCGTAATTTTCTTTATCAAAGTAGTAACAGAATTGGTTTAATAGTGAAAGCCAGGGTTTAATAGCCCTGGCTTTTGATGTATTCGTAGGTTCGCTGACAGTTATTGTGATCGATATAAGCAAAATATTCTTTGCGCATTTCGGCGTATTTCTGTTTTTCCTGAAAGCCGTTTTCAGCATAATCTTTGATCAGATGAACGAGATCTTCCTGCTCTGTGCAACGGTCGCCGAACAGATCTTTTTCCATATTGAGGTAACTTCCATTAGTCCTGTTATAGTCGTCCACATCAAATTGATAGAACAGAACGGGTTTTCCCTGATAATAAACATCCCAGCAGGCACTGGAGTAATCCGTGATCATCATGGAACACCGCATGAGAAGCTGGTTCAGAGGCATGGAATCAAAGGAATACAGCTCAATCTGAGAGTCTTCGGAATGGAAAGTGCTGATAAATTCCTGTAGTTTCGGATGAATATAAAACAGCAGTTTCAGTTCATGTGCTTTCAGATAATCCTGAAGTTCCTGATTGCTCAGGAGAGAAGCATAATGTTGATAATAACTGCTCTGTTGGAAAATTTCATTATTCTGACCTTCCAGCCAGGAACGCCAGGTTGGCATAAGCAGAATGACAGGATGAGCAGGATCTGAAGTATCCCTGAGACCATCCCAGCGGGCAAGTCCGGTTACCGGAACTTTATCCGGGTTATATCCCATGCGGTTTACGATAATATTCTTTTCGAATTCTGATGATGCAGTAAAATAATCAACGGAAGACGAAGAGTCAACGCTGAAAAGACTATCAACGTTTTTGAGAGCCAAAACACCATGCTGCAGAAAATATAATTTCTGTTTGTTGAGTGTTCGGGTCACAGGGTTTGGCATAGGCTTCCATGCATAGGCGTGGTGTCTTCCATCCGGAGAGATTAGAAGATCAGCGCACAGCAGATACAGGATATGGCGAAAACTCAAGGCAGGAATGATGTTTTTTCGATATTGCTGCATATAATCCCACTGAGGAGATTTTTTATCCAGTATAAAAAATACATTGTCTTTCTTATTTTTCATACAGTATTCAAAAAAATAAAAACCGTTTTCCTGAGCTGTGATGCAGAATTTCTCATACACAAGCCACATGTGTTTTTCCTTCAGAGAACGACCAAATAGTTTTGCAATACCAAAGGCTGTCAGCTCTTTGATTCTGAAAGTCAGATGATCCTGTTTCTGCCAGCGGCGGCAGCGCAGAAGAAAGCTGTGAGAAGCGCCTCCCATAGGAAAGAAAAGAGTTTCTTCATTTCGCACAAAATGTCTGCCGAGAAGCAGAGAAAGGCGTACGCGGCTAGTGAAAACAGGAGTGTAAGTGTCATTAGAATCCTGGATTGTCAGCTTCCAGTCACCATCATAGTTTTCAAGTTTATCTGTGTTGATTGGACAAACCAGACTTTTTCCAACAGGATAGAAGGCAACTGGATGACAGAAGTTCAGCCAGGCATTCTGAAAGCGAAGCTCACCCTGAAGTGTTTCGGGTTTTTTAGGACAATTCAAAAACAGAAGAATCTGAGAATGTCTGATTTTAATCTTGGTAATAGAAATCTGTTTTTCCATAAAAACTCCTTGAAGAATTTGATAATAATAAAATTATACAGAAGCATACATTTATTTGCAAGGAAATCGCAAATGCTTCTGACTGCACTTCATTGACAAAAACCTCGAGTCTGAGATAGAATGATTACTGTTCACAGATGTTATGGAATGATGAAAGTATATAAAATCAGGAAGGAAAATCGAATGGAACAAACCATTAAATTTACGAAAAAAAACACGTTGGCGGTGAAGGGAATCGCGATTTCTTTCCTGCTGTGTTATCATTGCTTTTCGCAGACTGCCAGAATGGGTGGGGCAGAAGTGAGTTTTTGGCCGCTTCCACAGAATCTGGCAATGCTGATCAGCTTATGCATGGTGCACTGCGTAGGGATGTTTGCATTTTTGTCCGTATATGGGCTGACACTCTCTATGAAGTCAAAATATCCGGAATATGATTTTGATGGTCATACAGCAACTTTGTTTGTTTTAAAAAGATATGTAAAGCTTGTATTAACGTTTTTAGTTCCATTTGTATTTTGTGTGGGCGTGACTTTTGTTACAGATACCTTCCGTTATCCGGCCGGAATGTTTGCTAATATTATCAGTATCATTATGGATTTCTTTGGTGTGGGTCATATGTTTGGGGGCAGAATGCTGGTTAGTACCTGGTGGTATTTGAGCCTTGAGGTGCTGCTGATCTTTTTCCTTCCGGTAGCGCTTCAAATCTACAGAAAATACAGCTGGCTTATTGTGATGCTGTTCCTTCTTCCGGGCAGTTTCCTGATAGAAAAGCATGTACATCTGACAAAATAT
>ERZ780162.1313-NODE-1313-length-17569-cov-5.074055_pt1 | contig 17569 bp, 18 predicted proteins | sample MGYA00511474_ERZ780162 | MGnify/ENA primary metagenome ERZ780162 (study PRJEB29588, sample SAMEA2143633) | human gut metagenome | biome: human gut; feature: human-associated habitat; material: faeces | place: Denmark | collected 2008/2010 ...
GCGCCAGCAGGCAGTCGAAGTGGCGGCGGCACTTCTTGATGACCTCGGACAGGCGGATGACCTCGGGGCGGGTGCCCACGACGATCAGCAGCTTCAGGCAGCCATCATTTTTGAAATGAATATTCTTTTCAATTATCTCCTTTCAGCTAATCGCGTTTAAATAAGTCCCTTGTATAAACCATTTCTGAAACATCTGCGAGCTCGTCGCTCCTGCGGTTGGCGACGATCGCATTGCAGCCGGCCTTGAAGGACTTAAGGCCGTGGTCACCTCGGAGCCGAAGAACTCCGGCGCGTCCAGCGTGGGCTCATATACCACCTCGGCCACGCCTTTGGCCTTCACGCGCTTCATAACGCCCTGGATGGAGCTCGCGTGAGGAATAATGAGGTTTGATTAATCGTAAGACAGTAGGCACTCGCGACCGAGAATTAATCAGAAGCGTCTTAGCTTATGGAGTGGCTGCAAATTGCTTTATATAGAGGAAGGAGCGCATTACATTTAACCAGCGCACTCATTCCTGATGATTATTTTAATAGCTAGAATTGAGTTTTCGCCAAAGATTCAGAACGCTCTCGCCAGACATCATTGAATGTCCCAAGGGAATACATAGCACTCAACGATATTTTGCCAGCTGAAAAGCTGAAACCATGATTACCTTATAAACTCTAAGTACTTAACGCTCTCGCCGCGTTCGAATGCGCCTATAACTTCACAGGTGGCTTTGGTGATATCGCGATCAATGCCGCCTTCGCGGCGAAGTGCCTCTTCACCTGTGGTGCCCTTTTCGACATCGGCGATCATTCTTAGGAAAGAAACCCATTCAAAGCGAATACCTTCACCGTCTAGCTGATAGAAATAGCGTCTGTTATCGGCTGGGTCCTCGTAGCGGATTTCGAAATAATCAGTCTTCCACCAGGGCGCAGGAACATATATGTAGCCCTTTGTGCCCGATACAACTAGACTGCCCTCAGACTTAGCGCCTGAGCCAACCTTTGCTGTTGCCACGGCGTTTGGAAACTCAACGTCAAGCCTCGAGAACTCATCAAAAGTCTTGTCATTTTTTTCGCACAAGGACGAAATGCGTACCGAGTTAGGTTTAGTACCTAGTATCTGGAAGATTGGCAATAATGCCGTCGGGCCCCATGCCGTCATGCTGCTCCAAGCAGTGTCGCGACGCGTATCAAAAGGAGCGCGATTGGTCTTAAGATTGGTTATAGTGGCATCGACCGAAACGACCTCGCCAATACGTCCACCGGTAACCAACAACAGCATGCGTGCGTAGGCGGTTGAGTATGCCGTGCGCAGCGAGTCCATCAACACAAGGCCTCGCTCGTCGGCTAATGCGAAAAGCTCGCTGCATTCCTTAGCGCTCTTTGCGATAGGCGCTTCGCACATCACATGCTTGCCGGCATTTAAGGCTCGTTTCACCTGTGCATAATGCCGATCAGGATGCGAGTGAATATACACAATGTCGACCGCATTCAGTAACTTACCGTAATCATCCGTTACAAGCTTGGCTCCGAGTGGACCCTCATCTAGCAAGCTGCGATTTTCAACACAAATGCCGACAACCGCGAGACCATTTACCAAACCGCATTCAGCAAAAACGCGATTCATATAGTCGGTATATCCAACTAAACCGCAGCGAAGTTTAACCGAACTTCTGATTTCCGTAGAAGAGACACCACTGGTGCGCTCGAGGTACACAACTTTGCAGTACTCATTCAGATAATCGAATTGGCCCTCCCAATCCGATCCCACAGTGAAGATATCGACTCCATAGCGCTTGATGTCGTCGATTTTCTGGCCTTCGTACTCTTCGACGACGATCTTGTCCGCAAGCCCGGTCGAACGCACTGCTGCAATGCGCTCTTCAAGCGATTGTTGAACGTTAATCTTGCCGCGTTGTTTGTCAAAGTCATCCGACGTAACGCCAACGATTAGATAGTCGCCTAAGGCCTTGGCGCGCTCCAACAGGCGGACATGCCCGCGATGAAGATGGTCGTAGGTTCCGTAGGTAATGACCTTAGTCATGGTTAGGCCTTGTCCAACTCAATCAGCGCTTCCATGAATCGCTTCATCGAACGCTTGGGACCAGTGGTAACCCTCAGACAGCTGCCAAAAGCGCCAATACCGTCATACTCCTTAATGAGAATGCCTTTCTCGGCCTTCATGCGGCGAACGATTTCAGAAGCATCGCTAAACGGCTTAATGAACATGAAATTACCTTCACTGCTTCGATATTCATAGCAGTTACGGTCAAGTTGCTCAACGAGCCACTGTTTGCCGGCGAGCTGATTCTCGATCATGGAATCGAGCAGGCCTTCGGTTTCCATGATTTTCTTTGCGAAGAGCATGGCAAACATATTTACATTGTGGGGAGTATTCAGCTTCTGTACGAGGGCAACTCCCTCAGGCCATCCTGCTACATAGCCTAAACGAGCTCCAGCAAGCGAGAAGAGCTTCGAGAAAGTACGAGTTACAAATACGTGTTCATGGGTTAGGGCATAGTTGATGGATGTCTCGGGACAAAAATAATGATATGCTTCGTCGACAAGAACGGTAATTTGACGTCGTTCCGCTTCCTCAAAAAAGCGTGACATCTCAGTCTTGCTCCAAGCATTGCCCATGGGGTTATTCGGATTAACAAGAATAAGCAGCTGTGTGTCATCGCTAATCTTAGAAATCACATCATCCACCGTGATGGTAAGGTCATCCCTATAAGGAACCGGCACAAAATTACGTCCATACATCTTCGAGTAGACCTCGAACATTGCATAAGAAGGCGATACACAAACGATCTCGCCGTTAGGTGCAGTGAAGGCCTCAATGATGTTGCGAATGCCTTCGGAAGACCCGTTAACAAGCGACAGATGCTCGATGTCCGTACCAAGTCTTCCAGCGAGGAATTCGGTAAACTCAAGAGTCTCCGGGTACTGGGCCACCATTTCGGGCGTCACCCCCGAAAGAACCCCGTCGATGAACTCTTGAGATAGCCCCTCGGGGTTCTCGTTCAGATCAAGTCTGAGGTAACCCTCGCGCTTGTTCTGGTCAAAAATGCGGTGTAGATTAACTAACCTCTCGTTGATGTAATACATGAATAAACACCTTTCGCCTTTGATTAAAAATTGTTAAGGACTGTAACGAATGAGCTGCCTGTCGATATTTCCACTGAGGGTTTGCTGTGTGAGTGAGCTTTGCACTACAAGTGTCTAAATGAAAAGCAGTTACCGTCCATGTCCGTAAACCATACGAACAAGCTTCCAGGGAAGCTTTCGCCTAATTCTTGCCATCAAGCTAAGCTTTGGTGCCAGCAGCTTTTCGAATGCCAGCTTGTGGTCACCAGCAGAAATCGCTCTTTCGACCTCATCGGCCAGCCTCTCGTCATCATCAGAACGAGAGGCTGGCTTGACGAGATTTGAGTTATTTGCAGCAACGCTTTCAACGGTTGATTTAATCCACTTACATTCATCGGCACAGCACTCATTAAAGAAACGCTCGCCATTACTAGTGTTTATCAGGACCGCGGAAACGCCTCGTCCGTCAGAAAAGCCGGGATGAACGGAATCGATGCCCCAATAATCTCCTATCGTGATGTCTCCAACGCGTTCGAGTCTTGCAAAGGGACACTTGTAACAACACCTCCGATAGATGACCCCTTTCGTAAAAGCTGCGAAATATGGGTCATCACGGGCGGGCCCCAGCACCTCGTGTTTTCTACCTCGACGATAGAAGTAGTAATAATAATTTAGTCCCCACCCCATCTTTTTGCTTCTAAAAGCATAGCCATGGATGCCGTCATCGGCTTTATTCTTCGTGGCGAGCCATTCAAGATATGCAGAAAAAATCTCCTGCTTTGGTGTTCCGTGACAGATAAGATCGACGCACAGCAAGTTGTTTGCAACGACTTCCTTCGGAACTGATTTTTCAAGATATTTTCGAAGTCCCGCTATCTGGCATGGCGTACCGGAATATAGCACTACGGTGTTCTTGCAAAGAAGATGGGCACACTCTTCATATGTATCTGCAACGTTGCTCTTAACGTATTTAGATCCTTGGAGTTTATACAAGTCATCAATCCGCGTTATGCAAATATGACGGACAGTGCCGTTGTCGAGAAGGGAAGCTCCAAATACGGCACCACCAACACGAAGAACAGAGCGGGCAAACAGAGCAAAAGCGCCACCAGAAGCGGACAACTCAAGGCTTTTCGAATCAGAGTCCTGAAGTGCCACAGCATAACGAGCTTTTGCGAACAGCATGCCGAAAGAGTTCGATGGAAGTTTGTCTTGCAACCTAACGCCTCCTAACCAATAAAATTCCAAAAGCCTTACGTCGCTCTTCCCCATCGAGTAGAAGGAGGGATAGCTCCGTATAACCGATTGCTGCAGAAATAAGACAAGAAATCAGAAAGCACGCCCACGAAGAAAACGGCAACGCTTTCGAAAGAATTGCAAATGTTGCGAGAACGACGAAAAGCCCCACAACTTCTTTACCAAGTGGTTTATAGAAACTCGATCCACGCAGACCTAACACATGAGCAGCATAAACGGGCTGTACAAAACAATGTCTAAACGTCATGACAACGGAACTGACAGAAGCGATTACAAAGAGGCCTTCAAGCTCTGTAAAAAACAGAAGGGACAATTCAATTGCGACGACAAGTAAGCTGAAGCCTAAAGTAATAAGAACTGATCCCTTTATCTTATTAGTGAGGGTATTGGCATAGTAAAGAGGCTCAACGAGCGCGCTCGCGAGTAACGAGACAACAGTCAGAACAGATAGTCTCTGAATCAGAAGGAGCTCCGATACGTCTCGTCCGGGAAGCCATAGTTCGTAAAAATGAAGACCATATGCAACAAACCCCGCGAGCGGCACAATCATGACCGCAGCGGTGAATCTCATTGCAAAGCCAAACTGTTTAACAAGCTCGTCAGTTTTCTTTTTGGCGTAAAGCTCGGCGCATTTGGGATAGAAAAGGCTGGAAAGACTATTTGAAACGGATAACAAAGCATTGGGGATCGTCTTAGCAACTGATAAAATCCCCATCTGGTAGGCACCAACAAAGAGATTCGAAATCCACAAATCAAGACCGGTAAGCAAAAGCTTGTTTATTGACTCGACGCTGACCCATAAGCCACTTTTGAGAATTTCGAGTACTCTATGAATTGAAAAACAGGTCGCTTTCACCCGGTATTCTGGAGCAATACGTCTCGTAGTCCAAATCTGCAATGCGAGGAATGCAACCGATGCGACAACTGCAGCTGCGCTGTAATACCACATATGTGGAACTACAGTCAAAAAAAGAACGCACAGCAACATCGCCCTTATGACGGAGGACACAAGTTGGGCAATGGAGTTGAGGTATAGCTGGTTCTTGATAAATGCGGCAATTCCGAAAACAACAACAACAAGACTAAGCGCGCAATTGAAAAATGCCAGCAAAATCATAAGCTGGAGATCTTCAACTAGCCCAGGCGAAACCGACACGACTGATTCGATATTTGTCGCAAGAAGAACGGATCCAGCCAACACGGCGACGGCCATTACACAGTTTGCAAAAAACACGGAGGAGTAGTAAGACTCCGCGCCCTCTTGGTCCCCGCTATGGTGCGCAATCGTGATATAGCGACCTGCGAGCGAATTTAAGGCAGTAGTAATTACAGCCACATAGCTTACAAAGTTGTTAACAAGACCAACAAAGCCATAGGCTTCTGCCCCCATTTTCTCTAGGACAATCGGGGTCAAAAACAAGCTGATGACCATCTGAGCAACAATAACAGACACTTGCGAGATAAGGTTTATCGCAAAAGCGGTCTTGCCCTGTAATATTGGAAGCGGTTTGATCTGTTTAGTCATCACTCGGCAACGCCTCCGTTTGAGAGATATGATCTCAGGTAGTTGAGCGAGCGTAGCGACTCAGAGCTTCGAATTTTGTCTGAAGATTCGAAATCCGGTTTGATTTCGAGAACCTTGCCCAATTTATCAATTGAGCTAAGTCGCCGATCAGAAAGATTGAGTCCGTCCAGAAGCGACGTTAGTTTCTGGACATTGCCTCCTTGGCCGTTTCGGTCTCCACGGGGAATCGTCACAAAAGGCGTATGGGTAACGATAGAAAATATGCTTCCATGAAAGGTGTCGGTTAACACATAATCAGCTGCTCGAAAATATGGTAAAACCTGGTCAGGGCGGCATCGAATATGGCGATCGCGTACGGGCTGGTCCTCACCTAATGCGATGAGTTCAAGCCCGTGGGAATGAGCAAATTCGAGAGCCTCTCTGCATTCATCCTCGGTAAATCGGAAGCTGTAGCCGTAAAGAATCATGAATCCGCTCTCGTTGCAGGGAGACCAGTCTTCGTTCTCCACTCCACCGACGAGTACAGGATCAAGATGCATGATTGGGGTTTTTCCCGTAAGCCTACTTACAGTGTCAACGGAATTCGTGTCACGAACTGAAACACCCTCGAAACAATTAAGGCAATCCCCTATTTCCCTAGCCACCCCATAGTGGTCAAGTTTTTCATACGTCGTATTGCCGAACGAAGCGGCATAGCTTATCACTTTACCTGCATTGGCGCGCCTCCCAAACAATTCAAGGGAGTAGCCGATATTGGAACCAAGCTGGAGGCAATTAAACACTTCATCGCTGCCTATGACTAGGGCGTCGCATTTCGTGTTGTAGTGTCGTCTATCTGTGATTCCAAGCATATCATCGCAACTAAACATTACGGAACGCGATGAGACGGTATCCCCCTTGAGAGCCTTTTTTATTGAATGACCCAATGATGAGGATTTAAACCACTGTCCAACTTGCCTCATCTCGCAGCGGAAGATTTCCTTTGTGTCCCCTTTATGCAAGATATCGGGCTCAATGTGATAGTCGACAAAAACCACCTGATGACCCAAGGATTCAATCATTCTTTTAAGTGAATAGGCTTGCAAGAAAGACCCGTAATTGGGAACTCGGTGCATTGTCATAATTCCAACGAGCATATTATTTCTCCGTAGCATCAAAACCGTGCAAAGCTCCACAAACCAGGGCAATGCCAAAAGCGAATTGGAAGGAAAGGTTAATCTCCACAGATGAACCGAGAACCATGCAAAGCAAAAAGGCGTAAATGCCGAAAAGGCTTTTGTTCTGAACCGGTTTTCCGAGAAGAGATGTAAACAAACCTGCGAAATAGACCGTAGTGCCCAAGATTCCACACTGGGTTATAAGGTGAAACAATCCGTTTTGCGCGTTACCGTAGCCAAAAGTGATTCGGTAAATATCGGTAAGGTATCCCCACCCGAAAATAGGTTTCATTGCAACCAGATCAAAAGTGACGGCGTATAGCTGCTCACGTCCAGTCATATTTGGATTCTTATGCAAAACATGGACTACAAAATTTTGAAACTCAGGCATTTGGAATAGATTTGCTTGTCCCCAAATGAGAATATTCAAAACAGCAACAGAGGCTGCAAGAAACAAAGGGTTCGCGATAACGAATCGAGTTTTAGCGGGAACAAACGTCAAAGCAAGCATAGCGACCATCATCATGGCACCTGTGCTAGAGCCAGAAAAATACGACATAAAGGCGCCTATGATCACGATAATGCGATTTAAAGTAATCTTATCTCTGTAGCAAACGAGCATAAGACCAGAAAGCAGACAATGCGCGTAGGATACTATGAACTTATTTCCGATTAGATACACCGTACTGGAATCAGAGCGATTGTAGGGCAAAACAACCATCATTAAATCGTTGAGCAAGATCGCAACGATAAATATGACGAGCACGCGTTTCAGAACAATCTCGGTGGAAAGGCGACAGCACGCATCAACATAGACAAGAATGACGGCAACGATTCCCATTCCAAACATGAATCCGGAAAAGGACCAAGTCGGACTATGGGTATTAATCCAGGTCGAGTACGCCATAAGCGCAGAGAATGCGCTAAGAAGCATCATTGCAATTGGAATGCTCTTACAGCAAAGAATGTTCTTTAAGACAAGATACGCAATTAAGCCATAGCGAACCAACGAGTACGCTCCGCCGCCGCTGCCATCCGTCGGAGCGAAAAAGAGTAAGGTCGCTAACACGATGTCAATGTCCTTGATGGTGACATCAGCAAGAGTATTTCGCTTAATGGAAACGGTTGCAGCATCATTATACATAGCGCTTAACCCCGTTTCTAACCTGACGGGCTAGCCAGAATAGGCGGTAAAGATGCATACGCGTGGCAAAGACGCGCGCAATTTCAACTTTTTTGTGTCCACCAAGCGTAACGTAGCTTCGGAAACAATGACGGAATAAGCCCCAATAGGCGCTGTAATCCTCGCTCCATTCTTTTCTCGCTCCCGGGGAGCAAATCATGCACTCAATCATTCCTGCCATTTGCGTGCAGCAATACGAGTTGATGTCCAAAGAAAAATCGGGCTTGTTTTTCTCTACCCAAGCCGTCATCTCCCGACAGTTATGCATAACGTCAAATTTTTTATGGCTGTAGGTTGACTTACTGATACTTCCGGTGCGAAAAACGTAGTGGTACAGACACTTCCCCACATGAACGACATCGCTACAGCGATCGAGCAGTTGCAAAATAATGGCTGCGTCCTCGCTTATGCGTCCATAGGGATAGCGGATTTCGTCAAACAGCTCACGACGATAAAGTTTATCCCACGCAGATACATCAATAATGTTACCGAGTAAAGTCTCCTTCATAGCGTCTGCGGAATTAAACCTCATCACTTTGGGTGTTGAGTATTCATTTTTAACAGTGTCTCCCATATGCACATATCTACCACATGTGACCATAGACACTTCATCATCGACCATTCCGGCCAAAAGTGTTTCGTACATATCGGGCTCGATATAATCGTCGCTATCAACAAAACCAAGGTATTTGCCCTCGGCAACATCGATACCGGCATTTCTGGCAGAGGACAATCCGCCGTTCTGCTTATGTATAACGCAGATGCGGGAATCACGGTCTGCCCAAGCGTCGCAAAGCTCACCACTCGAGTCAGTCGATCCATCATCAACAAGAATAACTTGTAGATCACTGATCGTTTGACCCACAAGGCTCTCAACGCATCTATTTAATTCCTCCTCGACGTTATAGACGGGAACAACAATTGTTACAACGGGTCTATTATTGTTCATATGCATGGTTACTCTACTTCGGCATTGTCGCAGCAGGCAAGAAACTGCTCAAAGCTATTAAATTGTCTCGGTGTTGCTAAAATCGCTTCGCTTTTGTCGTAAGTTCCCATGAGACTCATTTGAAAAACATAGCTGTCGTTAAGTCGATCAGGGGTGGCCCACAAAAAGAAATATTCCCTCATTTCCTCTGCACGAGGATCGCGCCTGAAACGACGACGGAAACGGGCTACGTAGTCTTTCGCCTCGTCCAGTTGGGCTGACGCACGCTTCTCACGGTAGCGCTCTAATGAGCAAACCTTCTTTGCGGGAATGCCTGCATAAACAGAGTCGTGCTCTAGCCTCCCGCTGACGACGGAGTGCGCTCCGACGATCACGTTGTCCTCGATGGTCGTGCCGCACAAGATTGTGGCACCCCATCCAATGAATACATTGTTCCCAATGGTCACATGTTTTTGGTTTCCGAAAACCTCCCCCGTTTTTCCCTTAATTACCCCCCAAGAATAATCATGCGTCAGGATTGTAGATGGACCCGTAATCTTCACATGGTCACCGATGGTGATTAGATGTGGATTTTGAATATCGACCGTCATTTCTTTGGGGCAGTAAAAAGTCACATCGTCCCCAATGGCAACGCCTAGTTTTCTCAAACGGCTAATCAGTAAATCGTTATTGAGAAAAATAGAATTATATAAATACTTTAGTCCATCAATTAAAGCCATGTTCAAGCCTCCAATCTAGAAAACCCCAGATGAAGCGGCCATATAGAGAATACTCGCGGCACGCCGCCTCAGCAGTTCCACAAAGACTCTCTGTGTAAAGCCGAGTCTCTCGCATGGATAGTCGCTTATCACCTTTGACAGGCGATCATCACTCGCCATTCTTCGTATAGCATCGCAGGCATCGCGTCGGCTCTTACCACTAACGCGAGTCACTTCCTGCGAGATGCACATCTTCATATTGATAAACAGGGTCTTTTTTAACCTCAAAACGCATTCCGCTTCCGAAGGCGAGTCCGCCACGAGTCGAAGGGCGTAGTCGTAGAAGAACAGACTGGCGTCGAAGCGATCTGGCCTATAAGAAGTACTGAGTGACGAGAGGTTCGTGCGGTACGAATACCCCACGCAACTCGTCGTTACCACCCTGTTGCTAGTTCGGAGGTACTTGTATTTAAAGACGAAATCCTCGCTGATCACCTCGCGCTCCGAGGGAAAGCGCAGGGCATGTTCGTCTATGTTCGTCTTTGCGAATATAGACGAACATGCCGACATTGGAATCGAGTCGGACACCTCGGGCGCGCTGCCGCACACGCGGGGGACGAGCCTCTTTGCTAGCTCGTCGCCCTCCCACACGGCGTCCTCGAGCTTGAATTCAAACTGGGGACTTCCTTTATCATCTCGCTTGGTGAAACCGCCCAGAACACAATCAGCCCCGGTGTCCTCTATGGCTCGGGCGAACGTCTCAACCATGTCGGATTCGAGCCAGTCATCCGAGTCAACGAACATTACATGCGTTGACTCAGGATGCAGGTTGTCAAGCCCCGTGTTACGCGCGAAACCCAGCCCCGCGTTCTCCTTATGCACTGTCCGCACGCGATCGTTCTCAGAGGAGAGTCGATCACACAGCTCACTCGACCCGTCGGTCGAGCCGTCGTCGACGAGCAGCACCTCAAAAACCGAATACGACTGTTCCAGAATTGAGCGGACGCACTGCTCGAGGTAACGCCCAACGTTGTACACGGGCACGATAAGGGTTATGTTCAGCTTTTGATTCACTTTTAAGAAGGCTTCCTAGTCGTATCTCTTTATCAATCGAGCGGGCGCACCAGCATACAGCGCACCTGACTCGTTAAGGTCGCACGTGACAACAGAGTTCGCCGAGACGAGAGAGCGGCACGCAATCGAGCAACCGCGCGTAACGACCGCATTAGCGCAAAGCCAACAATGCCGACCAATCGAAACCGGCGCGTGGATTAACTTTGAGCTAACCCCCCCCTACTGTCGAATTCGTGGTCGTGGTCGTAAATCTGAACATTGGGACCGAAGAGCGTGTCTGCACCGATGTGGGCGGATTCGACTACCGTCACTCGGCAGCCCTCGTTCATGTAGACGCCGTCTTCCAGCACTAAAGTTGCGCCTTTATTAACCTGTACGAAGCACTCGGGGCTCAAATAAACGCCCGCACCGATGCTGAGGGAAGCGCCCTCGCCCAATATCACTCGTGCGCCCTTGCCCAGGTACAATGGTTTGCCTGAGGCGATCTTGAGCCGATTTCCGGTCACAATGCGCACTCTGGCAACCCGTAGGGCGGAAGCACCCCATTTAAGCGCCTTAGCAATTTTGTTCATCAGTGCTTCCGCTTCTCGTAGGGTCGAAGTTGTTGGAAGCACTGACGCGCCAGGCCTTCAACTCATGCGCAATACGTTTGTCGGCAGGCGGGAGTGACATATAGTCCCCATACATTATCGAGAGATAGCGGTCCGCATCCTCAAAGCCAAAGAACCGTTCGTTTTCGAATTCGTATTCAACCAAGTTGCTAAACAGGCTTGCGGGGAAAACTTCCAGCGACTGGCTGACCGCCCAAGCCAGATTGGCAGCAGTGCCGATAGTCGAAAAGGAACCGTTATCCGTCATCGTTCTTAGCTTACCGAGAGCCCACTGTTGCAGAGGGGTGTGCCTGGCAATCGTGCCGAAGACGGTTTTGAAGCAGCCAGCAACTCCTGGCTGTCCCGAGCTCCATCTTGATGCTTGGAACAGGTGCTTATATCGAACTGCTGCGTCCCAGGCTTTGTTGGCTTCGGCCTCGCTTTCGAAAGAGACGATCGGGAAGATATCGATCCACACATATTCGCGGATGCCCTCTGCAATGAATGCAGACTTTACCTCAATGCTGGTATCCACCAGTTTTTCAAAAGGAATCGCAGCAGAAACTTTAGAGTTCAGCTGGCTGGCAAGCTTGACATGAGATAACTCTGCTCCAGCACGTGAACCGAAACTTTTTAGAAATTTCCTATAATCCTCAACAGGCATAACGACATCGATATCGTCATCCCAGGGAATGAACCCCTTGTGCCTAACCGCACCGAGCAGAGTTCCGGAGCCCATTGAGTATCGCAGATTGTTCTCTCGGCAGTAGGAGTCGAAAATGCGAAGGAGACGTAGTTCGGCATCTTTCACCTCTTGCATGGATAAATATTCAGTCGGCATATTACGCCCCTTTAGTCATATTTCTATAGCGATCAGAGAGCTGCTTGTAGAGCGACCGCGTGGTGTAACCCGCTTTATCAAGAAACGGAACGTAGTCGACCTTGGCTGTAATTTCCCTTTTTCCGGCGCAGGCTTCCAGCAGATCGGCCCACTCCTTGTCGGAAAGCGAAAGCCCTGCTCGCTGGAGAAGGCCCGTCAGATCGGCCTCCTGGGTAACCGCGTCAGAGCTGAGGATGGGCAAGCCGTTAGCCTGTGCTTCTATGAAGGCTATCGGGAGCCCCTCGTGGAAAGAAGGTGCGAGCAGCGCGTCCATGGCACTGTAGTACCTCCAGATATCGTCAACGGTACCGATGAAAACCGCCGATTCGCCCAGCCCCAATTTAGCTGCCTTCTCCTTCGCCAGGGGAAGTTCCTCAGCTTGGCCGAAGAGCAGAAGGCGGTCATCGGCATCCCTGGACCGCAGCTGATTGAAAATATCGAGGGCTCGCAGGGTATTTTTTGCAGGAATGCCTGCCCCCACAAAACCAATGACGGCAGCATCGCCCGGGATCCCAAGCCGATGCCTAACGGCGGCCCGGTCAGAGGACGAGAATCGGAATTTTTCAGTATCGACCCCGTTGTGTACCAAGGCATAGTCAGCGCCCTGAAAAAGATATCCACCTGCGACCTCGCTGCATGCCCAGCGCTCACTCGCCGCCGGTAGAAACCTATCTATCATGGCCACGTTGACCATATTCTTCAAACGCGAAGCGCTGCCAAGCGCGCTGTTATGGCAGTGCACGATGCGCGCTGGAACTCCTGCCTTTTTGGCTTCTGAGGCGAAGACGAAGCCGAGCGCATTGTTCGTGTGAATCTGAACGATATCGAAACGGTGCTTCGATAGAAAAGCGTCAAGGCGCTTCGCCCCCAGAGTGCCAACCAGTAGCGGGCTGTAGCTATCGATTAAAAGACCGAAGAATCGCTCTCCGAACCTATCCCCTTCGACTCTTCCCACCGACAGCACGCTCTGCTCGATATCGGGAGCCGGGCAATCGAGCATCGTGGAGACGAAAGTCCTCACCCCGCCCCTTCCGGGCCCTAGCTGTTGAATGATGTGCAGGACCCGAATCATCGCGACCGGCCTGCCAGCACGTCCGCAATCCGCTCGCTCGCATGCCCGTCTCCGTAGGGGTTGGAGGCGTGGCTCATGGCTTCGTACTCAGACTCGTCAGAGAGCAGGCGGCTGAACTCACGATAGATGACGTCCTCCTCGGTGCCCACGAGTTTCAGCGTGCCGGCCGCCACACCCTCGGGACGTTCGGTGGTGTCGCGCATCACGAGCACAGGCTTGCCTAGGCTAGGCGCCTCCTCCTGGATTCCGCCCGAGTCGGTCAGGATGAGGTGGCTCGCGGCCATGAAGTTGTGGAAGTCGAGAACCTCGAGCGGGTCGATGATGTGAAGTCGGTCGAAGCCGTCCAACTCCTCGTGCGCTGCCTTGCGGACGAGCGGGTTCATGTGGATGGGGTAGATCGCCTTGGTGTCGGGATGCTCCTCCATCACGCGGCGGATGGCGCGGAACATGCGGTGCATGGGCTCTCCCAGGTTCTCGCGGCGGTGCGCCGTGATGAGGATGAGACGCGAGCCCTCCGCCCACTCGAGCTCGGGGTGGGTATAGCCATCGCGAACGGTGGTGCGCAGGGCGTCGATGCCGGTGTTTCCGGTGACCCAGATCTTGGACTCGGGCTTGCCCTCGTCGAGCAGATTCTGCTTGCTTGCCTCCGTGGGGGCGAAGTAGTACTCGCTCACGATATCGACCGCCTGACGGTTGAACTCCTCCGGCCAGGGACTGTAGATGTCGTGCGTGCGCAGGCCGGCCTCCACGTGGCCCACGGGGATCTGCAGGTAGAAGCACGCGAGCGCAGCGGCGAAGCTGGTCGTGGTGTCGCCGTGGGCCAGGACCACGGCGGGCCTCTCGTTCTCGAGGACGGCCTTGAGCTTGAGCAGTACGTCGCACGTTACGTCGAACAGCGTCTGGCCCGGCTTCATGATTGCCAGGTCGTGGTCGGGCGTTACGTCGAAGACGCGCAGCACCTGGTCGAGCATCTCGCGGTGCTGGCCGGTCACGGTCACGACGGTCTCGAACTCATCAGCGCGCGCCTTCAGCTCGTTGACGAGCGGGCACATCTTGATCGCCTCCGGGCGGGTTCCGAAGACCAGCATTACTTTCTTCTTAGACATTGGCCTTGCTCCTCTTTGACTCCTTGCGGAGAAGCATGTAGAAACGGGTGTTGCCGACCACGTAGCGCTTCACCAGGCGCTTGGGCTCCTGCATCATGCGGAATAGCCACTCCAGGTTCGCGCGCTGCATCCACATCGGGGCGCGCGGGATGTTGCCGGAGACGACGTCGAACGAGCCCCCCACGCCCACGAAAGCGCCCTTGGCGCCCAACTCGCGGAAACGCTCGATCAGGCGTTCCTTCTTGGGCGAGGTGATGCCCACGAACACGATGTCGGGCTCGGCCTGCTCAACCTCGGCGACCACGGCATCGAACTCGTCGTCACCGAAGTAGCCGTCACGGTAGCCCGCGAGGACCATATTGGGATACCTCTCGGACAGGACCTCGGCGGTCTCGGCGACCACCTCGGCCTTGGCACCCAGCAGGTAGACCCTGTGCCCCTCGCGCTCGGCCAGCCCGCACAGCTCCCACATGAGATCGATGCCAGCCACGCGCCCGGGAAGGTCCACGCCTAGTTTCCTGGCGGCCATGACCATGGAGGCGCCATCTGCGTTAACGATCTCGCAGCGGCGCACGCACGCGTCCATCTCGGGATCGTCGCGCATCTGCAGCAGCTTGTCGGCGTTCACGCCGATCAGGTGGGCGAAGCGCCCCTCCTTGATGAGGGCGTCGGTCGCCTCGACGGTCTGCCCCATCGTCCAGGGGTCGACTGGTGCGCCCAGGACTTCGACTCGCCCGGGAAGATCAACCGCTGAACAGGTGCCTTCGTATTTCTCTGGTGTCTCTTTAGCAAGCGCCATTTCCGCTGACAACCTCAATCACAGTGAGTAGGATTATTTTCAAATCGAAGAAAACGCCCCGTTTGGCGATATATTCCAGGTCGCGACGGACCATGCCGTCGAATCCCGTCGAGTTGCGCTCAGTGACCTGCCACCAGCCGGTAATACCTGGTTTCACTGCCAGGCGCTGCAGGTCGTACTCGGTGTACTCCGCGACCTCGTTGGGCAGCGGCGGGCGCGGGCCGACGACGGACATCTGGCCCAGAAATACGTTCAGGAACTGCGGGAACTCGTCGATGGAGTGCTTACGGATGAACTTGCCGATCCTGGTGACGCGCGGGTCTTCCTTCATCTTGAACATGGCACCGGCGATCTCGTTCTGCTCCTTGAGATCTGCCAGGCGCTCGTCGGCGTCCTTGTACATGGAGCGGAACTTCCACATGCGGAAGGTGGACAGGCTGCCATCGCGGTGGGTCTGGCCCACGCGGATCTGGCTGTAGAAGGGGTTGCCCTCGCTCTCAAGGCGAATGGCCGCGGCAAGCACAAGGCTGGGTACGGCGATGACGGCCAGCACGCAGCCGCTAAACGCGATGTCGAATGTGCGCTTGACGGCCCGGTAGGCCAGGCGCGAGCGATCCCAGTCCATGATGGATTGCATGGCCTTGTAGCGGCCAGCACCCTCACGTCGGTCCATGGCCTGAGCAATCAGTGCGGCCCCCACGGGCGCATCCGTTGCAAATTGAGTTTTATCCGACACGTTTTCTTCCAAGACTTCGTCCCCGGGTCGGGGATCCTCCCTGTTCTGTGTAGCGATCGCCTGCAACTAGGCGATCGCCTTTTTAAGGTTGCGCATGACGCGCTGCTCGGCCGAAAGCACAGCAAGGCCAACGCGCGTAGTTACGCGTCGACCGCACAGATCGAGCTCCAAATAAGCAGTGCTCTTGCGTCTATTAATGGTTTTGATAAGGCCTTCGTGGCCCAGCAGCGGACCTGCCGTAACTACGACCTGGTCGCCGTCTTTTAGGGCCTCGCTCATGGGCACTACGCGGTCTCCCCTATGCGTAAAGCCGCCAATAAGCTGAACCTCTTCTTTTGCCAGCGGCACAAACTGACCGTCCTGGGAAAGCACCCGGGCAAAGTCGTCCATACGTAGCAGATACTGTTGCACGGTTCGAGGATCTGCCGTATCGCAGATAAGATAACCGGGAAAGAGCGGCTTAGTCGTATTGACCCATTCGCCGTGTACTTAAATTTCGGTTTGAAATTGAGGATAAAAGAGCTCCTGCATGGCGCTCGTAGGCACCATACGCTCGATGCGCTCGCGCATTACATCTTCGCGTCCGTTAATGACCTGGATCACATACCACACGAGCACCACCCCCTTGCTGTCTTACGTGTGGCTCACGGGGTTTGGGTATGGCTTCGCCAGGGCGCTCGTGCGCGAAGGCGCTCCATATTCAAACCCTGAGCCCAGTTAGACAAGCACGTGGCTCTGCCCCACCGTGAACGGTATGTACAAATGCAGTTGCTAGAGACGCGGACGTGTATCGCAAAAAGACCGCATCCCCAGCTGGCTGCGTGCGAACCAGTCAAGCGGGAACAAAACTGGACCGCACGCAAACAGCTGTAGGACTGATGTGGTTTGCCATACCAACTTATTGCACGCGTAATGCGAACTTATAAATAGCCACAAAAACTAATGCAAAATCGAGTATGGCAATCGATATTGGAGCTCGTGGTGTTTCTGGCACCGCCGTTACGGCCGGATGCTGATCGACCCTGCGCTTTGCGACTTGCTGGAGCCGTGAGCGCAGTTGAACTCATGTAACATTAGGTATCCTAGCACAAGCTGGTAGCGAAACTGATTTGGGCTGCGTCGGACAACATATCGTTCATTTAACGTGTTCAACGTTGTTGTTTTGGGATGTTGTTCACATTGTGCAGGTTATTGAGGTAATGGCGGTGATTAGGGGCGTTCCTGAAGCCCAAGTGAAGCAGCGAGCTGCGCCGATAATCGCGTTTGACTAACAAACTATGTACAGACATGGGAAATAAATTGTGCAACTTTTTGTTGGAGCGTGCGAGGGTTTGTGGTGCGAGGTGTTTTGGCATGAAAAAAGCCTTCGGAATTCCGAAGGCCTTTACATTCACGATGGTGGAGACGAGGGGAATCGAACCCCTGACCTCTTGACTGCCAGTCAAGCGCTCTCCCAGCTGAGCTACGC
>ERZ780162.1319-NODE-1319-length-17530-cov-3.915422_pt1 | contig 17530 bp, 18 predicted proteins | sample MGYA00511474_ERZ780162 | MGnify/ENA primary metagenome ERZ780162 (study PRJEB29588, sample SAMEA2143633) | human gut metagenome | biome: human gut; feature: human-associated habitat; material: faeces | place: Denmark | collected 2008/2010 ...
CACCCCCTCCCGCGGTCAAGGGGCTTTCCCGCCTTTTTCCCGAAAAGGGGCGCCTTAGGGGCCGTTTTCGCCGTACGACCTGGGGCGACGCGCTTTGATTACCCTTCGCGCCTCGCACACATTCCCTCCATAAGCCCAGGAAGGGGGCGGGAGACGAGAATGCGACCCTGCATTTAGGGGCGCTTCGCCGCAGGGGGCTCCCCGCCGCAGAGGGATTCCCTCCGCCCTACGGCAACGCCCCTTGCTATGCAAAGAGGCCGAGCGACTCTCGTTGCGCCCGGCCTCTCAAATAGATAGATAGATAGATAGATAGATAGGGCGATCGCCTCCGGCATTCGCCCCGCAGAGGAGATTTCACTTCGGCACGCTGCTTATATATGCGCGGCTACCCTCCGGCGCTTCTATCTCATGGGACAGAAGCGCCGCGCAGGAGGCGGCGCCTTCAACGAGCCCGCACGCTTTCAAAGAATAGAAGGGTCCGCTCTACCCCAAGCTAGCGATGCGCGCCTCGACGGCGGCGATCTGATCTTCTGGCGTGCTCGCACCCGCCGTGATTCCCACCTCGGTGCACTGGTCGAACCAGGCAGGATCGAGCTCAGAAGCGCGCTCGATGTGATGCGTGTTCCCGCACACCGACGAGCATATCTCGGCAAGACGCGTTGTGTTCGATGAGTTGCGCCCACCGATGACGATCATCGCGTCGACTTCCCGAGCAAGATCCGCCGCGGATTCCTGCCGCTCGCGCGTCGCGAGGCACACCGTGTCCTTCACCACGCACTCGACGCCACGATCGCGAAGCGCCGCAAGCACCTCCTCGAACGCCTCGCGCGTCTGGGTGGTCTGCACCACCGCCCCCACCTTGCCCGAAAGGCTTGCCGGCACGTCCGCCGCCCGCCCGGCGACGAGCACTTCCCCGCCAGCCTCTCGCGCGTAGGCGACAAGCCCCTCGACCTCGGGATGGCCTGCTTCTCCCACGACGACGACGCGCCCGCATTCGCGAGCAAGCTTCGCTGCCGCCTTCTGCGCCCGAGCGACATGGGGGCACGTGGCGTCGACCACAGGAAGCCCACGTGCCTCTATCTCGCGTCTGACCTGCGGCGTCACACCATGGCTGCGAATGATGACGCTGCCCTCGACGGCTTGATCGGGATTCTCGACAGCATGGATGCCCCGCTCGGCAAGCTGCGCCACGACCTGGGGATTGTGAATCAGCGGGCCAAGGGTGACGGCGCGCGACCCTTCCGACACGGTATCAAGCGCCATGTTGAGCGCGCGCTGGACCCCGTAGCAGGCTCCCGCGCATTTCGCACGCGTCACCTTCATTTCGACTCCTTCGCCGCGATGATCTCCTCGGGAGTGTGCTCGGGAATCGCATGATTCGCGAACACGTCCGTAAAGTCGCGCCCGTCAGGGAACAGGGCCACCATGTCGACCTCACCGCGCGGCACGCGCTGGGAGAGGGCGAAGCACTCGCGCATCGCATACCACGTGCATCCCTCCAGGCGATCCTCCTTGGGAAGGAAGTCGAAATCGCTGACAAGCAGGGGCGACCCAAACTCCATCGTGATCTTGGGAAAGCGGAAGAACTTGCCCTTCTGCTTCACGTACTCGGCATTGCGCACGGTCATAGGGAGGATAGGCGCACGCCCCATCTTCGCAATGAACGCGGCGCCGGAATGGATTTCAGGCTTCTTGGTTCCCTTGCCACGGCGCGTTCCCTCGGGGAGGATGCCGACGAGCTCGTTGTTCTTCAGGCTGCGCGTCGCGCGCTTGATGGCCACGCGGTCGGCCGCATCGCGTTTGATGGGAAATGCGCCGACGCGCGAGAGAATCTGGCCCACAAGACCGCAGGCGTTGTCGAAGAGCGTCTCACGACCGAGCAGGCGCACCCACTGGCTGGGACGGCATGCGATGTACATGCAGGCCACGTCGAGAAACGACGTGTGGTTCGCCACAAGGAGCACGCCCGATTTCTTGTTGAACGCCCGCAGGTTCTCGCGCCCATCAACGCGATAGCGGAAACAGATTTTGAACACGAAGGCGACGACCACCCAAACGATGTTCCCAAACCAATGGGGAATCTGCTTTTCGGTCGACGTGCCCCCGAGCGGCATGTCCCACATCTTCTCGTATGGCAAAAAGACGCTCATGCGCAGCCCTTTCTCTTGAATATGCGCGCGAACCCCGCAAGTTGGACGCCCCGTCTCGAGAGGCAGGACGCCATTTCGCGATTACCCCTGAGCCTGCTCGGCACGCGAGCAGATGAAGGAGATGATTTCCTCGATGGTTTTGCCGGTCGAGTCAAGATGCACGGCGTCTTCCGCCGGCTTGAGGGGCGACGCGGCACGCGAGGAATCGATCTCGTCGCGCTTCCTGATGTCAGCGAGAACCTCCTCGTAGTTCGTCGAACCCACGTGACGCTCCTCGTTCTGCTTGACACGACGGGTTGCACGCTCCTCCGCGCTTGCCGTGAGGAACACCTTCACTGGTGCCTCGGGGAAAACGACCGTGCCGATGTCGCGGCCCTCGACCACGTAGTCGCCCGCGCGGCCGATGCGCTGCTGTTGGGCGACAAGCGCCTCGCGAACTGCGGGAACGGCGGCAACTGGCCCCACGGCGCGGTCGATTTCGGACGTGCGGATGGCATCGGTCACTTCCGTGCCCGAGATGAAGACACGACGGGGAACGGGATCGCCCTCGACATGTCCGAACTCGATTTCGTTGTCGCGCGCGATCGCGCCGAGCGCCTCGGCGTCGTCGAAGGAAACGCCGTCGGCGAGCGCCTTCCACGCGATGGCGCGGTACATTGCCCCCGTGTCAAGGCACGAGAACCCGAGCCGCTTTGCCGCTGCCTTAGCGACGGTTGACTTGCCTGCCCCCGAGGGGCCATCGATTGCGACGATCATTTCGCCAGCCTTTCAATATCGGCGCGAAAGCCCGGATAGCTTACGCGAACTGCCTCAAAATCATGGATAGACACGGGATGGGCTCCCGTGAAGCCAACAAGCGACCAGGTCATCGCAAGACGATGGTCGCCCTGGGAATCAAGCACGAGCCCCTCGGGCACGACGAGACCCGGCTTGCCCTCGATATGCAGGTCATCGCCTTCGGCCCACGCGCGCACGCCAAGCTTGGAAAGCCCCTCCAAGATGGCCGCGAGACGGTCGGTCTCCTTCACGCGCAGCTCCCCCACCTCGTGAAAGATCGTCGTGCCTTCCGCGTGGGCAGCTACAAGGGCGAGCACGGGAATCTCATCGACGAGCGAGGCGATCTCGTGCCCCACGACCTCGCACGAGCGCAGATGCTCGACGTAGGAAACCGAGATGGTGCCGCAAGGTTCCTCCCCCGCGCTGCCCGTCGGCTTCAGGGGGATGTCGGCGCCCATGCGCTCGAGCACCCGCACGAAGCCGATGCGCGCCTCGTTCAAGCTCACGTTCTCAATGTCGATCGCGCTGTCGGGACGAAGAGCCGCCGCGCACGCCATGAACGCCGCAGACGAGGGGTCGCCCGGGACATCGACGTCGCAGGCGTGAAGGCTCTGCCCACCAGCAACGGAAGCCTCCCCTGGCGCCGCTTCGACGTCAACGCCGAAGCCGGGGAGCATGAGCTCGGTGTGATTGCGAGAGGGCGCCGGCTCGCGAACGCTCGTCGTGCCCGCCGCGAAGATGCCAGCGAGCAGAATCGCTGTTTTCAGCTGGGCGGAGGCGACCGGCGAATCATAGGAAATCGCAGCGAGACCGCGCGTTCCCGTAATGGAAAGCGGGAGCGTCGTCGCACCTTCCGGCGCGAATCGAGCCCCCATCAGCTCAAGCGGGGCCGCGATGCGGCGCATCGGGCGGCGGCGAAGGGAGTCGTCGCCTGTAAGCTCAACAGTGATGTCCCATGGCGCGAGCACGCCCATGAGCAGGCGAACCGTCGTACCGGAATTGCCGCAGTCGATGGCGCCCTCCGGCTGTGAAGGACCTAAGCCACCCCAGCCGCGGATGTCGCCTGCAAGGCTTCCGTCGGGCTGCTTCTCGAGGTTGACCTCGGCGCCCAGAGCGCGCACGGCGCCGATGGAAGATCGCACATCGGCGGAGTCGAGCACGCCGGACACGTGCGAAGTGCCTTCGGCCATCGCGGAGAAGAGCACCGAACGATGCGAGATCGACTTGTCGCCGGGGACGCGCACCGCACCGGACAGCGGGCGGGCGAGCGGCTCGATGAGGGTTGTCTGCTCTGCCGCAACTGCAGGATCAGCAGACGTTGCGGCGTCGTTGCGCACGGCGGACGCCAGTTGATCGTTAGTCGACATGGATATGCTCCTTCGGAGAGAGCGGATTGAACGACACCGAGAAGCCCGCGCCGATGAGCTGGGCAGACAGCTTCCCAACATCGCCCTCGTCGGTTAGAACGAGCGAGAGCACGGCGCGATCCTCGGTGATGTGATCGATTTCGATCGATTGGATATTGCAGCCAGCGGAGCTCGCGATCGTCGTGACTTCCGCGACCACGCCCCTTCGATCGGACATGGGAATGCGAACCTCGAGGAGCTTGTCGGTCGAGGGAACCCAAGCGGCGGGCAGAGCGCGGCGGGCCTGTGCCGCCTCCTCGAGAAGACGAGTCGTCGCCTCGCGATCGTGCGCGTCGATGGCGTCGGCGAAATCGCCGATGATGCCCTGCATCTCGCGCAATCCGCTCGTGAGCGCGCAGGCGTTGTCGAACGCGATGCCGCACCATAGCTTCGAAGAGCCCGCCGCGATGCGCGTGGAATCCTTGAAGCCGCCTGCCGCAAGGCGCATGAGCGACTGCTGCTCGTCGGCGTGGCGATGCGCCAGCTGGACGAGCGAAGCCGCGATGATATGCGGGACATGGCTTACGACGGCAATGGAATCATCATGCTCGTCAGGTGCTATGGCAACCACGCGCGCGTTCAAGCTCGTGATGAGCTCATGTAGACGCTGGAAATGCTCGGGCGGCGTGTCCGCGTCGGGGCACAGAATCCAGTTAGCGCCCTCGAAAAGATCGGGGCGGGCGCCGTCGATGCCGTTCTTCTCCGAACCTGCCATGGGGTGGCCCGGCACGTAATTGCGGCGGTAAGGCAGAATCTCAGCCGTCGCCGCAAGGATATGCGCCTTCGTGGAAAGCGTGTCGGTTATAACGCCGCGGTAATCCCAATCGCGCAGAAGGCGCAGGTAATCGTCGACCGCAGCAACCGGCGTCGCCAAGACGACGAGATCTGCACGGTCCTTCACGAAATCGGAGAACGCCTCGCTTTCAGGGGCGCAAGCGTTCGCCACCCACCCACGCGAGATTGTCTCGCCGCAAGTCGGCGAATCGACGTCAACCCCGAACACCTCGATATCGGGGTCGGACTTCGAGATGGCGGCCGCAAGCGATGCACCGATAAGCCCCAGGCCAACCACTACGATGTGGTCGAACCCGTGAGGAGCCTTGCTTGTTATATCTTCAGACATGCGCATACCTTTTCCTCGCGTGCCCGGATTCTTATCGCCTGGGCAGCAATCCGTTAGTTTAGCAGTTACGACTGGATTGCGGCTTTAAGTTCGCCTACTTCCACATCTGCGAGCTCGCGCCATGAGCCGCGGGGTAAATCCCCCAGCTCAAGCGGACCAAAGGAAGAGCGATGCAGTGCGATGACCGGATAACCCACCGCCTCGAGCATACGGCGAACCTCCCGCTTACGGCCCTCGCGCAAGCCGACGAGCACATAGCTCCCCGTCTTCTCACGGACCGCACGGCTGCGTTTGCCAGTATGCGAGGCGTTGATGCCGCCCGCGCCCTTGCCCGTCCCAATCGCGCGCGCGGCCTTTTGCGCATCACCGCCCCGCAAAAGCTCGGCACGAGCGGGAAGCGTCATGCCGTCGGAGAGCGGAACACCACGGCGCAACCGCTCAAGCGCCTTAGTATCGGGCGTCCCTTCGACCAGGGCAAGGTAGCGTTTCTCCACATGGCGGCGCGGATGCAGAAGCGCGTTTCCAAGCTCGCCGTCGGTCGTGAAGAGAAGAAGGCCCGTCGTGTCGCGATCGAGGCGCCCCACCGGAAAGAGCCCCGGGAACCGATCGGCGGGGACGAGGTCGGCCACCGTAGCTCGCCCCTGGGGGTCGTCCATCGTGGTGACGTAGCCAGCGGGCTTGTGAAGCATGATCGTGACGTCGCCCTCGGCAAGGCGCACCGGTGCTCCGCCGTCAACGCGCACCTCGTCGCTGCCAGGATCGACCGAGCACCCCAGCTCAGCAGGCTGTCCGTTCACCATAACGCGACCGGCGACGATGAGTTCTTCGGCATGGCGGCGCGACGCAACACCCGCGCGCGCAAGAAACTTCTGCAGGCGCATCATGGCTACTCGTCTTCCGTTTCAAACGTGAGCTCGTCGAAGTCGATCTTGTCGACCACGCCGAAGCCCTGGGACATGGCCTGGCGAAGCATCTCCTGAGCCGAACCGTCGTCCATACCGGAAAAGCCCTCGTCATCGCCGTCTTTCCCCGCCTCGTTGCGCGGCGCAGCCGCACGAAAACCCGCATCCTGCGAGAACAGCGACTCGGGCGCCGTATGCCCCACGAGCGCCTCGCCCGCGACAGCCCCGCTCATATCGCCCTCCTCGTCGTCGTACACAACGCGATCGAGCACGTCGCCCTCGTCGCGCTCGAGCGCGGTACCGCTTGCTTCGTGAGCTGCGGAAAGACGCTCGCGAATGAGCGTGCGCGTGGAATCGTCGGGGGCGAACTCGGAAAGGTCGGGCAAATCGGCGGTAGAGCGCAGGCCGAACTTCTCCAAAAACGCGCGCGTCGTGGCGTAAAGAGTGGGGTTGCCCGGCGTGTCCGCGGTCCCCGCCTCGCGCACGAGGCCCTTTTCCACCAGGGAGTTGATGGAACTGTCAGAGTTCACGCCGCGCACGCTCGCCACCTGGGCGCGCGTCGTAGGCTGGGTATACGCCACAATCGCGAGCGTTTCCATGGCGGCTTGGGAGAGCTTGCGCGTGTCCCAGGAAAGGACGTACTTCTCGATGAGCTCGTGATAAGCGGGGTGCGTGTACAGCCGCCAGCCGCCCGCCACTTCACGCAGCTGGATGCCTCGGTTTTCGGCCTCGAGCTTATCGCGAAGCCCCACAAGGGCGCTCTCGACATCGGCGGGGTCGACCTCGAGCATGTCGGCGAGCGCGATGGTGCCCACTGGCTCGTCGGTCACGAACAGCATTGCCTCGATTGCGCCTGCGAGCTGGTCTTTCTGCAAACCTTCGAACATGGTTACTCCTCCTCGCCCACCGAAGTGAGCGCATCTTCGCCCGTCAGGTCAAGCTCGCCCGACCCTTCGATGTAGTCGATCGAGATATCGCCGAACAGCTCGTCTTGGTTGATCTTCACCATGGAGCGCTTGTAGAGCTCGAGCACCGCGAGGAATGTCACGACAACGACCGGCGTCGGCGTGCGCCCATCGACCAAGTCGGAAAACCGCAGATGCCCGCGGTTGACGATGCGCTGGTGGATGGCCCGCACGTGCGTCTCGACGGGAATTGGCTTTGCGGCGATATGCTCGCTTTCCAGAAGGAACACATCGCGTCGGGCCAGCGCACGGGCGCACGTGAGCGCGAGGCCATCGAGCGTGACGTCTTTCAGGTAGTCAGGCATGAGGTTCAAGAAGCACGCGTCGGGACCGAACGGACGCGTGTGCATGCGGCCTTCCGAGATGAACCGCGCATGAAGGGCGGCGCTCGCGTTCTTGTACTGCTTGTAGGCAAGCAGCCGCTCGACCAGGATATCGCGTGCCTCGCTCGGGGTGAGCTCCGCGATATCGTCGTCGATTTCGGGCGTATCCTGCGGGATGAGGCTTTGCGCCTTGATCTCGAGCAGCGTCGAGGCCACGAGCAGAAAATCGCTCGCCACGTCGAGGTCGAGGTTCTTCATGCGCGTAACCTCAGCGAGGTATTGGTCGGCGATCTCGGTGATCGAGATGGCGCCGATATCAACTTTCTGCCTGCTCACCAGGTACAGCAGAAGATCGAACGGGCCCTCGAAGCTTGCAGTGCGGACTTTGTAGGACACAGCTTCGCCCCCTAGGAAACCCTGAACGGGAACAGCAGGTTGGCCACATTGCCCGCCGTGACGTCGAGGTAGACGCCGACGGGATTCACGTGCAGGACATACGGCAGAACGATGAGGACGACCATGAAGACGGGCATGGCGTACTGCTGCACGCGGTAGTACGTGCTCATGTGCTTTTTCGAGATGAAAAGCGCGAGCACCGACGAGCCGTCGAGCGGCGGAATCGGCAGCAAGTTGAAAAAGAGCAGATAGAGATTTATGAGCGCGAACATGGGCAGGAACATGAGGTAGAAGTATGTGAACGCCTCGCTTTGCGCGACGAGCGCGGGCGCTTGGCCGTAGAGGGCCCAGACGATGGCGCCGGCGAGGGCGGCCATCACGAGGTTCGCCGCAGGTCCGGCAAGGCCGACGATGACGTCGCCCGTCTTGGGATTCTTGAAGTAGGACGGGTTGTAGGGTACCGGCTTCGCATAGCCGAACACGGGGCCGTTCATCGCGAGCATGCACAAAGGCAGGATGACCGTGCCGAACGGGTCGACGTGCTTGAGCGGATTAAGCGACAGGCGCCCCGCGCGCTTGGCCGTGGGATCGCCGAGCTTGTACGCCGCAAACCCATGTGCCACCTCGTGAAACACGATGGCGGGCACGAAGCTTAGGACCGAGCAGACTATGTAGGCAAGATATTGTGATGACATGGGTCATAAGTGTAGCGCAAGGGAAAGCCCGCGAAGCGCGCACCCCACTCCCCTGCGCGAAAAGTGCGCAGATGAAAAGCGAGGAAACGTTGCGCTTGCGGGCGCGAATCCAGAGCGCCAGCGGCGGCGCCCGCCCATGATGGCCACTTTCACGAGACTCGCGAACACCGTATGTGGCGCCATACCGAGAAGACGGTTATGGTAGCAAGACCCGCTCGATCGAACAAGCAACGACGTTGAGATTGCTGAGCCACTCGCCGTCGCCGGACATACCAGCGCACAACGACGTGCGCTGGCGATGGGCGGGACTTAGCTCATGTTCGGCCAGGATTGTTGGCGGAGGGCCTCGTAGGTTGCGATAGCCACGGCATTCGAGAGGTTCAAACTGCGCTCGTTCTCGCGCATGGGGATGCGGACGCACGCATCGAGATAGCGCTGGATGAACGCCTCATCGAGCCCGCGGCTCTCGCGTCCGAACAGGAGAAACGCGCCCTCACCGTAAGCCACATCGGTGTAGTTGCGCGACACATGTCCCGTGAACAGGTGCAGCTCGTCTTCCCCGTGCGCCTCAAAGAACGCATCGACACATGGCCACTGCACGATTTCGACGTCATCCCAATAGTCACAGCCCGCACGCTGCAGGTTGCGCTGCGTCAGACGGAAGCCCATCGGCTCCACCAGATGCAGCACCGAGCCCGTGCAGGCACACGTGCGGGCGACATTGCCCGTATTCTGGGGGATCTCAGGTTCAACAAGCACAATGTTCAGGGGTTTCACTTCTGCCTCTTATTCCGCGCAACTTGATTCGTCGTATAAGAAAAAGCGGGCCGGCGGGCGCTTTCCTTCAAGCGCAGTTCCGCACGAGCCGAACAGCCCAGTGGGCTGTTCGTGCGAGCTCAGGACTGTTTGAGCATGAAGGAAAGCGCCTGCTGGCCCGCGATGCATCAAGCCCGAATCACGCTTGCGCTTTTTGCTTCTCCATCTCGGCCTCAAGCTCCTCGTTAAGCACGAACCACTCCTCCTCCGCCGCAGCGATTCGCTTCTTGAGCTGAGCATGCTCGGCGATGGCGTCCGACGAGGCATCCTCGTTGATGTAGAAGTCGGGGTCGGCCATAAGTTCGAGCAGTTCCGCCATGCGCGCGTTGTCGCGCTCCATCTGCTTGTCGAGCTCGGCAATACGCTTGCGGTGGCCCTTAAGCGCTGCATAGGCCCGATTGCGCGCCTCGGCCTCGCGACGCTTCTGCTCCTTGGTCTTCGGGGCGCTGCCGCGCGGAGCTGTGAGCTGCGACTTCGCACCCGACGAAGTGCTGGCGCCAGCCGTGTTGCCCGATCCGGTCTTACCTGACGCCGGAGCCTTCCCTGCCGCCTTCATCGCGCTCGCGGCCTTGCCCCCCGAGCCTCCCATGACCTCGTCGACAAGCGAGGATTCCTTCGGAACCTCATTATCGAGCTGGCCGCTCTTATATAGGTAGTAATCGTAATCACCTGCGTAGTTGGTGACACGCCCGTCCTTCACTTCCACGATACGGTTCGCAACGCCCCTGATGAGGTGCCTGTCGTGCGTGATGAACAGCACCGTGCCCTCGAACGCGTTCAGCGCCTGCTCCAAGATGTCGGCACTCGCAATGTCCAAGTGGTTGGTCGGCTCGTCGAGACACAATAGAGGGCGCGGCGCCACGAGCATCTTCGCCAGCGCAAGACGGCTCTTCTCGCCGCCGGAGAGCACGCTCACGCGCTTGTCGACGTCGTCGCCATTGAAGAGGAACGCACCCAAAAGTGTGCGCACCTGGCTGATCGTCCAGCCCGGCGCCACGTGGTCGATTTCTTCGAACACGGTGTTTCCCGAAGTCAGCTCCTCAAGTTGATGCTGTGCGTAGTAGGTTTTCGACACATGCGTGCCGTACTTGATCGTGCCCGCATCGGGCTCGAGCACGCCGGCGATCATCTTCAGGAGCGTCGACTTGCCAGCGCCGTTCGGGCCGACAAGCGCCACCTTCTCGCCGCGGTACATCGTGAAATCCAAGCCATCGTAGACGTGATGGTCGCCGAAGGACTTCCGCAGGCCGCGCGCCTCAACCACCATGTCGCCCGTGCGCGGCGGCTGCTTGAAGTTGAAGTGCACCGTCTTCTTTTCCTCGGGAATCTCCACGAGCTCTGCCTTCAGCTTCTCGAGCTTCGCCGCACGCTCCTGCGCCTGGCGCGCCTTCGTCGCCTTGTAGCGGAACTTCTCGACGAACGCCTCGAGGCGCTTCATCTCCTCGATCTGTTTGGTGCGCTCCTGCTTCAGCCGTTCGATGCGCTCGGCGCGTTGGCGCAGGTAGGCGGTGTAGTTTCCCTTGTAAAGGTTAACCTGCTGGTTGTCGACTTCGGCCACGCGATCGACCATGTTGTCCATGAACGCACGATCGTGGCTGACAACGATGACGGTGCCCGAGTAGCTGCGAAGGAAGCTCTCGAGCCACTTCACGCTCTCCAGGTCCAGATGGTTCGTCGGCTCGTCGAGCAGCAGCACTTCGGGATTTCTGATCAGCAGCTTCGCAAGCGCGATGCGCATCTGCCAGCCACCCGAGAACTCGCTCGTCGTGCGACGCATGTCGTCTTCCTTAAAGCCCAGTCCGAACAGCACGCCGCGCACCTTCGCCTCGATGACGTAACCGCCCAGCCGCTCGAACTCGTCGCGCGCACGGCCCGCAGCGGCAAGGTCGCGCTCGGTGGGGTTTTCCCCGAGCGACTCCTCGAGCATGCGCAGGCGCTTCTCGGCGGCAAGCACCTCCACTTGGGAGGCCATGACCTCATCGAAGATGGGCTGCTCGTCCATCTCGATCGCCTCCTGCTCGAGGTAGCCCACACGCGCGCCCTTCGCGAACAGAACGCGTCCCTCATCAGCATCTTCCTCACCGGAGATGATATTGAGCATGGTCGTTTTGCCAGCACCGTTCGGGCCGACAAGCGCCAAGCGATCGTATTCCTCAAGTTTGAAGGTGACGTCGTGGAACAGCACGCGGCCGCCGAATGACTTGGAGATATGCTCAAGCTGCAAGATCATAGGTATCGTTCGTCTTTCTTAAATGCCAAAAGTACAACCTATTTATGATACCCGAGAACGAGCGTGCGCGCCGAGGGAAAGCACCCCTATACAAAACGAACGCCCACGAGATGCCGCGGGCATTCTAGGAGAGGAAGAGCAGCACATGCTACGCAGACCGACAAGAAGCCCTCCGACTCCGTATTATTTGCCGTGTCGTCGTATATGCCAGGCGCAATCCGGCGCGAATGAACCGCCGCATCATAAGCGAGTTCGGACGGATAGCGCCAAAGTGCTCCTTGATTTGCGGGAAGGTGCGCGGGGGCTTTCCCAAACGGAGGACGCTTTACGAGTTCGCACCCCTGCCGCTGCGGGGGATCTTCTCAAGAACCACGAGAAGGCAGCCGAGCGCAAGGAGCGCCGAGAACCCGAGCGCGGCGTGGAAGCCCATAAACTCGCCCGATAGCGGGAAGCACCCGATGAGAAAGACCATCACCGCCGTCGCGAGGGATGCTGCGATCTGGCGCGAGCACAAGCGCCGCCAACGCTCCGGGAAACAAGACGAGACCCGCCTCGAAGGCGTTATGCCCACCCGCCAGCTGAACGCCGCGCACAGCGCGCCACAGACAACCGGGCCGATGAACAAGGGGCGATATTAGCGGAGCGCAAGCGCGGAGTATCCCCGTCATGTGCTGAAAATCGTTGTCGCGGCGAGAAGATATGCTCATACCGGAAGAATGAAGCCTCGAATAGACCAAAAGCTCGAAGCAGGCTTTTTCCCATCCAAAAGACGACTCGGCCCCAAGATTTTCCACCTTGGGGCCGAAAAGGCGCGCCCCAGCAAAAGGAGGCGCAACTATGTCGAGAAAGCCGCGCTACGCGAGCTTCGCGCCGGCGTTGGGGCCGGGCGAGCAGGTAAAGAGCTCGTCAACATGCACGAGCACGCCGCCCTTTGCCGTGATAGGCGCACCCATCGCCGCGAAACAGCTGTCCACCCACGCCTTCAATTCCTCGAACTGCTCACCCTCGTTGATGTAGGTAGCCGTGCCGTGAATCTGGTAGGCGCCTTCGTCTCCCCAGAAGGTGATGGCGACCTTCTGATTCTCCTTCAGGTTCGCAAGCGTCTTGTTGAAGAACTGGTCGGAGATGTAGACCGTCTCGGCATCAATGACTTTCTTCATTCCCATCGGGTCGGCGTTCGGCACGCCATCGGGGGTTGCCGTTGCAAGCACGACGTTCTTCATCTGATTGAACGCGTCCTGTACCTCTTTGGGCATAACCGCCATAGCATCCTTCTTTCTCGCGGGTCCAGCAGGGCGCGTACGGGTGCGCCCCGCAATCTATGACCCTATGATACCCCCGAACACCGCTTCGCTGAGCAACCTTTTCAAGCCGCACTTTCTCGTTTTCGCGCGCAATCGGCCGTTTGGCTGTTGCAGGGACCAGCCCCTCGTGCCACCATAGGAGCGAAATTGGAACAGGAGCAACCATGGATTATCTGAAAAACCTCGAAATCGACCCCACTGCGCACATCGCACCTTCCGCCACGGTGATCGGCGATGTGAAGGTCGGCGCCGAGTGCACCGTTTTGCAAGGAGCCACCATTCGCGGCGACTTCGGCGGCCGCATCGAAATCGGAAAGCAGACCAACATTCAAGAAAACTGCTGCATCCATGTGAACCACGACGAGGTCACGCGCATCGGCGACAAGGTGACCATCGGGCATGGGGCGATCGTCCACGGCTGCGACGTCGGCGAGGGCACGCTGATCGGCATGGGAGCAACCGTGATCGACCGCGCCAAAATCGGCTCGCATTGCCTTGTGGGAGCGGGCGCACTCGTGACCGGCACGGCGAACATCCCCGACAGATCGTTGGTGATAGGCTCGCCCGCGCGCGCCGTGCGCCCCCTCACCGAGAAGGAGCTCGCCGAGCTCGAAAGTGCGTGGAAGGAATACTGCGAAATCGGCACCGACATGGAGCGCCAGGGGCTGCTTTTGCCCGGAAGCGCGTACAGCCCCCTGCCGCGCTCCGCAGCTTTCCAATAGAAACGAGCGGAGAATCGTGAGTGCCGCTAGCACACGCGATTGACGAGTTCTTCCCCCGCTGCAAGCCGGGCGATGTTTTCCCAAATCGTTCGGTGCGCCCGATAGAACATGCCCTCCGCGACGCCACCCACATGGGGCGAGAAGACGACGCGCGCCGCCGCCTCGGTCGAAAGGTTCACGAGGGGGTTGTCGAGCGTCACCGGCTCGGGCGTGAGCGTATCGAGCCCCGCGGCCGCGATGCTTCCCTCTTCGAGCGCCGCAACAAGCGCTTCCTGATCAACAATGTCGCCGCGCGCTGTATTGATAAGCACACCATCGGAGCGCATCTTCGCAAGGAACGCCCCATCGACCATGCCGCGCGTCTCGACGGTCACGGGAACGTGCAGGCTTACGATGTCGCAGGTGGCAAGCAGGTCATCGAGGTTTGCGAAGTGAACGCCCAGCTCGTTCTCGAGACCCTCGTCGAGCGGATGGCGCTTGTTGTAGAGCATCTTGCAGCCCCAGGGACGAAGGTAGCGTGCAGTCGCCTGGCCGATCGCGCCGAAGCCCACAAACCCGACCGTGCAATCCCCCAGCTCGCGAAAGCCCTCCACCATCATGCGCTCCTTAAGAGCGATTTGACGACCCTCGCGAACCGCCCTGTCGCCTTCGAGCGCGCGCCTCAAGCACATGAGCATGAGCATGACAGCCTGCTCGGCAACGGTCCCCGCGTTCACGCCCGCGCAATTGCACACGGCAATGCCCCGAGCGCGCGCCGCCTCCACGTCGATCGCGTTGAAGGCAACCCCCTCCGAATGGATGAGCTTGAGATTCGGCATAGCTTCGATAAGCCGCACATCAACAGGGCTTATGGCATCGGCGACGATGACATCAGCATCGGGCGCAGCAGCAAGCAAATCGTCGTTCGAGGCGCCCCGTTCGGCGCATACGAGCCCGGCGTCGCGCGTAATCGGCAGGTCAGGCAGATACTTGCGCGTGCGCGCCTCACTCCCAACAGTCAGAACCAACATGTAAATTCCCTTTCAACCATCACGGCAAGCCGCTACAGCAAGCCCATCCACTGCCAATACGGCACGCAGACCACAAGCCCCGCAAGACAGGTCGCGAGATAGACACCGCAGTACTTGGCAAGTTCGGAATGCTTCGCCATCTTACCATCGACCGCATAGAACGCAGCGAGGTAAATCGGGCTTTGATATTTCGCGAACCAAGCGATAACGAGCGCATATGCCGAAAAACCGAGCACCCACGGGTTCACGCCCACGCTCGCCGCCATCGGCACGAGGAACGCCATGAGCAGATTGAGGTACGCCACCTCGGAAACGATGAGGAACCGAAGCACTACCGTGATCACGCCGATCCCGAGCACGAGAAGGTACGGATTGCCCGCAAGCGCCTGGAAAGCAGGGCCGCATGTCTGCATGACCCAATCGTTGAGTCCCGCCTCGGCGAACACCGAACCCAACCCGAGCGCGATGCCGATGAAGAGAAGCGATGTCCAGTTCACACCCGACTTGAACGCAAGGACGTCGATCACCTTCAGCACGAACATGAAAACGAGTGCCGCAAGACCGACCGCCATGGCGGAGATGTGGTGGAACGGCTCGGTCGCCCACAATACGACCGTCATCAAGATGATAGCGAGCATGCGCTTCTCCACCACCGAAAGCGGCCCCAGGCCATCGGGAATCGACTGGTTGTCGTTCAAGTCCGTCCCTCCGCGCGAGGACTGTTTGAGCGACTGGGCGTTGCCGGGTGCGCCGACGATCTCAGAAGAAGAACCAGCCTTCTCCCCTCGCCCGTACATCCCCATAATCAAGAAGTAGTTCAGCGCAAGCACAACCACCAGCCACGGCAGCGCCGCCACAAACCACGACGCCATGTTGAATTGCTCCTGCACATCGGCAGGCAGCGTCGCCATGAGCGCATAACCGGTAACGGAGGCGGAAACAATCGTCGGCGCAACCGTGCGGATGCCCACGAGCATCGCCGCAAACAGCCCAGTCGCACGCTTCCCCTGACGCTCATATCCCAGCTCGTCCCCGATGCTCATGGCAAGCGGGGCGAGCATGGCGCCTTTGACGGCAAGGCTTGGGATCAAGGGGCCGAGCACCGTGCCCGTGACAAGTTGAGCGATGACCTGGCATCGGAACGTACGCGGGAACTTGCGCACAATCGCCAGCGCAATGCGCCTCATAAGACCGCTCGTCTTCATGCCGACTCCCAGCGTGAAGGCCGAGAGCAAAAGCCACCAGGTAGACGACGCGAACGTCGAGAACGTCGCGCCAACGGAGATACCGGCGACCACAACGAAGAGCACCGCCATCACCACCGCGGTAACAAACTCGGGCAGAACGCCGGTAATCCACCACACGATAGCCATGATGAGGATACCGAGCACCGCCGTTGCCTGATAGGACAGTCCCGGAATCGGGCAGGTCGCGATAAGGAGCGCCGCCACAAGCGCACCCGCCGCAGCACATCCCAGCTTGATCCTTCGCTTCGCTTCCTCTTTCACCAGCACACGCCTTCCCTCGCAATTGACGCGGTCAATCATACTCCCAAATGAAAACGGCGACGCGATTCTCTTCACGCCGCCGCCTGGTTATCTCGATTGGGAACGCATATCGGAACGCGCCTTAAAGCACCGCCTCCTCGACGATGCCCTCGATAAGCCGGCAGAACTTCGGCTCCGCTTCTTTGGCGACCTCGAACACCTCCACATCGCTCGGGGAAGCGCCCTCGACCCCGCACGCCATGTTCGACACGAGCGAGATGCCGAGCACGCGCATGCCCACATGGCGAGCTGCGATGACCTCCTCGCACACGCTCATGGCAACCGTGTCGGCGCCCCAGGCGCGAAACGCGCGGATTTCGGCGGGAGTCTCGAAGCTCGGGCCCAAAAGTCCCAGGTAAACGCCTTCTTGGACCGCGACACCACGCTCGAGCGCAACCTTGTGGGCCACAGCGCGCAGCTCGGGGTCGTAGGCATCCTTCATCGAGAAGAAGCGAAACGCGATGCCATCGGGCTCGGTGCCGACGATCGGGTTTCGCCCGGTGAAGTTGATGTGGTCGCTCATGATGCAAAACTCACCGGGGGCATAGGACTCATTGATGGCGCCTGCCGCGTTTGTCGTGATGAGCGCGCGCACGCCCAGAAGATGCATAAGCCAAATGGGGAACGCGACCTCCTGCGGCGAATTCCCCTCGTATCCATGCAGGCGGCCCTGCATGGCGAGCACCGTCTTCCCGCCAAGCTCGCCACATACGAAGCGACCCTTGTGACCCGTCGCCGTGCTGCGCTTCATATGGGGAATCTCGCCGAACGGGACGATGACGGCATTCTCGATCTGCTCAGCCAGAGGGCCGAGGCCCGAGCCGAGCACGATGCCGACCACAGGCTCGCGATTGCCGAGGCGCTCCCGCAGGACGCCAGCCGCTTCTTCGAGGTTCGCTTTGAGCACGTTATCAGCAGACATGTACGCTCCTCACGATAGTAGACATAGTCGAATAGCGCTATTCTACCGCAAAGACAGCGACCGCCGAAGCTCGCGTTGCGCAAGGTGCTAGCACTCCGGCTTTCGCGCCGTGAGAACGCGTGGCCTGCCAGCGAGGTCGGCGACGATGCGCACATCGACGAAGCCCGCCGCGCGCGCAAGCGATGCCGCTTCGTCAAGGCAGGTCTCGTGCAGCTCGAACGCGCAGCCGCCGCCGGGACGCA
>ERZ780162.1329-NODE-1329-length-17447-cov-3.860741_pt1 | contig 17447 bp, 15 predicted proteins | sample MGYA00511474_ERZ780162 | MGnify/ENA primary metagenome ERZ780162 (study PRJEB29588, sample SAMEA2143633) | human gut metagenome | biome: human gut; feature: human-associated habitat; material: faeces | place: Denmark | collected 2008/2010 ...
GGTCGCGCGGCGTGGTTGTGTGACGTGGCGGGGCTGCGCGGCGTGATGGTGCGGCGGTGGGCGCGCGGTGGGGTTGCGTACAAAATGGACGATATTTTTGAAATACAGTATGGCCACTAATTAAAATATTCCCCAAAGTCTAGCAAAGCGGGGAATATCTCTGCGCATTCCGTTAATCGAGGCGACGAAATGAGGGAATGCGCCGCGAGGCTATGTCTTGTTTTGCAAATTATCGTCATTCTTGTACATCTAGAGTCCTAATTAATTGAACGACAGAACGCTGACCTGTAGTTTTAAGTTATAAAGGTTCCTTATAAATATGCCTTCTTGCGTTTCTCACCCGAGAAGGCGAGCATTAGTTGTGCATATTGCATGCGCGGCATTCTCGTAAGTCCGATTTCGTACTACAGTATCGTGAAAGTACGAAATCGGACCAAAGGGCAAGGATGAGAAAAGGTAATACGGCGTCCGACGCGAATGAGGCAAACGGCATGTGCGCGCCGGGCAAGGTGGGCGCGAACATGGCGGATGCGGCGGTTTCCAGCGGTGCGGCAAACGTCGCAAGTTCGGCGGACGCGGAGGGCCCAAGTAGCCCGACGGGCGCTTCTGTCCCAGGCAATATCGCGCGCGCCTACGAGGCACTCGATAGTTTTTGGCGTGAGCAGAACCAGCTCTATCGCGACGTTGCGGCATCGTTTGAAATCTCCGAAAGCGCGTTCAATATCCTATACGCTATCTATCTTGCGGGCGAAAAGGGCATCGCGCAACGCGATATCTGCGTGCAGATGTGCATCGGCAAGCAAACGGTGAATAGCTCCATCCACAAGCTCGAACGCGAGGGGGTGGTCGTGCTTGAAAGTGGCCCGGGCCGTCGCGGTCTGCTCGCGCATCTGACTCCGGTGGGCCTTGAGCTCGCTGGGCGTACCATCGTCCCTATGATCGAGGCAGAGCTTGCGGCGCTGAGGGAATTCGACGACAGGGAGCTCGAACTGGCGCTTCTTCTCGGACGGCGCTACACCGATGCTCTGCGCTCGCATTTCGCGAATATTCCTGGGGTGCTCCTGACCTCGCAAAGCAGCAAGGCCGCGCTTCTGGATGGCGAAGCTGCGCTCCGAGGAGTCAAGGCTGCAGCGCAAGGCGACGCTTCCGCACCTCGGAACGACGGGGCTGCCAAGCGCGGCGGGGAGGGCGAGGGTGCGCCCTCGGGCGAGTGTCTTTCCTCTCCGAATAAAAAGGTACGATAAGTCATGGCGATCCAGATTTCCGACCATTTCACGCTCGGGCGGCTCGCGCGTTTCACCGCTCCAACTTGCGCCATGATGCTTTTCACCTCGATCTACGGCGTGATCGACGGCCTGTTCGTGTCGAACTTCGTCGGCAAGGAATCCTTCGCTGCCTTAAATCTTGTCTATCCGCTGTTCATGATGCTCGGTGCGCTCGGGTACATGTTTGGTACAGGAGGCACGGCGCTCGTCGCCAAAACGATGGGGGAGGGCGACGACAAGCGTGCCCGCGGGCTGTTCTCGCTTATCGTGTACGCGACGCTCATCGTGGGCATCGCATGCGGGGTCGTGGTGTTCGTGGCCGTAGGGTCCGTCGCCAGCGCGTTAGGGGCCGAAGGCTCGCTGCTTGAGGAATGCGTCGTGTACGGCAGCATCCTGGCGTTCTCTCTTCCTTTCTTCATGTTGCAGGAAACCTTCCAGAGCCTGTTGACCGCTGCGGGCAAGCCCAAGGTGGGGCTTTGCGTCATGGTGGTTGCCGGCGTTGCCAACATCGCGCTCGACGCCCTGTTCATCATCGTGTTCCAGTGGGGCCTGGCGGGCGCTGCCCTGGCGACAGCGATAAGCGAGGTTCTTGGCGGTGCGATCCCGTTCCTTTATTTCGTGCGGCCGAACTCGAGCACGCTTCGCCTGGGTCGTCCGCTTATCGACGTGCGGGCTTTGGGGCGCGTTTGCGTGAACGGCTCGTCGGAGCTTGTCTCGAACCTTTCCATGTCGCTCGTGTCGATGGTCTACAACTTCCAGCTGATGGCCTATATCGGTCCTGATGGCGTCGCGATTTACGGCGTTATCCAGTACGTCGCTTGGATTGCGGTGTCGCTTCTCATGGGATTTACAGTCGGATCCTCGCCCATCATCAGCTACCACTACGGGGCGAAGAATTCCGCCGAGCTCAAAGGCTTGTTCCGCACCTGTCTTGGCGTGATGGTGGCGGGGGGCGTGCTGATCACCGTGCTGACGCATCTCTTTGCGCACCCGCTCGCGGCGGTGTTCGTGGGATACGACCCCGCCCTGTGCGAGATGACCGTCGCCGCCCTCGGCGAGTATTCGCTCGCGTTCATCTTCGTGGGCGTGAGCATTTTCGGCTCGGCGTTCTTCACGGCGCTCAACAACGGCCTCGTCTCGGCGCTCATATCGTTTTTGCGCACGCTCGTGTTCGAGTGCGCGGCGGTGATGTTTTTGCCTGCGGTCATCGGCGTCGACGGCATCTGGCTTTCCATCGTGGTCGCAGAGATCGCGTCGATGTTTCTTACCGGCGGTTTTCTCGTCGGCCTGCGCAAACACTACGGTTATGTCTAGCGCCTGCCGCGTCGTGGAAGGATCGTCCCGCTGCCTAGCGTCCTCCGTGTCGTGGAAGGTGCGCCCCGCTGCCTAGCGCCTGCCGCGTCGCGGAAGGGTCGTCCCGCTTTTCGCTCGCCGCGGCCTGCCCGTGCGCTTTGTGAGGATAATGCGGTGATGGGAGTGCTGTTGTATCATGGGGGCGAACAATGAGCGCCCCTTCTCGGGCGCCGCAAAAGGAGAACCTGTGGAACAAAAACCCTCATTTGACAAGCGCTTTGCGCTGCTTATCGACGCGGACAACGTCTCATCGAAGTACATCAAGCCCATTCTCGACGAGCTTTCGAAGTACGGCACCATCACCTACAAGCGCATTTACGGCGACTGGACGAGCACCCTGCATGCCAAGTGGAAAGACGCGCTGCTCGACAATTCCATCACGCCGATTCAGCAGTTCAGCTACACCGTCGGCAAGAACGCCACCGACTCGGCCATGATCATCGACGCGATGGACATCCTCTATACGAACTCGGTCGAGGGCTTCTGCCTCGTGTCGAGCGACAGCGATTTCACGCGCCTGGCGAGCCGTATCCGCGAGAGCGGACTTACGGTGATCGGGATGGGCGAGAAGAAAACGCCCACGCCGTTTCGCAAGGCGTGCGACATTTTCACCACGCTTGAGCTGCTCATCGGCGAGGCGCGCCGCGACAAGGCGAACGGCTCCTCATCGAGTCTGACCATCGAGGAAGTCGAGCGCGCAGTCGTCGGCATCATCACCGACAACCAGAACAACGGGAAGTCGACGGGTTTGGGCGAGGTGGGAAGCCGCCTGCTCAAGCGTTACCCCGACTTCGACGTGCGCTCGTTCGGGACAAACCTGCTCTCGAAGCTTCTCGGCGAGTTCAAGAGCGTCACCATTCGCAAGGACGGCTCGAACGTGCGGGTCGAGCTTGCGGAAGGTGCCGAGCATGAGCGTGCGGCGGCTGAGAGGCCTTCTGATTCCGAGGGCGTTGGCGAGCAAGCGGGCGAGCAAGCTGAAACTGCGAGCGCTTCCGAGGATTCGGAGAGCGAGGGTGGTGAGGATGCGTCCTCGCACAGCTCGAAGTCGCGCCGCCGCAGCCGCCGTCGCCGTAAATCCTCCAAGGTTTCTGGCGTTGAACAGGGTGAATCTGCCGACAAGAAGACTGATGAGACAATCGACGGGCAGCGGGAGGCAACCTCTGGGACTGCTGAGTCGCAGACAGTATCGGCCGATCAGCGGGGTGAGTCCGGCGATTCGCCCGCAGGGGGGCAGGAGGTTGCTTCCGATGAGACTGGCGCCTCGCAGGCCGAAGAGGCCGAGGCTCAAGTTGCGGCAGCCGACGAGACGAACCGTGCTGGCAAGGCCCAGGAGCCGGCGGCAAGCGATTCCGGCGAAGACAGCAAATCCCAGGCGCCCGCGAAACGCCGCCGCAGCCGTTCGCGTAAGGCTCCTGCGGCCTCTACGTCCCCTGATGACTTCATCCGCGCGGAAGTGGCGGCGTCGGGCAAGAGCGGCATCGCCGTCGCCGAGCTCGCAAAGCGCGTGCGCACGCGGTTCAAGTCCTTCAAAGTTCGCGAACTCGGGTATCCGCATCTTGCGGGTTACCTCACCGACGTCGAGGGCGTGCGCGTGTACAAGCAGGGCCGTGAGAACTGGGTCGCGAAGGAGTAGCGCGCTCGTCGATGTCAAAGATCTACGGCGCGGAGCCGGCGAACTACCTACTTCTCGTCACCTGCCGTCAAATCATGGCGCGCGACGAAGGCGGCCAGGTCGTCTTCCCAGGTGGGCATCTCGAACACGCCCGTCAGGCGCGCCATCATGTTGTCGAGTTCGATGCGGTAGCCGTGCTCGGGCTTGCTCGCTCCGCGCAGGTTGCCGATCGGCTCTCCCACAAGCTCGAAGGCGCGTTCGAAGAACTCGAAGCGGCTCGTCACGCCCGTGCAGGCGGCATGGAAGGTGCCGAACTCGTTGGACTCCATAACTGCCACGACGGCCTTCGCGAACGTGTCGGCAGAGGTGGGGCACGCGAACTGGTTCGCGGGCACGTACACGGTGCGACCTTCGCGGCTCGCCTTTAAAGCGCGAGGGAGGATGTCGTCGGGTTCGGCGGTGTAGACCCACGACGAGCGCACGATGATGTGGCGGCGGTTGAGCTCGCACACGAACCGTTCGCCAGCAAGCTTTGACTTGCCGTAAACATGCGGCGGGTCGGTCGGATCGAACTCGTTGAAGGGGTGCTCGGACGTGACGGGGAACAGGTCGTCGGTCGAAAGATGCACAAGCGTTGCCCCCACGGAGGCGCTCGCTATGGCGAGGTTACGCGCGCCGAGCGCGTTCACCTGGTAGGCGCGGTCCGGGTTGGCCTCGGCCTCGGTGCGGCTTGCGAGCGCGGCGCAGTTGATCACGAAAGAAGGTCTCTCCGACTCGGCGAAGGCGAGGCTTCGTTGCAAATCGACGATATCGAGTTCCCTGTCGGTCGTCACGACGCGATATCGGTTGTGGTCGAGTCGCGCGCTGATTGTGCGGCCCATGCGCCCGGCGGCGCCGGTGATCCATACGGTTGCCTGAGACTCAACGCTCATGGACGGATGCTCCTTCGTTGTACGGTTCGTTTTCGTTTCGCCTTCCGAAACCGCACTATCTTAACGCAAGTTTCGTGCTTGCGGTTGCGCAAGCGTTTTCATCGCTTATCATGTTTGTTTGGCTTGTGTATCGAATTGCGCAAGCGAGGAAATCAACGGTTCAGGCGGGATGGCCGCCTGACATGGGGAAGGACTCTCATGAATATTGCACTACCCGATGGCTCGGTAAAAGAGCTCGCTGCCGGCGCGACCGTCGCCGACGTTGCGGCTTCCATCGGCGCGGGCCTTGCGAAGGCTGCGCTGGCTGGCAAGGTTGACGGCACACTGGTCGACCTCACAGCAACCGTGACGGATGGGGCAACCGTTGAGATCATCACCGCGAAAAGCCCTGAGGCGCTCCACATCATGCGCCACTCCTGTGCCCACATCATGGCGGAAGCCGTGCAGGAGCTCTATCCTGGCACGCAGATCGCCTTCGGCCCTGCGACCGACGACGGCTACTTCTACGATTTCGAGCTTCCTAACAATATCTCCTCCGACGACTTCGGCGCCATCGAGAAGAAGATGGCCGAAATCGTCAAGGCAGACGAGCCTTTCGTGCGCGAGGTTGTGAGCATCGACGAAGCAAAGAAAATCTTCGCTGACCAGCGCTTCAAGCTCGAGCACATCGACGATTTGACCGACCAGGAAATCTCGATTTACCGCCACGGGTCCTTCGTTGACCTGTGCGCCGGCCCGCACGTTCCCTCCGCTGGCAAGATCGGCGCCTTCAAGATGATGAAGCTCGCGGGTGCCTATTGGCGCGGCGACGCGACGCGCGAGCAGCTGCAGCGCCTCTACGGCACGGCCTTCTTCAAGAAGTCGGAGCTCGAGGAGTACCTGCACAACCTCGAGGAGGCCGAGAAGCGCGACCATCGCCGCATTGGCCGCGAGATGGACATCTTCATGATGCGCGACGAGGCGCCGGGCTTCCCGTTCTTCCTGCCCAACGGCATGATTTTGAAGAACACGCTGCTCGACTACTGGCGCGAGATCCACAAAAAGGCCGGCTACGTGGAAATCTCCACGCCGATGATCATGAACAAACAGCTGTGGCAGACGTCGGGCCATTGGGATCACTACAAGGACAACATGTATTCGACGGTCATCGACGAAGAAGAGTACTGCGTGAAGCCGATGAACTGCCCGGGCGGCGTGCTCGTGTACGCGTCCAAGCCGCATAGCTATCGCGACCTGCCCATTCGCGCGGGCGAGATCGGCCTGGTGCACCGCCACGAGATGAAGGGCGCGCTGCATGGCCTGTTCCGCGTGCGCTGCTTCAACCAGGACGATGCGCACCTGTTCGTGCGCCCCGACCAGCTGACCGAGGAAATCGTGGGCGTCGTCAAGCTCATCGACTCGGTGTACCAGCAGTTCGGGTTCACCTACCACGTCGAGCTCTCCACGCGCCCCGAGGATTCGATGGGCTCGGACGAGGACTGGGAAGCAGCCGAGGCGGGCCTCAAGACCGCGCTCGAGGAGCTCGGCATGGAATACGAGGTCAACGAGGGCGACGGCGCCTTCTACGGCCCCAAGATCGACTTCCATCTGACCGACTCGCTTGGACGCACCTGGCAGTGCGGCACCGTGCAGCTCGACTTCCAGATGCCGCAGAACTTCGATCTGGAATACACCGATGCGGACGGCTCGAAGAAGCGCCCGGTCATGCTCCATCGCGTGTGCTACGGCTCGGTAGAGCGCTTCATCGGCATCCTGATCGAGCATTACGCGGGCAAGTTCCCCGTGTGGCTCGCGCCGATGCAGGTGAAGGTGCTTCCCGTTTCCGAGAAGAGCCGCGATTATGCGCACAAGGTCGCCGACGCGATCGAGGCCGCTGGCATCCGCGTCGTGGTGGACAACCGCGACGAGAAGATCGGCTACAAGATCCGCGAGGCGCGCTCTATCGATCGCGTGCCCTATATGGTGATCGTGGGCGAGAAGGAGGCCGAGGAGGGCACCATCTCCGTGCGCGACCGCACGAACGAGACGCATCCCTCCACGATTGAGGACTTTTGCGCGAAGGTGCGCGAGGAGATTTGCACGCGCGCGTAACCTCGTGTGACCTGGTGTGATTTGCTGTTGCGGCGGGCTGTCCTGCGATGGGCGCCCGCCGTTTTTATTGATTTGGTTGGAGGCTTGGAAGATGCGCACGGCGGCATGTCGCTTGCACAAGGGTTTTTCGCTCGAGAAGCGGATGGAAGGCGCGAAGGCGGCGCTCGAGTTCGACCCGTCTGCTCGCCGAGGGGCGTGGCGTCGCTGGGCGCCCGAAGGGGGTGTGCGCCCCGATGGCGAGGCGTTCTCCCGCGTCGTGCTCGATCTGGGGTGCGGCAAGGGCGAGTACACGGTGGCGCGCGCCGAGGCCGATCCCGAGACGCTTTTCGTGGGCATCGATGTTGACCCTATCTGCGTGATGCGCTCGGCCGAGGCGGCATGCGAGGCGGGCGCGGTGAACGTCGTTTTCGTACACGATGAGGACCCTGATGTCCTTGAGCTGTTCGGCGAGGGGGAGCTTGCAAGTATCCTCATCAACTTCCCGACGCCGTTTCCCAAGAAAAAGCGCGCGCCCCGTCGCTTGACCTACCTCGATCGCCTGATGAAGTACCGCCTCGTGCTTGAAGATGGCGGTACCGTGCGCATGCGCACCGATTCCACTCCGTTTCGCGACTTCTCTTTAACGCAGCTCGAGCTGGCCGGTTACAAGATCGAGTGGGAAACCGACGACGTGCGCGGGATGTTTCCCGACGAGCCGTGGAGTGGCTATGAGCGCAAGCTCGTGGCGAAAGGCGCGCCCGTTGTCGGTTTTTGCGCGGTGCCGGGACCTGCCCCCGAACATGTGGAGCAAACCGCTCCGCTCTCGCTTGTGAGCTATCTTCCCGAGGATTTGGAAAGCCTCGATTACATCCCCTTCGGCATGCAGGGCTCGATCGATAACATCGTCGGCTACAACGCGAACCGCCGCAAAAAAGGGCTGCCCGATTGGCGTCCGCCCATCGTTTAGCCAAGTTGGTAGAATCGCCCGACCCGCCCTGCGTGCTAGATGATAGCATGGGCCAAACGACACTGGTTGGGAAGGGGCGTTTCGTGGGCGATCCATCAATCCGCAGCTATTGCGGCAAAATGCGGCAGGCGAACAAGGAGGCGCGGGCGACGGTTATCGCGCTGGCCTGCATCATCGTCGTGTGGCTCGTTGGTGGCTTTGGGCTTGCCGGGTCGGATATCCAAGTGTTCCACACGCCCCTTTGGATTATTGGCGGATGCGTGGCGCCGTGGATTGCCGCGATTGTCGCTGCGGTCGTGCTGAGCCGTCGCGTCTTCGTCGATTTCGACTTGGACGACGATGTCGCCATCTCTGGTGCGGCGTGCGAGGAGGTTGCGCGCCATGAGTAACCTTGTCGCGCTCGTTCCCCTTGTCATATTCCTCGTCCTCGCGCTTGCGGTGAGCCTCGTCGTGCGCCATCGTGCGCATGCGGCGGGCGGCGGCTTCGTGAAGGAGTACTTCATCGGCAACCGCGCTCTCGGCGGGTTCGTGCTCGCCATGACGACGATCGCCACTTACGGCTCGGTAAGCTCGTTTGTGGGCGGGCCTGGGCAGGCGTGGCTCGTCGGCTGGGGCTGGGTTTACATGGCGGTCGTGCAGGTCACGGCCCTCGTTTTGCTCTACGGTATCCTGGGGAAGAAGATGGCGCTCGTCTCGCGCAAGCTCGACGCCGTCACCGTGATCGACGTCATCCGCGCGCGCTACTCCTCGAATGCGCTCGCCAACGTGAGCGCGGTTGTGGTTGTGCTCTTCTATGGTCGCGCAGTTTGTGGGCGGTGCGAAACTTTTCGAGGCCGTTACCGGGTATTCGTATCTGGTGGGGCTTGTGCTCTTCGGCGTGGCGGTCGTGTTGTTCACGACTATCGGCGGTTTTCGCGGGGTCGCGGTGACTGACGCGATATGCGGCGTCGCCATGCTCATCGGCATTTTCGTGCTTGCAGCGGGCATCCTCGCTGCCGGCGGCGGCTACGAGAACATAATGGACACCATCCGCACAAACCGCCCCGAGATGCTCGAACCCTTCGGCGGCGGCTCCATGCCCGCGTCGCTGTACTTCACGCAGTGGCTGCTCGTCGGCATCTTCACGTTCGTCCTGCCCCAATCGGCTGTGCGCTGCATGGGCTTCAAGAACACCAAGGCGCTCCATGGCGCGATGATTATGGGCACGGTCGTCATCGGCCTTATGATGATCGGCGTGACCTCCCTCGGCGTGCTGTCCGCGGGCGTGCTCACGGGGGACCTTGCCAGCTACGGCGGCAGCGTCGACAACATCATTCCGCAGGCCATTGCGCAAACGCTTCCGCCCTGGCTTGCCGGTGTGGCCATCATAGGCCCGATCGCGGCGTCGATTTCCACGGTGTCGTCCCTGCTCATTGCTTCGTCTTCGGCCATTATCAAGGATGTCTACCTGCATCATTGCGAGTCGTCCGGCAAAAAGCCCACCGAGCGCACAATTGCGCGTTCGAGCCAAGCCGCCACGCTGTGCGTCGGCGCGATCGTGTTCGTGCTGGCAATCGTTCCGCCCGATGTCATCTGGAAGATCAACATGTTCGCGTTCGGCGGCCTTGAGACGGCGTTTTTCTGGGTGCTCGTGTGCGGTCTGTTCTGGAAGCGCGCGGGGAAGTGGGGCGCGCTGCTGTCGATGATCGGCGGCAGCGCCTCGTATTGCCTGTGCATGGCGCTCGGGTTCAAGGTGATGGGCCTGCACCAAATCGTGATCGGCATCACGGTCGCGGGCGCGCTCATGATGGCGGGAAGCCTCCTCGGGCGGCGCGATGCGGCGGAGGAGAAGCGCATGTGCGAGGTGTTCTTTCCCGAATAGGGTGTCGAGAAGGAACCTAACTGTTTTGTGAAGAAGCCGGGCCGCGTGGGCGCAACCTGGCTTCTTTTGTTAGCGCTCCTTCTTGTCGCTATTCATCACGCGGCCGATTTCGTTTTGCCGGCGTTGGTGCTCGCGCACCGCCGCCCGAGCGAGCCTTTTGCGCCGCTCTTCGCGTTGCTGCGTCGCTTTCTCGACGATATCGCCGCGGGGTCCCTCTTCGATGAAGTGCTCGATCTCGTCTTTATGCGCAGCGAGGTCCTGTGCCGCGGCATCGAGCAGCGTGTCGAGCGCTCGCTTGCGCTCGCTTTTGCGTTGCAGGGCGAAAGCAGCTTCCTGCCAGGGGATATCCTCGTCCTTCGACTCGCTTGAGCGCATGGCGAGGCGGGCGGCGGCCTCCTGGCGCACCATCATGCGCTCCATGTCCAAGTGCTCGTGCAAGATCGTGCGGATGTCGTTCGGGTGTGCGGCGATTTCCTGCACCGCGACGATCGGCTTCGCATCGACCACGCGGTAGGTGAGCGATGCCAGAAACGGCATGAGAAAAACGGTCACCGCGCCTGCGGCGACGAGCGTGCCCGCGACGTCTTGGGCCATCGCCCCCGCCTTTACCGCTACCGATGTTACCGCCACGATGAGCGGCAGCGCTGTGGTGCAGTAGAGCGCCACGGTGATCCGGTTGTGCATGGACAGCTTGTCCTCGCCCTTGCCGAGCGAGAGTGCCACGACGATGGGCACAGCGCGCACCAATAACAGCGCGCAGATGAACAGGACAAGCAGAAGCGGGTTCTCGCCCACGCCGGCAAGGTCGATCTTCGCACCGGAGACGACGAAGAACACGGGGATAAGGAACCCGTAGCCGATCGCGTCGAGCTTCGATTCGAGCTCGTGGTCGCCTTCGGGAATAACGTAGCGCAGAATGAATCCCGCGGCGAAGGCGCCGAGCACGATATCGAGCTGGAACACTGCCGATACGGTGACGAGCCCGATCAAAAGCACCACCGTCACGCGCACGAACGCCTGCGAGGTGGTGTTGCGCTTGCTCGCGAGAAACCGGTAGATGCGATGCCCGCCGCGGCGCGCTTTGGCAGGAACGATCGCCATGATCACGCAAACGAGGACAAACACCGCGAGGATGAGCAGCGTCTTCCACTCGCTGCGCGACGAGAGCAGAAGCGCCATGGCGAGCACGGGACACAACTCGCCCCAGGTGCCGAACGAGAGGATTCCCCCGCCGACGGGGGTTCCCTCGAGGTCGCGCTCCTTGATGATCGGCATAAGCGTGCCGAGCGCCGTTGTGGTCAGCGCGATGGCGACGGCGAGCCCGTCGATGTGGCTTACGGAGAGGCTTGGTGACAACAGTACCAGGACAAGCGCAATCGCCATGCTGACGATCCAGGTGGCAAGCCCTTTCTTCCCCTGCGTTCCCGAAAGGCTCTTCGGGTCGATCTCATAGCCTGCAAGAAGGAACAAAAACGCGAGGCCGAGCTCGGAGAGCATGTCGATCGAGTCGGTCAGCTCGATGACCCCTGCCGTATAGGGGCCCAATAGCGCGCCCGCCAAAAGCAGAATCACGGTTTCGGGAACGAGTCCGCGTGGAACAAGCTTGGCGATGATGGGGGCTGCCGCGGCGACAAGTGCGGCGGTGAACAGCGATATGAAATCGGTGGGCATGGGAATCTTTTCTGCTGAGGGGGTCGAGGGTGCTTGCGTGCTGAGCGCTGGTGGGGCACAGACGAGCTGCGATTAGGCGAAACGTGCGAGCGGCGGGCTGGTGGGACGCTCGCTTACAACGGGCTTGCGGGTTGTAAGCCCGACGTATTGCTAGCCCGCAAGATACTCCTGCAGCTTCGGCCACGTTTGTGCCGCAGCTGCCAGCCCCTGTTCGTACAGTGCGAGCAGCTTATCGGTGTCGTGCTCCATGGAGGAGACCGTGACGGGCTCAGGAGGGCGAATTACGAAGATGCGTCCGGCTGCCTGCTCACGTTCGATCCAGCGGTAGAGGCGGTTGTACTCGTAGTGACGATACTGCAATCGATCGAGATAGTACGGGTAGTCTGCGTAGCGCTGGCGCATGAGCGCCATGAGCTTGTTCGGCTTCTTCTTGTAGCCAGCGGCCTGGGTGAGCACGACGATGTGTTTGCTTGCGCCGGTGAGCATCGAGTGGAGAAGCGGTACGCTGTCGGAGGTGCCGCCATCGAGGAGAAGCTTGTCGTCCGCCTCGACGATCTGGCTTACGAGCGGCATCGACGACGATGCGATGAGATAGGGCAGGTCATCGTGATAATCGTGCATCTCGTGGTAGTCGGCTTCGCCGGTTTTAAGGTTGGTTGACACGGCTTCGAATCGAATAGGCGAGCGTCGAAACGCCTCATAGTCGAACGGGTCGAGCACGTCGGGAATCTCGTGGAAGGCGAATTCGCGGCCGTAGGCGTTTCCCGTGCGGACGAAGCTTTGCATCGACAAGTAGCGGTTGTCGGCAGCGTACTTCACGTTGATCAGGCTCGACCTGCCGGGCGCGCCCGCCACGTAGTTCCCGCCGCAAAGCGCACCCGCCGACACGCCGACGACGTATTCGCAGAAGAACTTCTGGTCCATGAAGAAATCGAGCACGCCTGCGGTGAACTGCCCGCGCATCGCCCCGCCTTCGAGCACGAGGTTCGCGTGGGCAAGCGGTACGCTCTCCCACGCGGGCGCCTTGTGCATGCGGACGGGTTCGCCGCCGCCTTCGCTCGGCTCTCTGTTCTCATCTGCGGTTTTGGCTGCAAAAACCGATAGCTGATCTTCCGTAGGTTCGCTCATGGGCCACCCTTTCTCTTGTCGGGTGCCATTATAGTTCAGTTTCATGCCGTTCCAGTAACGCCTCGTTTACGTTTCGCGGGTAAGCGATACAATACGTTGGTACAAGCGTCGGGCTTGGCGCCTGATGCGAATCCTGGTTTCAAATCACTTGTTCAGGAGGAAGGGAACATGAGCGAAATGGTAACTTCTTCGGATTTCGAAGAGAAGGTTCTGAAGTCCGACGTCCCCGTTCTTGTGGATTTCTTCGCGACATGGTGCGGCCCGTGCCGCATGCTCGGCCCTGTGGTCGAGGAAGTCGCCGCTGAGAAGGCCGGCGAGGCCAAGGTGTACAAGCTCGATATTGATCAAAGCCCCGACATTGCGCAGCGCTACGGCGTGATGAGCGTGCCGACGCTGATCTTGTTCGAGGGCGGCGCGCCGAAGCGCCAGATGGTGGGCGCGCAGCCGAAGCAGAACGTGCTCGCGCTGTTCGCGTAAAACGTATTTTCCGAGCGCAATGGGAAGGCGCTGCGGGGCGACGTTCGCCTTGCAGCGCCTTTTTGCGTTTAGAGGGTATACTCTGCGGGAACGGGACCCAATCGGGTGAAAGGCGGAAATGCTATGAATGAAAACGATGTGCTCGACGTGGCGGTGATCGGCGCGGGGCCTGCTGGGCTCACAGCAGGGCTCTATGCGGCGCGCGCGGGGCTCTCGGTCGCCATCTACGAGAGGATTTCCCCTGGTGGACAGCTTGCGCAAACCGAGCGGGTGGAAAACTACCCGGGCTTTGCCGAGGGGGCCGACGGCTTCGAGCTCGCTTGGGCGATGAAGGAGCAGGCGGAGCACTTCGGCGCGATTATCGTGAGCGAGGAAGTGACGGCGCATTTTTATCAAATGAAATGAAAGAGAAATTAAGGGGTAATTTATAAAATGAAGGTAAATGAACTTTTTTGCAGGGAGTGTGTTGAGCAGATATATGTACCTGATGTAGTCAGAGTTGATTTATTAAGTATTATTGAAGAAAAGTTAAAAAAAGCGGGATTTTACTACAGAATTGCCTACAGGGTGAAAGCGGTAGATTCTACAGTTGATAAATTGCAGTTTAAAGATTACAGACGGCCGGGGACGGAAAATGAAGATAAAAAGATGCAGGATTTAATCGGTATAAGAATCATGCTTTATTTTGTGGATGATGTACCAATATGCCGCAGTCTTCTGGATACATTATTTGCTACTCCCGGTGTGTGGGAGACGACAGAAACAAATGAATATGAATTTAAAGCGATGAAAATAAATGGTATTTTCAAGCTTCCGGGTTATCTTGCAAAAACAATAGTTAATCCGATGCTTTCGGATTATATAGATGACACGTTTGAAGTCCAGGTAAGAACCAATTCATTTGAGGGCTGGCATGAGATAGAGCATGATTTAAGATATAAAGGTTCGGCTTTCGGTGAAGGCAATGAAGCTCTTGCAAGAAAAATGAACAGTATTCTTGCAACTCTTGAACTGTGTGATGATTCGGTTGTCAAGCTTCTTGAAGATCTGGGCCATCAGCATTACAAAGATCATAAGTGGGGCGACATGATAAGGTGTCATTACAGACTCAAGATGACAAATGAGCTTATACGTCCAGAACTTAAAAAGGTGTTTGATGAAGATACAGAACTTGCAAAAATATTTTTCAAGTTTGACAGAAAGCTTGCTATAAGCAGATTGTGGAATAATACGGCAGACAAGATACCTGAGCTTACAATCAATTACATAATAAAGATTGTCAATCAGATAGGACCTGATGATGAACGTCTTAATAAGGTCTTTGAACTTATAGATAATGAGTCAGGAACAGAAGATAATTTTACAAAGAGAAAGAAGTTTGAGCCGTTCCATATGCTTGGAAGTTACAAAGTATTTACGGCAGATACATATCTTGATACAACTAATCTATCTGAGAAAGATGCTTTTAAAAAGGCATCTTCATACATATATGCATGGATACATTCAAGATATTGTGAGGCATTTTCTGATTTACCTGATACAGTTGATAATTATTACCGCAGTGTTCCGGGATATACTGTCAATGTAGAATATAATGAAGATAATATGCACTTTTATGAATGTTCAACGCATATAGATTCAAAGATTGCAAGCAGGATATGGGTATCGAAAGCATCTTTGGTAAAAAATGATAATGGTATAGAATTTAAGGTGAGCAACGAGTATGCCGAACCAAAAGACAGGTACAGGGATAATGAAAATGTTCTGTTTTCACGCCCTAATTTTTATGGTGAAATTGCTGACAATATAGGTATCTGCGATGTTGTAAGACTAAAAGAAAATGTAAAATATGTTAGCAGTGATAATTATGATGAGATGTGCAGTCTTATAAATAATAAAGACAGAAAATTTCCTGTCATAGTATTTATGGCAAAGGATAATTCATGGATTGACAAGTTTGATGTTAATTATTTTGCATATCTTGTTGGATATTATGCACATATAAAAATGATTGACGGTGATGAGTGCTGCAGAAGATTTATAGAAGAATATGGACTTGATAAGGAAAGATGTGAAGATTCAATCACTGTTTTCTATGACACAGATAATCCGAAAACAAGTTATAAATCCGATATTATTGACACTACATTTGAAGTTATTAAGCTTGAACAGAAGAAGTATTGGAATGAAAATGGCTGCAGGGCATACAGACGCCAGCTTGTTGCTGAAATAAGAGAGAAAAATATTGAAAATGCGGACCTGTAATGATATAATAAATAGGTTTTGTATATGAATAAACGATAAATGGAGGAAAAAATGGATTATAATAAACTTGCACAGATGCTTTTTCCGGATGTAAAGAATTCACCGGAATATTACGAAGAAAAGTTCCCATACAGAAAACTTCCTGCAAAGGCTCAGGTTACACGTATGGCACCAAGTCCTACTGGATTTATACATCTTGGAAATCTTTACAGTGCACTTGCTGACGAGCGTATAGCACACAGACATGGCGGTGTATTTTATTTAAGAATTGAAGATACTGATGAAAAGCGTAAAGTTGACGGAGCAGTTGAACTTATTATTGATACACTTCGTTATTTCGATATCGAATTTGACGAGGGTGCAGGTTTTCCTGATGACGCTCCACAAAATATATACGGACCATATTTCCAGAGACAGAGAGTTGAGATTTATCATGCTTATGCAAAGAGTCTCGTAGAAAAAGGTCTGGCTTATCCTTGTTTTTGTACAGAGGAAGAACTTGAAAGCGTAAGACAGAAGCAGGAAGAGAATAAGGTTCTTACAGGATATTATGGTGAATATGCTGTATGCCGCAATCTTTCTCTTGAAGAGATTGAAAAGAACCTGAATGAAGGAAAGTCTTATGTGTTAAGACTCCGTTCACAGGGCAGTCCTGACAAGGAGATTACATTTGTTGACAGTATCAAGGGTGAGATTAAGCTTCCTGAAAATATACATGATATTGTTTTATTAAAACGTGATGGTATTCCGACATATCATTTTGCACATGCAATTGATGACCATCTTATGCGTACAACAGTTGTCGTAAGAGGCGGAGAGTGGCTTGCATCTGCACCAATCCATTATGAGCTTTTCCATGTGCTTGGGTTTAAGATGCCTGAATATGCCCATACTGCCCACCTTATGAAATTCGACGAGGAGACAGGTGGTAAGAGAAAGTTATCAAAGAGAAAAGATCCGGAACTTTCACTTGATTATTACAGACAGGATGGATATCATCCATATTGTATGAAAGTTTATCTTATGACACTTCTCAATTCTAATTTTGAAGAGTGGCATGAGCAGTTCCCTGATAAAGATATTAATGAATTTCCATTTTCAATTGAGAAAATGAGCCAGTCAGGTGCTTTATTTGATAAAGATAAACTTCATAACATCTGCAAGAATGAACTTTCAAAGCTTTCAGAGGATGAACTTTATGATTTCCTTTACAACTGGGCGTCAGAAAATGCACCTGAAAAGAAGGATATATGGTTTGCCGATAAAGAAAAAATGCTTGCAATATTAAGACTCTACATGGGTGTTGGCATGAAGAGAAGAAGAAAAGATTTTATGTATGCAAAGCAGATATTTAATATGATTTCATATTTCTTTGACGGGGAAAGCACTGACGAAAAAGATGAGTTCAGACTTGATATGTCAGAGGTTAAGAATATTCTTAATGATTATATGGCAGCATATAACCATGATGATGATAATTCAGCATGGTTTAACAAGCTTAAAGAAATTGCTGACAAGCACGGCTATGCATCGGATATGAAAGCTTATAAGGCTTCACCTGAGAGTTTCAAGGGTAATGTGTCTGATATAGCTGAAGTTGTAAGAATTGCTGTTACAGGACGTGCCAATACACCTGATTTGTGGTCAATTGTTCATATAATGGGTGAAGAGCAGATGAAACAGAGAATTGAAAAAGTTATTAACAGATAAAGAATTATGAAATTTATAAGACATTGAATTATAATGGGAAAGCCGTTTATTTGGCTTTCCTTTTTTCTGTCAGGCAAAGCCGATATAAAGATAAAAAAATAACAGCATCAAATGCTGTCTTGTGAAATAAATCTTA
>ERZ780162.1335-NODE-1335-length-17398-cov-4.754137_pt1 | contig 17398 bp, 15 predicted proteins | sample MGYA00511474_ERZ780162 | MGnify/ENA primary metagenome ERZ780162 (study PRJEB29588, sample SAMEA2143633) | human gut metagenome | biome: human gut; feature: human-associated habitat; material: faeces | place: Denmark | collected 2008/2010 ...
TTTTCTGAAAAAAATTTCAGATCCCGGTTTTCAAGCGTTTTGGCAGGGGTAGTAGGATTCGAACCTACGAATGGCGGATTCAGAATCCGCTGCCTTAACCGGACTTGGCGATACCCCAGCACTTGGTGCGGTCGGAGAGACTCGAACTCTCATGACTCTCGCCACAGCCACCTCAAGGCTGCGCGTCTACCAATTTCGCCACGACCGCTTGCACTCGAAAAAAACTATTGTCTTCCCCGAGTCATTCCTTCACAGCCGGGAAAAAATACCGGAACCGGCTGCAAGGCCGCGAATATTAACGCGGAACCTGGTTGGATTGCAAGTCATCCTTCGCAGCAGGCGCTTCGGAGCCGGCTGCAGCGGGAGCCTGCGTCGTCTGTTCGGTCGTCACCGTACCGAGCACGCCGCCTTGACGCTGCTGATTCTGCTTGTTGAAAGCACCAGAGCCGAGGGTGATAGCAATGGTGGCGCAGAAGAAGATCGTCGCAGCCACAGCCGTGGAGCGCGACAGAAAGTTGGCCGAGCCAGTGGCGCCGAAGAGCGAACCGGAAGCGCCCGAACCGAAAGCCGCGCCGAGATCGGCGCCCTTGCCGTGCTGCAGGAGCACCAGAATAATGGCGGCAATCGCAGCAATGATCTGCACAACGATCGCGATACTCATCAACATCTGCATAGTTGTGTGTTTTCCGTGATGGTTCTGATTTTGGTTGTTAAAAAGCTTTCAATCTGCCTGCGTCTCAGTGCGCCGTGCAGATCTCGTAAAAATCCTGTGCCTTAAGCGCCGCACCGCCGATCAAGCCTCCGTCAATGTCGGGCATGGCAAAAAGCGAAGCGGCGTTGCCGGGCTTGACACTGCCGCCATAGAGAATGCGCACTTTGTCGCCGAGTTCGGCAGCGTGTCTGGTCAGCTCAGCACGAAGCGCGGCATGCACTTCCTGCGCGATCTCGGGCGTTGCACTCTTACCGGTACCAATAGCCCAAACAGGTTCGTAGGCCACCGTGCAACGGGCAAAATCCTCTGCTCCCACTTTACCGATCACCGCTTCGAGCTGACGCGACACCACGGCAATGGTCTCGCCTGCTTCGCGTTCTTCGAGCGTTTCACCCACGCAAACGATGGGATGAATACCGGCGGCCAAGGCCGCCTTGGCCTTGAGAGCCACACGATCATCAGTGTCGCCGTAAAGCGCACGACGTTCGGAGTGTCCCACGATCACGTAGGAACAACCGATTTCGGCCAGCATATGGGCACTGACCTCACCGGTGTAGGCGCCAGACTCAAATTCATTTACGTCCTGAGCACCAAGCGCTACGGATGATCCTTTAAGCAGGCAGGCCATCTGCGACAGATACACGGAAGGCGCACACACTGCCGCATCGCACCCTGCGTCTTCCAACGCAAGGAAAGCCTCAGCCCACCGGGCATTGGCTTCAAGCGATCCGTTCATTTTCCAGTTGGCGACTACCAGTCTGTTTCGCATGCTTCTTTTCTCCAAAACCGCTGTTGGAAGTGAATTTTGGATTTTAGCCGATATTGAACCTTTTCTCTTAAGGCGGCGAAAGCGGGCCGCTCGGTCCGCTTTGCATTCTGTCCTTTTTGCTTTCAGCCGGCGAACCTCTCGCCGGCTTGAAAGACATCGTCGAATTACTCTTCGTTCAGAAGTGCCTTCATCGACAGACGCGGACGATTCTTGTCATCGAAGCCGATCACCTTGACGCGTACCGTCTGGCCTTCCTGCAGGTAATCGGAGACCTGGTTGACGCGTTCGTTGGCGATCTGGCTGATATGCAGCAGACCGTCCTTGCCGGGCAGCAGACCGATAATGGCGCCGAAGTCAAGCAACTTGACCACAGGGCCTTCGTAGATCTTGCCCACTTCGACATCAGCCGTGATGTCTTCGATGCGCTTCTTGGCGAATTCAGCACGTTCCGTATCGTTGGACGCAATCGTCACCGTGCCGTCGTCTTCAATGTCGATCTGGCAGCCGGTTTCTTCGCACAGGCCGCGGATCGTGGCACCACCCTTGCCGATCACATCGCGGATCTTTTCCGGATTGATCTTGATGGTGAGCAGACGCGGAGCCCAGACGGAGAGTTCCTTGGCGCCGTCGCCGGCCATTTCGTGCATCTTACCGAGGATGTGCATGCGGCCTTCGTGAGCCTGAGCCAGAGCGGCCTGCATGATTTCGGCGGTGATGCCTTCGATCTTGATGTCCATCTGCAGAGCGGTCACACCGTTTTCGGTACCGGCTACCTTAAAGTCCATGTCGCCGAGGTGATCTTCGTCGCCGAGAATGTCGGTGAGCACGGCAAACTTGTTGCCTTGCTTAATGAGGCCCATAGCCACACCGGCCACGTAGTCCTTGAGCGGAACGCCGGCATCAAGCATCGACAAACAGCCGCCGCAGACGGAAGCCATCGAGGACGAACCGTTGGATTCGCAGATTTCGGAAACCACGCGAATCGAGTAGTTGAATTCTTCAGCGCTCGGCAAAACGGCCTTCAGAGCACGTTTGGCGAGACGACCGTGGCCGATTTCGCGACGCTTCGGGCTGCCCACGCGACCGGTTTCACCGGTGGCAAACGGAGGCATGTTGTAGTGCATGATGAACCGATCGCGGCTTTCGCCCATGATGTTGTCGATGATCTGTTCATCCTGCTTGGTGCCGAGCGTGGTGAGCACCAGAGCCTGCGTTTCGCCGCGGGTAAAGAGGGCGGAACCGTGAGTACGCGGAAGGATCGACTGCCGGATTTCGATCGGACGAACCGTGCGCGTGTCGCGACCGTCGATACGGGGCTTGCCTTCGAGAATGTTGGTGCGAACGACGTGGGCTTCCATTTCAAAAAGGATGCCGTGCACTTCGTTCATGTCGGCCACTTCGGTACCGGCTGCTTCGGCGTCGGCCGTGAGCTGAGCTTCGACCTTTTCGTAAATGGCGCGCAGCTTTTCCGTGCGGCTCTGCTTGGAGCGGATCGTGTAAGCCTCTTCAATGTCGGCCTGGGCAATTTCGTGCACACGTGCGATGAGCGCTTCGTTCTTCGGAGCGGGCTGCCAATCCCAAGCGGGCTTGCCGGCTTCGGCAGTGAGTTCGTGGATGGCGTTGATGGCCACCTGCATCTGCTGATGACCGAACATCACGGCATCAAGCATGGTCTGTTCGGGCAGGCAGTCGGCTTCGGATTCAACCATCAGCACGGCGCGTTCGGTTCCGGCCACGACGAGATCGAGGCGGGATTCCTTGAGCTGGGAAACCGTCGGGTTGCAGACGAAACCGCCGTTGACGTAGCCCACGCGGCAGGCGCCGATCGGGCCCTTGAACGGGATGCCGGAAATGGTCAATGCAGCCGAAGCACCGATCATGGACGGAATATCGGGGTTGATTTCCGGATCGACGGACAGCACGTGAATGATGACCTGCACTTCGTTGAAGAAGCCGTCCGGGAAAAGCGGACGAATCGGACGGTCGATCAGACGGCTCGTGAGGGTTTCGTGTTCCGACGGACGACCTTCACGCTTGAAGAAGCCACCGGGGAACTTGCCGGCAGCATAAGCCTTTTCGATGTAGTCGACAGTAAGCGGGAAGAAGTCCTGACCGGGCTTGGTTTCCTTCTTGGCCACAACGGTAGCCAGAATAACCGTGTCGCCCATCTGAACGACAACGGCGCCGGAAGCCTGACGAGCAATTTCGCCCGTGGTAAGCGTCACTTCGTGTTGCCCGAACATGAAGCTCTTGGAGACCTTGTTGAACATGCTCATGTGAGTTTCCTTTGTTCTCAGGTGCTTTGCTTTCCGTATGGCTTTTGGTTCGCTCGGTGCTTGAGGGCACGCTGCGGCACAAATTTTCGGTTGGTCGTGTGTCGGACTTTCAGACGCTTGTGTCGCAACGCGCGTTACCGTCATCCGAGGAGCCTTTGCCGGAGCAAAGCGGGTTAATCAATCGTTTTTTTAGCTGTCCTTAGACAAGCTTACGGCCTGTTTGTGCGTTGACAAACAGGCCGTGGGACTCGGCAATTCTTACTTACGCAGCTTGAGCGAATCGATCAGCTTGCGGTAGGCAGCCACGTCCTTGCCCTTGAGGTAGTCGAGCAGCTTGCGACGGCGGCTCACCATCTTCAGAAGGCCACGACGAGAGTGGTGATCCTTCTTGTGTTCCTTGAAGTGTTCGGTCAAGGAGTTGATACGAGCGGTCAGCAGAGCAACCTGAACTTCGGGGGAACCCGTGTCGCCTTCGGCGCGGGCATACTGGGCAATAACTTCTGCCTTGTTGATTTCAGACATTTTTCACCTTAATTGAGGCGGTTAAACACATGCGGTGCGGGTGTCGAGCCTACACCGTGAGAAAGGCGCAATTTTACTTATTTGCTATTAAAAATCAATAGCCAAGGCGCGAGAGGAAGCGTTCGCGCGTGATGTTTTCATGATGCACGGCGATATTGGCTGCTCGCGTCAGAAGCGGACAATCGCTGCGGGGAAACTGATCGAACACCTTTGCGACATTGAGTCCCTCGACCACCATATCAACTTCGGCCAGTGCCTTCTCCGGTGAAAGCCCCTGTCCGAGCCAGCAGCCGTAGCGGAAGTTGCGACTGTGCACGCTCAGAGCCGTGGCAAGGAGATCACCCAACGCTCCGTAGCTCAGGACGTCTTCGGGGCTTGCGCCCACAAAACGCCGAGCCTCCGTTAGGGCGTCCGTCAAAAAGCAAGCTCGGAAGTTGTCCCCCAAAGCGAGCCCCTCGGCAATGCCGGCAGCGATAGCAATCAGGTTCTTCACAGCACCGAACCGTTCAAGCGACTGCACGTCGTCTTGTTCGGAAATGCGGGCTCGAGCTTTGGCAAGGACGCGCTTCACGACCGATCGGGCATGAGGACTGCCGGCCAAACTGATGCCAAACGGCAGATTAGTCGCGACTTCCTCGGCATGCGAACCACCGCTCAAAACGCAAATGTCCGCTTCAGGAAGCTCTTCGGCCACGACCTCGGAAAGCGTCTTGGCACTTCCCTGCTCGAGACCTTTGGCGGCAATGCACACGACGGCATCAGGTTGAATCAGCGAAGCGATCTGGCGGGCCATGTCGCGTACGTAGCGGGATGCCACCACCAAAATGACGGCCGAAGCTTCTCGAAGCTCTTCGCCCATCGTCGATTTCACCTCAACCCTCGGATCGAGAATGAATCCGGGCAGCTTCGGATGACGCCGATCCTGCTGCAGCGCCTGAACATTTTTTCCCGTGGCCGAATAAAGCGAAACCTGAGCGCAGGGCGCCGCAATATGGGCAAGCACTGAACCCCAGGTACCCGCGCCGATGACGGCCAGTCGGACAGGTTCGTCGCCATTGTCAGAAGTGGTGAACATGAATATTCCAATCGTGCGCAGTTATTTTTGCTTCCTGCAATTATGAGCAAAGAAGCACTAACGCAAAAGTTAATTTGTTGTGGTGGTTTTCCCGCTGTCAGACCGATTCTGACCGACGCTGAGCCTTGGCTGTCTGAAAAACCTTCAGCGAAAGCATCACGCCGCTCAACAAAAGCGCCATGCCGGCAAGCATGTTCCACTCAGGCCACTGCATGCGCAACACATGTGCGTATGTCACTGCAAAGATCGTCTCAAAAACAATCATTTGACCTGCCAAGGCCGTCGGCAAGCGCTGACTCATTGCGTTCCAGAAGACAATGCCGACCCAGGATCCCATCAGTCCGCTGAACACCATGACAAACACAAACCACGCTGGGTCATATCCAAGCAGCGGCGTTGCATCGGGCTCGAGCCCCCAAAAGAAGAAATACATCACGACGGCAAAGGGAAACGTCGTCAGTCCCTGAGCTGTGGACCAAGCGCGCGGAGAACGGTCGGGATGGGCCAGCAGCCAATCGGCGTTTCGAATCGGATACCACGTCCATATCAGCAAAGCGGCAACAGCCATCATGACGCCGTACCAGAACTTCAGGCCGCCGTCGGCCGAAGCCTGCACCACCATTTCAAACTCCGTCATGCTCGCCAACGCAAAGCCGCAGACGATCAGCGTCAGTCCCGGCACCAGGCGCGACCATGCCAGAGCCGTCCCCTTCTTCTTGTCGCGAATGTTGGATACGGCCGCAACCAGCACGGGCACGGCCGACATCGCCATCCCTGCCACAGGAACACCCGCGTTTTGAATGCACTCAATAAGACACCAGTAATAAGCGATATTTCCGATCACGCCGAGCTTTGAGACATCAATCCAGTCTTTGACGGTGTAGTGTGCAAACTCTCTCCTCTCCATCCACGCCAGCGGCACGGCCACCAGACCGAAACTCACAAAGCGCCCGGCAGCCATCAGTTCCGGCGGATATCCGGGCAGAACTTCCGGCACCAGGTACACGAAGCCCCAGATCATGCAGGCCAAGACACCGTATAGAAAGCCGAGCGCCATAGAACATCACTTCAAAAACGACAAACACCGTGTGCATTATGCCCATGCCGCACTCGCTTGACTGCAATATGGCTGTCGAATGTTCCGACACTGTCGCCTGCGGGCGGTACAATCGGAAGGTTGAGAATTTTTTGCGGGCGTCTCGCGCCCGAATTGCTTACAAAGGAAATTTTCGATGTCCAATACGCTTACCGAATGGTTCCGTCACGTTCCCGAAGAAAAATGGCTCCGCGATCCCGCCGCCAGCCGTGCCGATGCACAAGCCATTTGGGAAAAGCTCGAGCTCAAAGCCGGCGTGCGTGTGTTCGAATGCCCCTGCGGCAAGGCCGATCTGAGCTTTCCGCTGGCGCGCCTTGGCGCCAACGTCAGCGGCATCGATTTCAATTCTCACTTCGTGAGCGCCGCCAAAAACAAATTCTCCCGAGCTGGGCTTGCCGGCGAATTCAAAACCGATGACATGCGCACGGCACAGTTCCCCGAACAGATGGATCTCATCATCAATTGGGCAAGTTCCTTCGGCTACTTCTCGGACAAAGACAACGCCGATTTGCTCGCCCGATTTGCCAAGAGCCTGGTCGAAGGCGGACGTCTTCTTATCGAAGTGGCTAATCCTTCGCGTGTTCTGGCTGGTGAAGCCACCCGCATCATCGCTTCCGGCGAACAGGTTTGCGAGACGTGGGACGCTGAATCCAAGCGCGCTACCGTCATCTTCCCTGCCACGCAGTTCCGCGGTCCGGTGTCGGCAAGCGTCCGCGTTTACACGTGTGACGAATACCGTTCAATGCTGGCGGCTGCAGGCCTCAAGCTCGTGGACTTCTACGGTCAGGGCTTTACGGAATTCACTCCCGAAAGCACCCGCCTGATCGTGCTGGCTCAGCGTTAATTTCTTTTTGCAAAATTCATTTCGTTTTAACGCTTTTTTATTCCGGCAGTCCTATAAAGTAGTGCTATAGGTCGGGCCGCTGCATAAAGCGGCGGCCGCCTTTTCGTACTCGAAAGGAATTGCTATGGCCGGATCAAAAGTCCTCAAGCCTGTCGCGGGCGTTGTCATTCTCGTGGGTCTTTATGCCGCAGCGGGCTATATCGGTGTACCCGCGGGCGTGCGCTGGGCGGTTTCGAACGTTTTGCCAGATGCCCTGGGCGGTCGGGACGCCACCGTCGGCGACGTTTCGTTCAACCCCTGGAACTGGTCGCTTGAAATCAACGACCTGGCGATCAAGTCAGCCCACGCACCGAAGAACAATCTTCTTACCCTTAAGCATCTGTCGGCCGATCTGAGCGGCAGCACGCTCACCGAAATGGCTCCGATCGTTGAATCCATCACGGTTGACGGCTTCAACATGCACCTAACCGCCAATGAGGCCAACAACAAGGAAGCCAAAGAAGCCGTCGAAAAAGCGCCCGCCGACGCTTCGACCTCTTCCGGGCTTCCCGCCTTCTCACTTGCCAACGTACGCGTCACCAACAGCAGCGTAAGGCTGAAGAATGCTCAAAATGGCGCCGACGTCAAGATCACCGACATTGATTTCGCACTTCCCATCTTGTCAACGCTGCCCTCTTCGAGCAAGGCTTCCATCACCCCCAAGCTTTCTCTCAAGATTGACGGTACGCCGATTAACGCCGAAGGCACACTCAAGGGCGAAACGGCAACGATGGCCGTGAAAATCGACAAACTCAACATTGCCAAGCTCCTCAAGGCCGCGCCCGTCACTCTGCCCGTAGCCGTCCAAAAGGCTTCGGCCTCGTGCGACTTGCATGTGTCCTTCGACATGCCCAAGTCCGGCGTCTCCGGCATCAAGGTAAGCGGCACAGCTTCGGCCAGCGACCTTGACGTTCGCGATGCCAAGAACAAACCGTTCGTGAGTGTCAAGTCCGCTTCAATTGACCTCAAGAATGTTGACGTTTCGGCGCAAAAGGCCGAAGTCAACAGCGTCAAGATCGTGCAGCCCTCGATCAAGCTTGCAATCGCTTCGCAGGCAAAGTCAACGCCGGCCAAGACCTCCGGCTCTGCCTCTTCAACATCCGAAGCATCTTCCGGCGCAGCCTGGAAGTGGTCCGTCGGCTCGGCTCAGATCAGCACCGGCTCGGTGCAAGTCACGGATACCAGCCTCAAGCCTGCGGCCACGCTTTCCGTTTCTGCGATCAATCTCGACGCCAAGGGATTCTCCTCGGACAAGGGCAAGACTGGCACATACTCGGCCAGCGCCAACGTTGCGCAAGGAAAGCTCTCCTCTGCGGGCAAGCTCTCGATTCTGCCGCTGGCTGTCAACGCCTCCACCGACGTGAAGAATCTGCACTTTGCCACCTTCAATCCGTGGATCAAGGCTCTTGCGGGCGCTCAGCTCACCAAGGGCACAGCCGACATCAACGGCAAGGTCGATCTGAAGTCCGACAAGAAACTGGCGCTCAAGTGGAACGGCGATTTGGCCGTCTCGAATCTGGAAGCCAAGAATGCCTCAGGCAAGACGCTGATGACCTGGACGCAGGCCAAGGCCACCGGCGTGGATCTGCAAAGCCTTGACCCCGTCAACATCGCCGTAAAAAACCTTACTGTCAAGGAACCGGCCAAGCAGGTTACCAAGAACGTCAGCAAGGCCGCGGGTCTGATCGGTGCCATCGCAGCTTTGACCGGACATGAAAACACGGCCGAGCGCGCTCAGAAGGCGGCGGAAATCGCCTCTTCGGACATCTCGCTCTCGAACCTTGTTTACAAGGACGGCAAGTTCAGCTTAGTTGAAAAGAGCAAAAATGCTTTGGCCGGCATTGTGCTTGAGGCACTTAACAATGTCTTTGCAACCGACGGCTCCAGAAAGTAAGACCAGCTGACCGACCTTAAGGCAACGGCGTCAAGGAAATTATTCCGAGACGCCGTTTCTTGTTTCTGCCACCTCTCTTTTTCTGGTTCATCGCACTCGGTTGTAGAAATTGTCAAATTTACGCCAAAAGAGCATGGCTCCCGCAAGCCAAGTCACGGCGGCACACGTGCCGATAATGACCGTTGCACGCACCCAGGGCATCCCGTAGGCCTGCCGCGTCAAGGCCAGATCAATTGCCGTGTAGAGCCACTCAAAGCCCGCACAAACGAGCAACATGCCGCAAATGACAGCGCAATAGCGGTGACGGACGAACAAAAGTACGACCGGAATCAAAGGCAAAAGCGCAATTTCCAACCCCCACCCATGGAAAAGCAGATGCGCGCCGAAGAGAACAAAACACAGCACCGGAAAAATCAGAGCCAAACGAATCACGGCCGATCTCCTTTTGTTGCAGCATTGTCGGCAGTCGGAACCTCTCGAATCGAAGTGACTCTTTTCGGTTTTCCGCGCGGCTTTTCAGGCGGCGTCACCGTGAGCGACTTCCAAAGATGCTCCAGAGAAAGAATCGGGTGCTTGAACATGACCCGAGGACCGGCAAAGCGCATCACTTCGGAAATCTTTTCTCGGTACGCAGGCTTGTAGCAATGGACCTTGCATTTGGCGCATACCGGCTTTTCTTCCTTGAAGGGACAACAGGAAAGGCGTTTAAAGGCATAGTCAGCAAGTTCCTGACAGTCGGGACACAATTCATCCCCCTTGGTGCCGTGATGCGCATGACAATAGATGCGCACCATGGCAAGCACCGTATCGGCTTCGCGCTTTAAAGGCCCCGACTTGATTCTTTGCAAGCGCGGGTTTTCTTGCTGTTGAGCATCCTTCATAAATGAGTTTCTTTCTCAAAGTTTGATTAAGCGAACAATTGTATCGTTGTTCGTCAATCTATCTTGCCTGCCTTAAGGCTCCCTTGTTTAGACCAATTTCCATCTTTTTTCCTCTCATTGGCCTACCGAAGCTGCCTCCGACTTTAGTCCGCCACTCACTTCTCTTTCTGACTCGCCAAAAGCCCGCTCCTTTCAACCAGCGAGACTGTTCAAATCCGGACCAAAATGTTGCAAATCAAACTAGGGTAAACCCGACCGCTCAGGCTTATTACACACTTTTCTTGTCCAAACCCTTCTCGACTGCGATCATTGATTCATTCAAACAGCCCACTTCTAAGCCGATGTCATCGGCACTGCGCGCGTGCCGAGCCGTTCTCGGCGCCTTTGCTGGTTCCGCTCTTGCGGCAGAAGTTCAGCTCTACGGCATCCTTGATACCGGTGTCGGATACAACCACATTAATCTGGACACTTCCGGTGTCGATAATGTTGACTCGTTTGAAATGAAGTCCGGCGTTGGCTCCGGTTCTCGGTGGGGCCTCAAAGGTACGGAAGAGCTAGGCAACGGTCTGACCGTAGGTTTTATTCTTGAGGACGGCTTTGACTCGGACACCGGTTCGGAAGATTCCACCGGTGTCATGTTCAACCGTGAGTCGAGTCTGTTCCTGCAGGGCAATTTCGGCAAGATCGCTCTGGGTCGCATGGGAGCCCTCAACAGCGGCCAATCCTCCTGGTCCAAAGTCGGCATGATCAACGCCTTCGGAACTTCATACGGCGACTTCACCGCTCAAGCATCGAACGTCTTCTCGCTCGCAGGTCAATGGGACAACATGATTGCCTACGAAACTCCGGACTTTGCCGGTTTCAAGTTGTTCGCCCAATACGGCATGGGTTCTAACGACAACGAAAACGAGTCCTCGAGCGATCGCTTCTATTCTCTTGGCGTCACCTACAACAACGGCCCGTTTGCCGGTTACCTTGCCGTCGACTCCATTAACTATAAGACGGCCAAGTTCGGTACTGGCGAGTATCCCAACAATGGGGACGACATTGACGACAGTCTGACTATTACTTTAGGCGGCAGCTACGACTTCAATGTCGTCAAGATCTACCTCGGCGCTCAGTATTTTGATGAAGTACGCCTAGCCTCGATCGGCGGCGTCCTCAACAAGGCTGGTGATGGTGAAACGATTGACGGCCTCATCACCCCCATTAACGAAATTGCCAAGATCAAAGGCTACGGCATCAGTTTGACAGGTGATGCTCCGCTCGGCGGAGGCAAGGCTATGTTCGGTGTCGGCTATTTGGACGCTGATGCGGCTGATAGTATGGACCGAGCATTATCTCAGAACACACGAGGCCTACGAGACTTTGACATCCAACGCTATGTTGTCAGCGTCGGCTACTCCTACCCGTTCAGTAAATGCACGGACGTCTACGGCGTCGCCTCCTACATGCAAGATCAGACTGATACAAAAACGGACAAGGGTACTGACGAATGGGATCCTTCCGCCTACACCGTTTACGTCGGTCTTCGTCACCGCTTCTGACAATCTGATCTCTTCCTGAGATTCACTGATTGATCCAGACCCGCTTCGGTTTTCCGGAGCGGGTTTCTCATTTCTGAAAATCATCTTGTCAACGCATTGTGTTGTAATTTATCCTAGGGTTAACCCCCCCCCGAGACTACTTTCTTTCACTGTTTTCTTGTCTCTCAAAAGAGGCAAGTGCCATGATCGTCTCCGTCCTGCAAGGACTCCGCCGGATTGGATTACGTCTTTGCAAGAGTCCGTGATCCTGGTTCCGTCCGGCGGTTTTTGCAAAAACTCAAAAACTTGCGAGTCTTTTTAAGACTAGGAGATTTGAAAATGAAAAAGACTTTGGCTGCTGTTGCAGTTCTCGGCGCTTTTGCTGGTTCCGCTCTCGCCGCTGATGTTCAGCTCTACGGTATCGTAGATACGGGTCTGCAGTATCTGCATTCTGATTCTGATGCCATCGGTGCTGATGCCTCTGATCGGTTTTCGATGGAATCTGGCATGCAGTCCGGCTCTCGCTTTGGCTTCAAGGGCACAGAAGACCTGGGCAACGGTTTGACTGTTGGCTTTATCCTTGAAAACCAATTCTCGTCAGATACCGGCGCTCTCAAGAATGAGGACTCCTTCTTCCATCGTGAAGCTTCCCTTTTCCTGCAGGGCGGTTTCGGCAAACTCGCATTCGGTCGAATGGGCTCGATCAATGGTGGGGTTTCCTCGTGGGGTAAATACGGCGTCATTTCCGCCTTTGGTACATCCTGGGGTAACTACTCTGCTCAAGCCGGCAACTGGGCTGTTGGTGGCGGCATGTGGGACAATATGATCGCCTACGAAACCCCAGACTTCGCGGGCTTCAAGGTCTTCGCGCAGTATGGCATGGGCAACCAGGTTGACGACGGTAATGACGGCCTGACAGGCGTTGAAAATGAGTCCTCGAGCGACCGCTACTACGCTATCGGTACTTCCTATGGCAATGGTCCTCTGAATCTCTATTTCGCTGTTGATTTCCATCAACTATGCTACGTCTGGTTCTCAAATCACCCATCCCGAACGTATTGACGACAGTCTGACGGTGACTCTGGGCGGAAACTATGACTTCGAAGTCGTCAAGATCTTTGCTGGTGCTCAGTATTTTGACGAAATTAAGCTGTCGAAGCTCAACGGTGCTGTCAATATGTCGGGCATGAAATTCAATGTTCGCGGAGGCGGTGCTAACGCGATGAAATTCGCAAATACCGTAAAGGGTTGGAGCCTTGGTGTGTCCGGTAGCATTCCTGTCGCCGGTGGTAACGTGCTTGTTGGCGCAGCTTACCTTGATGCAGAAGCTGCCGATAGCATCGTTAACAAACAGCGTGCAGGCGACGAACTAACCCGCTGGATTGTTTCCGCTGGTTACGATTACCCGCTTTCTAAGCGTACGAATGTGTACGGTGTTGTGACCTATAACCAGGACAGCCTTGAATATACTAACGGCAAGAAGCCCGATCAAGATCCGACGGTCTTCGGTGTCATGGTTGGTCTACGCCACAAGTTCTAATCTAATCTCTTCTTGAGATTTACTGATTAGTTCAAACCCGCTTCAGTTCGCTGAGGCGGGTTTTGTACATCCGGGTTTTGCCAAAATTTCGGCCTCATCTCGGGCATATAATCGGACAAGAGTTTCTCTTTCGGACTTTCCTCTCAATCCTCGTTAACACGCCTCCGAGACCATGCTCCAATCGTGCTGGATGCTTGTGGCTTCGCTTTTATTTGCGACCATGAGTTCACTTGTCAAGATTTCCGCTGCCGAAGTCGGCACGTTTGAGATCGTGTTCTACCGCTCACTGATTGGCTTGGCCTTTATCTCGACGGTGATGTTCATCCAAGGACAAACGCCGCACACCAAATATCTCTTCGGCCACATCAAACGTTCCGTACTGGGGACACTGGCTTTCACCATCTGGTTCTTTACGATGGGGCATTTACCGCTGGGTACCGCCGTCACGCTTAATTACACGGCTCCGCTCTTTATTGCCGCCACCTTTGTGGTCACGGCTCTCATGCATCACCAGAAAGCTCCTTGGTCGTTAGCCGCAGCCATCTGCGTGGGTTTTATCGGTGTCTGTTTGATTCTTCAGCCTTCAATTGCTTCCGACGAGCTTCCTTACGCCCTGTTGGGGCTTTTTGCGGGCGCCCTGGGGCCCTTCATCTTCTTTCAAATCGCCCAGCTCGGACGTCTGCGTGAGCCTTCGCTTCGAATCGTGTTCTACTTCTCGCTTGTCGGTACGATCTGGGGCTTGGTCGGTTGCTATATCCTCGAAGGAGGGCTAAAGATGCACGGCATGGATGTCTGGCAGGGATTGCTCGGCGTAGGCATCACGGCAGTGCTCGCACAAGTGGCCATGACGCGCGCATTCGCTTACGGCAACATGATGCTCACGGCGTGCTTTCAATTTGCTGTCATTCCCTTTGCCGAAATCATCAGCGTGGTCTTTTTCAAAGAAGCGCTACCACCGGTTGCTCTCGTCGGCATGCTTTTAATCCTGGCCGCAGGCTGCACGGCAAGCGTCATCACCAAACGGCAGCGCCACCCAACAGCAAAGTAGCCACCGAAGATAAGCAAAACGCCCGAAACCGGGCGTTTTTGCATCATGGTTTCTGTTCTAATTTTTTGCCCTGTGCTTCGAGCCGTTCCTGTTCTGCCGCATAAGCACCGGTTTGAGCCAGACGCTCATAGACCGGATCGTCCATCGACATCTGAGATAACAGAAACTCGATGCTTTCTCGAGCCTGTGTCCAGTAACCCAACTCTAGAGAACTGATGGCATAGAGTTCTCGTGCGGACAAGAGCTTGCTGTCGATTGCAAGCGCCTGATCAAGCACCGCCAGACTCTGAACGTAAGTCTCTTTTGTTTCCTGACTAATCAGAGCCGCTGCATACTCAACCAAAACGTTAGCGTCCTTGGCTACAAATCCATTGAGATCAACCGCCTTTTTGTAAGCGTCGGCGGCTTCCTTCCAGGCCTGCTTGTGCACCTTCAGACGCGCATAGAGCACCCATGCGCGTTCATCCTTGCCGTTGTCCTTGAGGTAGGCACCAAGCGAAGCTTCGTCGTAGAGCCCTTCAGTACTGCCGAGCGTTCCGTCGGCCTGCATGATGCCCTGTTTGGGAGGTTCGGAGACAAAGTTAATGAGTGAAGGCGATCCCAGACCTTTGTAGAGCGCAAACGCGCTGCCGGCTACTACAACAGCCAAGCCGACGGCAAAGGCTTTACCTAGCGGCGGAGTGCGTTTGACATGCTTTTCGTCAATCGCCAGTTCTTCGAGCGCACGGCGCTGAACGTCAGTAACACTCGACTCGTAAATAGAATCGGTGACAAGTCCTGCCGCGCGTTCTTCATCCAGCACGCGCAACTGTTCTGCAAGCGCTTCTCGAGAAAGCTCCTGCGTGAGGCTGCCGTCTTCATCCGGCGCCTTGCGCATCAGCGCCCAGAGCACAGCAAACACCGCCACGGCGCTCAAGATTGCAGCAACAATCCAGAAAATCGTTTCAAAAGTCATGTGCCCGATTTTACGTTGAAAAAAGGGCGCCTCGAAGAATCGGGGCACCCCTTTTAGTTCTAACTACGGAAGCGGATTACTTCTTGTTCTTTGCGGCAATAGCGTCGCGCAGAATCTTCGTAGCCTTCTGGGCTGCGTCAGCAGACTTGGCAAGCGAGAGCTGAGCGGCCTGCGGATTGTGGAACCATGCACCGTTCACAGCCGTCCACCATTCCCAATTGGTGTGAGCAACGGAGTGAAGTTCGCGAGCCTGGTTGAGCACTTCGTCGCTAACGCCCATTGCCAGAGCAAGGTCAAAGGCGTTGAACATGTCGGTCATGCGGCTTTCAGCTTCGCGGAGCTTACCGTCGTAGTAGCCCTTCATACCGTCAATCACGCGGTTGAGCTGCTTCTCAGTCTTGTCCTTGTGGCACTGCAGGCAGGTCTGCTTCATATAGTGACGCGGAGTCGTCGACCAGTGGCTGGTGTAAACCTTGCCGGTCTTCTTATCCTTCATCTTGGGCATGTGGCAGTCTGCACAGCCAACGCCGGCCTTATCGTGCGTGGAGTTCCAGTACGTTTCAACGTCAGGGTGCTGCATCTTGGTGAGAGCGGCACCGGTCACGTTGTGCTTGAAGTCCTTGAAACCAACTTTGGCATAGAAGTCGTCAATCTTCGTGACGTCAACGAACGGGAAGAGGTTCGTGCGAACATCGTTCATGCCGATCGCCTTGCCGGTCTTCGGATCAAAGCCCGGGTTGCAATTGTATTCGACGTGGCACTGAGCGCACATCAGCTTGCTGTCGGCCTTTTCCATCGTGGCGATCTTGCGGGTAAAGCCGCGAACGCCCATGTCAATCACGTTGATCTTGGTGGCCTTCGGATCCTCGCTGTACAGGCTCGGGATATCCGTACGGGTCAGAGCCTGAATCAGACCATCACGAACGATACGCGGCTTGGCGCTATGCGGATCGTGGCAGAAGTTGCAGTTCAAGGCATGGTTGATGTTGCGCATCACATCAACAACATTGGACTGACGCGAGAACTTGGCTTCGGGGTGCTTTTCGCCGAGATATGCCCAATCGAGCATCAGGTCGGTCGACTTGCAGGTCCAGCAAACCGGGTTGCCTGCAGCGGCCGTACCGGCACGACGCGGCTTCTGCGCATTGTCTTCGGGATACTTGTCGTTGATGACGTCCCAAACGCGGAAGGCACCGTCGCCCTGACCGAGGTACATCCAGCCTTCCTTCGGTTCGAAGCGGCCGCCGAAGGCGCGATCGCACAGATACTGGTCAAGTGCGGCAAACGCGTGGCTGCGGGGCAGATCGTGTTCTTTCGTGAAGCCGTGGGCACCCAGGGCGCGGTCGAAGAACGGGTTCGGAGCAACGCTGGCGCTGTTCTTCTTGGAGAAGCGCGGAATACGTTCTTCGTTGATCTTGTACATGGAATTGAACTGCGCGGGATGGCAGGAACCGCAGGTCTTGGGATCCATGCTCGTCACCGGACGCGTATCCTTGCTCGGAGCGCTCACGTGCTTGGTAAGGCCGGAGTGGCAGCTCGTGCAGGAAACCTTCTTGTGAGCACCGGACTTATGGAAGCCACCGATATTGCTGTGGCAGGCCACGCAAGTCTTCGTGTCAACTTTTTCAGGAGCCGCGTTAACGGCAGGAGCAAAAGCCACTGCCACTGCAAGTGCTACGCAGGCCTGAACGAAATTGTGCTTTGTCATCTCGTCTCTCCTTATCGCGACTTTGCATACTTGGTTGGGGTTCGGAATGCGCTTGGGGCCGCTTCCGTACGTAAAAGTCGCTTGACGGATTTTCTCACAGAAAAAAAAGCTGTCAATTCAGCATCTTTCCCAACAAATTGGCCTACCGTTTCAGTCGCTTCTTCTTCCCAATTCTTATGGCTGTCTTAAAAGCCGCATGAAATAAGCCTTAAGACAGAATTAACAACAAAAACCGCAGAAGACTTTTTGTCCTCCGCGGTTTTATCCTCTAGGGTAATTACCTATAACCTCTTTATTAATCCTGATCAATCAGGCCAATTTTTACCTTCTTGAGACACAATTGACCTGCCCTTTTGCGTAAGTGACCTACTCCGAAGTCACTTGTCGTCCAATCAGGTCATGCTCGCGGCTGTCGGTAATGCGAACATCGACAAAGTCCCCCGGATTAAGGTGCGCATCGGTCGTGACATACACCACGCCGTCAATGTCGGGCGCATCGGCCGGCGTGCGGCC
>ERZ780162.1339-NODE-1339-length-17381-cov-3.383759_pt1 | contig 17381 bp, 21 predicted proteins | sample MGYA00511474_ERZ780162 | MGnify/ENA primary metagenome ERZ780162 (study PRJEB29588, sample SAMEA2143633) | human gut metagenome | biome: human gut; feature: human-associated habitat; material: faeces | place: Denmark | collected 2008/2010 ...
CCTGTCTTTGATCAGGCTTTTTAATATCTCAATCTGGACTGCTCCCATGAGTTTTGCATGAATCTCTCCCAGTTCTTCATTCCACACGATCTTAAGCATCGGATCTTCTTCTTCGAGTATCCGTAAGTTTCCAAGCATTTTGTGAACGTCACAGCCTTCCGGGAGTTCGATTTTGTAACTTAAGACAGGTTCCAGTGCCGGTGCTTCGGAATCGCATTCTATGCCGAGGCCTTCCCCCGGATAAGTGTAATTCAGTCCGGTTACCGCACAGATCCTGCCGGAGCCTGCTTCCTGTACCATCTCGTATTTTTCTCCAGAATAGATCCGGATCTGGTTGACCTTTTCTTCCCATGCCTCTTCCGCCTGTCCGCCCGTCAGCATGGTTTTCACCTTCAGGCTTCCTCCCGTGATTTTCATCCAGGTCAGCCGGTTTCCCTGAACGTCCCTGGTGATCTTATAGATCCTCGCGCCGAATTCCTCCGGCCAGACACGCGCCGGAAGCCACCTCTCCAGCCCGTCCAGCAGCTCCGAAACGCCCTCCAGCTTCAGGGCGGAGCCAAAATAGCAGGGGAACAGGCTTCTTTTCTCAATCAGCTCACGGATCGTTTCTTCCTCCACCCGCCCCGTTTCCAGAAAGCTTTCCAGCGCTTCCTCCGAATCTATCGCACAAGTGGCGATTTCCTCGTAAAATACGGAATCCTCACCGGCAGAAAAGTCCACGCAGCCCTCGTCCAGCCCCGCCTTCAGTTCCGCCAGAAGAGAAGCCCGGTCACAGCCCGGCTGATCCATCTTATTGACAAAAAGGAAGGTGGGAATCCCGTAACGCTTCAGCAGATACCAGAGAGTTCTGGTATGCCCCTGAATCCCGTCCGAACCGCTGATGACCAGCACAGCCGCATCCAGCACCTGCAGGGTGCGTTCCATCTCCGCCGAGAAATCCACATGCCCCGGCGTGTCCACAAGGGTAACCGCCAGGTCTTTCCAGCGAAACCTCACCTGCTTGGAAAAAATGGTGATTCCCCGTTCCCGTTCCAGCTCATAGTTATCCAGAAAGGCATCCCGGTTGTCCACCCGCCCCGCTTTCCGGATGCTCCCGCTCAGATAGAGGAGCGCTTCCGACAGGGTGGTCTTTCCTGCGTCAACATGGGCGACTATGCCGATGCAGCTCTTTCGGGAAGGCTCCTGCGCTTTATTTTCTTTACTGTTTTCAGCCGTATTTTCCACGAAAATACCTCTTTCTGTGCTAAAATAATACGATCATGGTGCCAGGGTCACAAGGTATTCTGCCCCTGAACGTCATACTGCCTATCATAACACAAAAAGAGGTATAAGTCGATAAATTGAATTTCACGAATCATATATTCCAGTTATATTTTCATACCTTATCTCACACCTCCGCCCGTTCCAGCTCCTCAAAATCCGCAAACCTTCTGATCCTTCCGCCGCCTTCTTCAATCATCCGGACAAACTGCTCTTCCACCTGCTTCGTCCTCTCCGCCAGACGGGGCAGATTGTCATACGTATAGGAACTCAGAATATCATAATCCGGGAGGCCGTTTTCCTGAGACGCTTCCTGCAGCTCGTACTGCAGGCAGACCGCCGAGAGAAAAGCCAGCACCTGGTCTTTCTTTTCACAGCTGACATAAATCTTCTGGAAGGTGGAGCTGATCTCTTCATACAGGACGGCCAGCCCCGCATAGTCCGGCTCTTTCACGGACGTCTCCGACATCACTTCCTCCGGCGTTTCTTCTATGGAAAGTTTCCACCCCATATATTCGCTTACTGATTTCAACATCCTGAGACAGCAGCGCCGGGCCTGCTCCCCGTCCTGTGCGCGGATGACGGAAAGATAATTTTCCATGAAATCATCCGGTTTTTTCGGAAATCTTTTCAGATCCTCATACTGCCTTTTCAGCCCGAAATGGTAATAGTCATGATTGTGGAAGGCTGCTGCATCCGCCAGCGCCATGATGAGATAACCCGCGCAGGTGCGCACATCCGCCAGACCATCGACGGAAAGCATCTGCCCGTACAGGCTGCAGGCGAAGGCAAACCGTTATCGTTGTCCCTCCGCCCGCATTGACAAACCCGAAAATCCGCTTTAGGATGAAGGTATCCTGCAGCTGCAGAATTTATGATAAGGAAGGGATTTTCCCATGAAAAATTACCGCTGGGTCACCATCGGATGCGGCGATATCGCCCATCAGTTCGCACAGGCCATGCGTCAGGAAGGCCGGACGCTGTACGGTGTCGCAAACCGGACGTATGAAAAAGCCGCAGCCTTTGCAGATGAGTACGGCATTTCCACAGTATATGAAAAAATTTCAGACGTTTTCACCGATGAAAATGTGGATATCATCTACATCGCCACGCCCCACAACACTCACAGCAGCTACATTAACGAGGCGCTCCGCCATGGAAAGCACGTTTTGTGCGAAAAGGCCATCACGCTGGATGTCAGTGATCTGACGACGGCACAGGCTCTGGCAAGAGAAAGGGGACTGGTTCTGGCGGAGGCCATGACCATCTATCACATGCCTCTGTACAAAAGGCTCCGTGAGCTTGTGAAAGACGGGAGCCTGGGAAAGCTCTGCATGATTCAGATGAATTTCGGCAGCTTCAAGGAATATGACATGACGAACCGTTTCTTCAATCCCGGGCTGGCAGGCGGAGCGCTCTGGGACATCGGCGTATACGCCCTCTCCTTCATCCGGTGGTTTATGAGCTGCTGTCCGGACCGGATCGCATCGCAGGTCAGATATGCGCCAAGCGGCGTGGACGAGCAGGTGGGAATCCTTCTGATGAACGAAGCCGGTGAGATGGCCACAGCCGGGCTGACCCTTCACGCCAAACAGCCCAAACGCGGTATGGCGGCATTTGAAAAGGGCTTCTTTGAGATTTCGGAATATCCCCGGGCCGACAGGGCTGTGATCACCTGGACGGAGGATGGACGCCGTGAAACGCTTGAGCTGGGTTCCTCTGCGGACGCCCTGCGCTATGAGATCCGGGATATGGAAGCAGCCGTATCCGGCGGTGCTGATGAAATGCATCTGGACTACTCCGCAGATGTTTCCCGTCTGATGACGGAGATCCGGAATGTCTGGCGTTGACCCGGCCGCTTCCGGAATGGTTCCCGTTTTCTTAAAGGGTGCTTTATCAGCCGAACACAGAAAGCCGGAAAAAGGTCAGGCATCGCTCTCCTTCAGGTAAGTACCTTTTCTCCGGGTAAGTACCGCACTTTCATGTGCGTACTTGTTTTTTCTCCCACTCCCGCTATGATAAAAACAGAAGGGAACCGAACGGTTCTGACATCATGGAAGGAGTGAATCTTATGACAAAGGATTTTGGAGTAAAGCCCTATCTGTTTCCCATGCCCACGTATATGATCGGCACCTACAATGAGGACGATTCCGTGGACGTGATGATGATGGCCTGGGGCGGAATCTGTGCCGAGGATATGGTGGCGCTGAACCTGGAGGCTGAGCACAAGACCGTAGCCAACCTGGAAACCCGGAAGGCGTTTACCCTCGCGGTTCCGGGAACCGATACCCTGCGTGAATCAGATTTTCTCGGAATTGCCACCTCCAACAAAATGGCGGACAAATTTGAGCGTACCGGACTTCACGCTGTCAAAAGCAGCCGGGTGGACGCGCCCGTCATTACGGAATATCCGCTCACGCTGGAGTGCGAGGTGGTGGAAATGCAGTCCCAGCCCTATGGACTGCGCGTTCTCGGCCGGATCGTCAATGTGATCGCGGACGAAAAGGTTCTGGATGGAGCCGGAAAGATTGATGCCGGAAAGCTCCAGGCCTTCGCCTTTGACCAGATGCAGAACGGCTATTATGCCATCGGTGAAAAGGTCGGTCAGGCCTGGCACAGCGGTGCTGACCTGATGAAAAAATAAGGACAGCAGGAAGCTGAAAAACAGATATTCACAAAACTGCAGCCAGCCGGAACCGGCTGGCTGTCTGACTTTTCATGAACTCCTTCTTCTCCTTCAGGCTATGAATCCTCAGACTCACGGCCCCGTATCAGGCTTCTTTTCACGGTACTATGCCGGAATTTGACTTTTCCTCTCATTCCTATTACAATCATAGCAAGAATGCAGCAGAAAACGAGTACACATATCAAAGGGTGATACTCTCATCTTTAACAGATACTAACCTGCAGGAAAGTATTTGTTCTAAAACGGAGAACAAAAATGGGAAAACGATGCATTTCCGATGAAAATTTAAGCACCACCGGCTTCAGCTACACGCTGTCGCTGATTAATGGCAAATACAAAATGACGATCCTCTATACGCTGATGGAGTTCGGCGTGGTGCGCTTCAATGAGATGAAAAAGTACATCGGAGCGATCTCCTACAAGACGCTCAGCTCCACCCTGAAGGAGCTGGAGGCCGACCAGCTGGTTCACAGAAAGGAATATCCCCAGATCCCGCCGAAGGTGGAATACAGCCTGACGGAGCGGGGAAAATCGCTGATTCCCATTCTGGACGGCATGTGCGAATGGGGAGATAAAAACAGATTATAGCATCAGGCCGCCTGCGGCGGAGAAAGGAAACAACATATGGAATATCGAAAATTTGACAGCACTTATGTGATCCGGTTCGATCCGGATGAAGAAATCTGCGGGCAGCTTCTGGCCCTTGCCGAAAAGGAAGGCATTGCTCTTGCACAGATCAGCGGCCTGGGCGCGGTGAAATCCTTTACAGTGGGCGTTTTTGACACGAAAACAAAGGAGTATCACGCCAACGCGTTTGAAGGCCCCTATGAAATCGTTTCCCTGACCGGAACTCTGACCACTCAGGACGGAAAGCCCTATCTGCATGCTCATTTCGCCGCAGGGGATGAGAAGGGACATGTGGTGGGCGGCCATCTGAATCAGGCGGTCATCAGCGCCACGGCTGAGATCATCCTGAACCTGATCCCCGGCAGGGTAGAACGGAAATTCAGCGAAGAGATCGGACTGAATCTTTTTGATTTTCAGTAAAAATACGGGCAGACAGTCAAATGGCCGGGCAAAAATGCTCATTGCCCGCGTATCTGCATCATGGCCTGTAAAATTTTTCATGTAAAGGAGGAGTCCCATGAACACATCGGAAGCAATCAGAGCGAGAAGAAGTATCCGGAAATATCAGAAAGGCGCCATGATCCCAAAAGAGCACATCGAACAGATGCTGGAGGCCGCCATGATGGCGCCCAGCGCCTGCAACCGCAGGCCATGGGAGTTTGTGGTCGTCCAGAAGCCGGAGGTGCTGGAACAGATCATGGAAATCCATCCTTACACCCAGATGCTGAAGACCGCCTCTCTCGCCGTCGTTGTCTGCGGCAGACCGGACCTGCAGGAGGGTGTCTGCGATGGCTTCTGGCCGCAGGACTGCGGGGCGGCCATCGAAAACCTGCTCCTTCAGGCCGGGGAACTCGGCTACGGCACCTGCTGGTGCGGCTGCTATCCCGCCATGAAGCGGGCGGAAGGGCTGCAGAAGGTTCTCGACGTCACCAGCATCCCGCTTGCTGTGGTTGCAGTGGGTAAGGCGGATGAAGCCCCTGACGCGAGAGGCTTTTATGATCCTTCCCGGGTGAAGTGGATTTTATAAAACCGTTTACCCAAACTTTGTTACCGGAGCTGTCTCTGCCGATCTGGCATATCAGCTCCGGTTCTGTCTCATGCAGCCGTGTATGAAATATAATGTCATTCCTTCCATCCGTCTGACGCCATATTCTGAAAAACCATGTCCTTCTCCCTGAAAAATCTCAATTCTGGCATTCGGATATCTGGATGCTGCCCATTCTCCATAAGAAAAAGGCACCACCGTATCTTCAGCGCCATGAAGAATCAGAACATTTTTTGAAAATTTCCCAATCCGCTCATGGATATCAAAGTCATGAATAGATTCAAAAAATTTTCGTCCCAACAGCATTCCCCACAGTTCCTGTGTATCAGGAATATCCTCCCATATCGGAAACCTCTTCCTGTTTTCCGGCTTGTAAAAAATACCGTCTATCATTCTGTCTTGACATGGAATTTTAACTTCCTGAATGAACATAATTTCTTCTCTCTTTCACAAAAGGCATCCGGACATTCTTTTTTCAGCCCTTATATCATTTACATTTCGAACTCCAAAGCGGTGCGCTTAAAATCCCCATTGGTCTAAGCTGATAAACATCTGTCCAGGAATCCCCTTCCGTTCTCCATGAATCAGGTCCCAGCCAGACAACATCGTCCCCTATCAAATGCAGCTGTCCAAAACCGTTGTATCGATTTCCCAGACAGGTAAGCGCAAGAGTATTATCCTCTTTCTCTCCATGAAAGCGGCCCGAAAAAGGAAGGAAAGCCATCATCCTTTCATCTCCTCCATTTACTGAAGCCTTCACAGCCGCTCCTGAATAATAGGGGACCTGTACGATTCCTTCATCCTGAGGCAAGGATACATAATATGTCATATTTCCCGTATAAAAAGGGAATCCCTGTCTGGTATAATCTCCCCAGAACAATCTTTCCGGTCTGGGTATTATTCGCTTTCTGCATCCTTCCACATTTCACATACGGCTGTTCCACCGATTCACACCGAAGCCTCCAGCCAAGCATCTTTCTCAGCCTGTTGTCCATTTTTAAAAGCTCGCATGCATTTTCATATTCCGTTTCCTGATCCAGCGCATACTCAAAGCTGTCCAGAAGATACACGTTTGGTTCATCCAGACTGTAAGAAAAGGGCTCCGGTAAAGGCTTCTGCCGGTCCATCTCCATCGCTAAACCGTCTGCCGCCTTCCTTAAAGGAATATTTTCTGACGGAAATCCATGCTGCGTACAGCTCTCTTCTGCCGGAAGCAGATGCAGGAGCAGGCTGTCATCACCATACATATCAAAAAACAGGAGGCATAAGAATGAGCAAAAAAATTGTGATCCTAAACGGCAGTCCCCGTAAATCGGGAAATACCTCCGCCCTTGTCAAAGCGTTTACTGAAGGGGCGCAGAGCGCCGGCAGTACGGTGACCGAATTTTTTCTGGACGGAATGGACATTCACGGATGTAAAGGCTGTTTTGGCGGCCACAGCAGCAAAGAATGTCCCTGTGTCCAGAAGGATGATATGGCTCAGATTTATCCCGCTGTCAAAGAATGCGATGTGGTCGTATTGGCCAGTCCGTTGTACTATTGGACGATGAGCGGACAGCTCAGGACGGCTCTTGACCGTCTGTTTGCTCTCGAAGAAGGAGATGGTAATCTCCTCAGAGGAAATGGAAAATCCTCCGCTCTTTTGATGGCAGCGGAAGGATATGGCTTTGATGACGCTGTCCTTTACTATGACCATCTGATGGAGCATCTGAGGTGGAAAAAACTGGGTCATGTGTTGGCGGGCGGAAATATGAACGTTGGCGATATCAAAGGAAAAGCCGAAATCAGGCAGGCCTATGAGCTCGGGAAATCCATACAATAATCCGATAGAAAGGAATTGATCATTATAAACAAAATTACTTTGCCCAGGCATCCAAATTGACTTCCCCCAATCCGGTAACGGTGGTTTGCACCCAAAAGCCGGATGGCTCTGCCAATCTTGCTACGGTATGCTGGTGGACTTATCTCTCCTGCAATTCCCTGTCCACAGCCGCGTTGCCATTGTCTGCAGCCTGAAAGAATATCCCGAAGTGGGCGACCACTATCTGTATATCTGTGATGTGGAGCAGGTTTATGGGGATGAAACCCGCCTTCCATGAGAGCGCCACCATCAACGGTGTCCTGATCGATGCCGATAAAATCAAAATCTGATAATCGAAGAGGCCTTCCTTCTCCTTTTGGGGAGAGGAAAGGCCTCTTCGATTAAAGAAAAAGAACAATCATGTGTTGTATGTTTCCTGCATATTTTTACGCCGGGATTTTCCGGACAAAGTTATAAACGATCCCGGTCAGTGCCTTCGTCAGCTTCATAAAACACTGTCCGATCAGGATGGCTCCGTCCTTATCGGTGTACAGGCTCAGGAACATCGTTACCGAAGCCCAAACAGCGCAATCGCCAGCACCAGGCTGTCCATTCCAAGCAGGATGAGATAAATGCCGATAATCCAGCTGACGGAAAGCATGGCCGCAAAAGGATTAAACAGCATCAGAATTCCGAGCACCAGCCCCAGAATGTTGATGACCAGCGTAAAGTAGTAATATGCGTCTCCCACCGTCAGACGGATCAGGGAAAGGTGGGACAGCCTCGATACGCAGTGCGCGATAAACCAGATCGGGAACAGAATCGCAATCGCCCACCGGCCCGCGCTGATGTTGCACAAAATCAGGATACCGGCCAGGACGCTTAAAATGCCTGTCACGAGGGATACCGCCGGCCCAAAGCCCGTCCTGCGTTCCATCCGGACATAAAAAACAATATCCGCGATACCCGTAATCACCGCAAACAGCCCGTAAATGACGGTCACGCCGGTCAGCATGCCCACCGGACGGATCAGGCTGTATATTCCAAGAAGAATCAGCAGAATGCCTGTAATCAGTTCTGTCCATTTCACTTTGTCAGTTCTCATATTCGGTCAACTCCTTTTCTCTTTTTACAGAAATAAGGATAACAGATTTTTTTCCGATTTGACACTGTTAATCTTTTCCGCCTGTCTGGACAAAACCGCGAAAATGTCAGGACAGATGCACCCTGTCAATCAGGACAGATGAAGACGCAGCGGCTCATGCCCGATCTTTTTCAGGATTTTTTCCGTCAGATCCCTCACGGACAGCCTGAGGCTGGTGGTGTTGACGCAGGGATGGCAGCCGAAGTATTCCTGCGTAAGAATCTCTTCATCCATCAGAAGCTGCACCCGTCCCTCGTGATCGTTCATCAGTCCCATTACGCTGACAGAACCCGGACTTAAATCCAGCAGGCGCTCCATGTCCTCCGGCGGCGCGAAGGACAGACGGGAGCTTCCGGCCAGCCGGGAAACCTCCCCGGAACGGAATTTTTTCTCTCCCGGAAGCATCAGAAGATAGTATGCCGTTTTCTGATGATTGCACAGAAACAGGTTCTTGCAGATCGCCGCGTTCAGGATGCGGTCCACCTCCAGGCAGTCCTGCATGGAACGCATGGGCTCATGATCCACATATTCATATGAGATATTCAGCTCATCCAGCAGGTCATACACCCGGATTTCCCGGGCTGCCCTGCCGGAAAGCTCTTTGGGCCTTCCTTTTGTAAGATGCATTGTTTCCTCCCTGTCGGAACGTTTCTGCTCCGACCGCGCAGGGAAATCGTGGATGCGATTTTCCTGCTGTGAGCACAGCAGTCTGGCGTTGGAACGCCAGACTTTCCTGCCCCCGTTCACTGCGCTCCGATGGTTTCCGTCACGGACATGGCGCGGATACGCTGTGTCGGGCCGTATATGGCGAGCAGGACGGAAATGGCGGTAACGGTCAGGATAACCAGAAGCGGAATGATGGGGAAATGCCAGGCAGATCCCCATTGCGCGGTCACCAGACTTTCATAGAGCAGCCAGTTCAGGGGAAGCCCCGCCGCGCAGCCGGTGAGGACTCCCGAAAGGCAGCAGGTCAGCGTCTCTGCCGCCACCATTTTCACAAGCTGATCCACTGTCATTCCCACGGCCCGCATTCTGCCGTATTCCCGGATGCGGGCGGACACGCCCATGTCCGTGCTGTTGATGATGTGAACCAGGCTGATCAGGGCGATCACGGCAAGGAAGCCGTACACGATCAGCATCAGGGAATACCAGGCGCCGACCGCCTCGCTGTTGCTCATTCTCCGGTCGGAAAAGGTGACCGCATCGGCCCCTTCCGTTTCCTCCACAATTGTACGGATGCGCTGCACGTCTTCATCCGAAGCATTTCTTTTCAGCTGCATATCGATGACGGTATAGTTCTCTATACCGGTCAGCTCCGAAAACAGCTTTTCCGAACAGATCATCTGGGTCTCGCCTTCCGTGGTACAGGGGGTGTCTGACAGCACGCCCAGGACGGTCACATCCCTTGTTTCTCCGGAAAACTGCAGGGAGATCACATCCCCCTCCGCAAGGTCAAACTGTCCCTCATAGCCGTAAACCACAAGCACACCCTCCCCCTGCCGTACCGCGTCCATCACCTGCGAAGCCTTCGTGAAACGCGCAGTTTTCGTGAAGCGCGAAGCCTTCATGGATTCCCCTGTTTTCTTCGACGGCACAAGGAGATCGTCCTGCGCCCACTGAAGCTGGTTCTCCTCATAGGAAAACAGGCAGACACTTCCCTGTATTCCTTCCCATGAGGCAGGAATCTCATATGCAAAGCTTCTTCCATAAACACGCTTTACCGCCTCCTCTTCTGCAAGGCGCTCAGACAGCCGGCGGGACAGGGAACAGGTATTGTCCGCGCTTATGACGGAAAGATCCGGCGCTGCCGGATCCAGCGGGTTGACCGCATGCTTTCCCATATCCGGCAGCACGCTGAAGGTGAGAAACAGAATGACGCTCAGCGCGTAGGAGCCTGCCAGCAGGAAAAATCCCTTCTGAAAGCTTTTCGGGAAGCCTTTCCCTCCCCCCAGGGCATGATAAATTCCCAAAGCGATTTCCACGCTGAAATGCCTGGTATCCGCAGCCTTCCTCCTTCCAGGCGTGTCCGCCGGGAAAGGGGTCCCCTCGTTTCCGGATACGGCGGTCAGGGGAGAGACGGCAGCAGCCCTTTTCGCCGGCGTCCGGGATGCCAGAAGCACAGTGAGGACGCCCACCACAGCGCCTGCCGCAATGCCGATCCAGCTGATGGAAAACAAGGGCATTTCCGCAAACAGGCTGCTCAGCAGCTTTAAAACGGCGCACAGCCCCCAGATCACCGCCGTTCCGATCAGAAGTCCGGCAGGGACCGCCGTCCGGCACCACCCAAGCGCCTCTCTTCTCACGAAACGGGAAATCTGGGGCCGGGTCGCTCCGAGGCAGCGCAGCATCCCGAAAAACTCCGTTCTCTGGGCAATGTTGCTGTTCAGGCTCCCCGTGATCATCAGCACCCCGAAAATCATCACCAGAACGGCCAGCGCAATCCCTGTCTGCATCAGCCTGATCATATAGGAATCGCTGCTCTGTCCGATCAGGCCGAGCATTTTGATGTTTTCCGACACCTGCTCCTGTCGCAGGGAAAGCTGCTGTCTGATGTCGGCCAGCGTTTTCTGAATGCGGCAGAATGGGCTGAAAGCCACCATATAAATGCTGTTCCGGTACGCTTCCTCCCCCTCTCCCGCCGCCTCCGCAATCCTGTAGAAGGAGTCCATATTCAGAAAGACGCCGAAGGCATCCTGCCTGTTCAGCCGGGAAAACTGTCCGCAGAAGCCGCTCACCGTCAAGCTTACCCGCCCTCCCCAGGGGATGTCAAGCGTTACCTGATCCCCGATGGAAAGTCCAAGTCTCTCTCTGGCATTTTCTGAAAAGACCGCTTCATTCTCCTTCCCGGGAAAATCCCCCTCCAGAATTTCTGCCGCGGGAAACATCTCAATCAGCTCCTCCTCCATTCCCACCACCGATGTTTCCACCCCGTCGATGCACCAGTGCTCATCCAGGTCGTAATTACAGATGCCGTACCAGCCTGCCGCCGTCACCTGGGGCCTTGCCGCGATGAGGGCAGCCTGCTCCGGGGTGATTTTCCGGAATGAGGCATGCCAGCCCCCGTCGCTCATCCTGGCCTGCCGGATCTGATTTCGGATTTCCATGTCCGCCATGCCGAAAATGGTCATGACCAGGGCAACCGCCAGCACGATACAGATTCTGGTCATCCTGCTTCGCTTTCTGTGGACGTGCTCCGAAAGGGGAATCAGGTCCAGCCAGCTTTTCATGGGGGCGCTGTCCGCAGGGGAGATTCCTCTCCGTTTCCCGGTCTTTCCCGCAGGCTCATTTCGATTTTTTCTTTCTCCTTTAAATCTCATGCTGCCGCCCTCCAAGCTCCTTCAGAACCCCGTCCGTCACCTGGAATACTCTGTCCGCACAGGACGAAAGATTCCTGTTGTGGGTGATCATCAGAACGGTCTGCTGGTAGTGTCTGGAGGCCTTCAGAAGAAGATCCATCACATCCCGGCTGTTTTTGGAGTCCAGATTGCCGGTCGGCTCGTCCGCCAGCACCAGCATGGGCCGCGTGATCAGCGCCCTTCCGATGGCAACCCGCTGCTGCTGACCGCCGGAAAGCGGGCATGGCAGATGCCTGCGCCTGTCCGTAAGTCCCAGCACATGCAGCATTTCCTCCACCTGTCCCGGTTCCGGCTTCCTGTGATCCAGAAGCAGCGGGAACAGAATATTCTGCTCCACATCCAGCTCCTGGATGAGATGAAAGGACTGAAAAATGAACCCGATGTTCTGTCTCCTGAATATCGTCCGTTTTTTCTCCGACAGGGAAAAAAGATCCTCCCCGTCCAGCCAGACCTTTCCCGACGTGGGCTCATCCAGCCCGCCGATACAGTTTAAGAGCGTGCTCTTTCCCGAACCGGATTCTCCGATCACCGCGGCAAATTCCCCCTTTTCCAGAGAAAAGGACACACATTTAAGCGCGTCCACCCGGGCCTCTCCGGTCCCGTATACCTTGCACAGCTTTTCCACCCGTAAAATTTCCATGGCAGTCTCCTTATCCTTTCTTTATGACAGGAAATGAAATTTCCTGTCATATAAAAACACATTCACCTTACACTCCGGTGAATCCTGTCTTACAGTTCTGAAAGAAAGGAAATGGAGAAAACGGTTCTTCCGCTGAAAGAACCTCCTTCATCGAAAGAATTCCCCTTGCCGGGAGATCTTCTCTCATCGAAAGAATTCCCCTTGCCGGGAGATCTTCTCTCATCGGAAAAATTCTCCTCATCGGGAGTGCTGCTTACAGACAGCACACCGCCCTGTCCCTCCACCACCGCCTTCGCGAGCGGAAGGCCAAGACCAACTCCCTGCATGCTGCGGGCCGCTCTGTCCCTGCCGCTTCGATAGAAGCGTTTGAAGATATGGGGCAGATCCTCCGGAAGGATTCCACAGCCATCGTCCTCCACCGACAGACGGAAAAGTCCAGGCGACCGTTCCCAGGAAATGCGCACCGTTCCTCCTCGTTCCGTATGGTCCAGCGCGTTTTTTACCAGGTTGGACAGCGCCTCCGCCGTCCAGGCAGGATCGCAGCGCACCCGTTCCTTTGGGTCCCCTTCCGCAATCAGCCTCTTTCCCTCCTGTTTGGCCCGGGTGGTCAGCTCCTCCACCGCTTCCCGGACCAGCTCCGATACCGGACAGTCCTCCGGCTCAAAGCGGACACTCCCCGCGTCCAGACGCATGATTTTCAAAAGCAGGCCGATCAGGCGCTGCATCCGCTCCAGGGACTGAAGGGCTTTTGCGGAAAACTCCCGGACGGTTTCCTCCCGCTCCGGCTCTTCCTGCAGAATTTCCATATACATGGACAGTGCCGCAAGCGGGGTCTTCATCTGATGGGAAATATCCGAAACGGCATTCGTCAGGGCTTCTTTTGCGGCCCGCTCCGCTTCCCCCCGCACCTGAGCGGCCCTGGAAAGCTGGTCTGCCGCCGAAAACAGACGATACAGCGCCCCCGTTCCGCCTCTGGGCAGATGCCGTGAAAAATCCCCTTCCGCAAAGCGGGAAAGTACCCCCGCCGCCTGCTCATACAGAGCTTCCCTCCGCCGCAGAAACAGCAGAGTCCCTGCCAGGAGGACAGTGCCCATCAGGCAGGCTTCTGCGGCCGAAACGAGCGCAGTCCTGCCAGCCGCACGCCTGACCGCCGGATACAGAAGCGCCGGACTTTCCTCCGTCCGTCCCGTACTGAGAAGAAGGCTCTCTCCTTCTTCCGACACCTCCGATACGCTCAGAATTTCCGCCGTCTTCCCTTCGGAGAGACCGGATGCGAGCATGCCGCTTACCAGCTGTGCCTCCCTGTATAAAAGCGCTTCCTTCAGCTCCCGCGCCTGCACCAGGCTGCTCAGAATTCCGAAGCTCAGAAGCAGTGCACAAAACAGGAAAAGAAAGATCAGAAAGCTCCGTTCCTGTCTGTCCTGCCAGATCTCTTCCATGTCAGCCTCCCTTCCCCTGCATGTCTTCTCCGGCGGCTCCCTGCCACCGATAGCCGATCCCCCGGACGGTGAGAAGTCTCTCCGGCCGGGAGGGATTCCTCTCTATTTTCTCCCGCAGCCGACGGATATAGACGGACAGGGTATTATCATCCACAAAGCTTCCGTTTCCATCCCACAGCACATCCAGAATCCGCCCCCGCGGCAGAGTTCTTCCTTCATTTTTCATGAGCAGACACAGAAGCCGGTACTCCGCCGCCGTCAGCTCCAGCGGCTGCTCCTTAAGGTATGCCCTTCCGGCCGCCAGATCTACCTGCAGGGAACCGCTTCGCAGCTCCTCCCTTTCGGGAACCGTTCCCACGCTTCTTCTCAGCTGGGCACGGATGCGGGAGCACAGCTCGCCCAGCCGGAAGGGTTTTGTGATGTAATCGTCGCCGCCCCCGTCCAGCCCCCGGATGATGCTGGTTTCCTCGTCTGCCGCGGTCAGAAAAATGATGGGAATGGAGCTTTCCCTCCGCCGCACCTCCTCACACAGGGAAAACCCCGTCCCGTCCGGCAGGGACACATCCAGAAGCAGAAGATCGAAGCCTCCGTTCTCTCCGAACAGCAGTCTTCTTCCCTCCTCCAGGGAGTGCGCTGTCTGAAGCTGAAAGCCGTTTTTTTTCAGGGAATATTGTAAGCCGTCAATCAGACTGATATCATCCTCCAGAAGCAGTATTCTGTTTTTCTCCATACATGTTCCTCATTTCCGCATGCAGCCATACAATTATGCTCTTCTGATTGTAACACAGATCCCTTGAGAAGAATCCGGATTTTCTCCGTTTTTTTCTTACAAAACTGTAAGAAACCGGAGCCGGACTTCCCGAAGATCTGCATCCTGCCCCGTTTTTCTGCCGCCCGGTTCTCTTTTATGGACAGCATCCTGAAGAAATGAGATAATATCATAAATCTGGCCGTTTTCTGATTATCCGCAAATCATTTTCATCTGGGGAGAACGTTTTTAACTATGAAAAGCAATGTTTATACCATTAAAAGAGGTTTTGTAAAAGAACAGATTTTTACTGAAGTGGAGAAGTCCGCACAGTATTTCGATCTGGATAAAAAGGCGCGGCTTCAGCTCCGGCTTCTGACCGAAGAGCTCACCGGCCTGCTGCATGAAATTGTCGGAAAATACCGCGGGGAATTCTGGATTGAGGCAGAGCCCGTGGAATATGCGGTCCAGTATTGGGAAAAGGTCCGTACCGTGGATTTCCAGCTTCATCTCCGCCTGGAAGCCCAGCTGAACGAACAGGAAAGGAGGCAGCTTCTGTCCGTCGCAACCACCGGCAAAAACGAGCCGCCGCGGGGTATTATGGGAAAGATTCAGGCCTTCCTCGAACAGTGTGCCCGGGAGCAGGAGGATCTGGCCCTTTACTGCAGCCAGCAGGGAAGATTCATGCCCTACATGGGGGATATGTACGATTCCTGCAGCATACAGGGTGACGAAGTTGTATGGACGTTGAATGATTACGTCAAAAAGGTGTCCTCCAACAAAGAGAACGAGGAATGGGACGAACTGGAAAAATCCATCATTGCGAATGTTGCGGATAATGTGGTGGTGAGCATCCGCAGACATCGGATTGAGGTGACCGTCTCAAAAACCTTCCGGCGCTGAGGGACGCACCCACACCCTGATTTTACCAAAGACAGCATCTGCATAAAGTTATAATAAAATTATTTTATGGAGGAGAAACGATTATGACAGTAGAAAAGAAGATGGATGGCGACACATTGACGCTGAGCCTGAGCGGCAGGCTGGACACGACCACCGCTCCTGATCTGGAGAAGGTGATCGTTGGCGAGCTTCCCGATATTCAGAAGCTCGTTCTGGATCTTGCAGATCTGGAATACATCTCTTCAGCGGGACTCCGTGTGCTTCTGATGGCACAGAAGTCCATGTCCAGAAAGGGCGGCATGGATGTTCTTCATCCGAACGAGCTTATCATGGAGGTATTTGACGTAACAGGCTTCACCGACATTCTCAATATCTGTGAATAACCTGCGGCAGGAAAAGGAGAAACCGATGAAAAGTAATATCTGTAAAATTGACAGTGGATTCTCAAAGGACCGCATTTTCAGAGAGGTTGAGAAGTCCGCACAGTATTTTGAGCTGGATAAAAAATCAGAGCTTCAGCTTCGTCTGCTGGCCGAAGAGGTCATCGGAATGCTTGAGGAAATCGTCGGAAGGTATGAAGGGGATTTCTGGCTCGAAGCCGAGCCGGAGGAGCCGGCTACCGGCTACTGGAGAGACATCCACAAGGTGGATTTCCGTCTTCATGTACAGCTGCAGGTACGTCTGGACGAGGAAAGCAGAGAACAGCTTCTTTCCGTCGCCTCCACCGGAAAAAATGACCCGCCGAGAGGCATCGCCGAAAGGCTCCGTTCTTTTCTGGATCAGTGCATCCTGGATCAGGAGGATCTCGCCTTTGTCAGCACACAGCGTGAATATTTCATGCCCTATACGGGATATATGTACGATTCCTGCTACATGCAGGGCGACACCATGATCTGGACGCTGAACAACTATACGCAGAAGGTTTCCGCCCGGAAAGAGGGCGAAGAATGGGATGAGCTGGAGAAATCCATCCTCGCAAATATCGCGGACGATGTGGTGGTAAGAATCCACGGCCGCAGGGTGGAAGTGATCGTTTCCAAAGCCTTCACAAAATAAGAGATTTACAGATTTCCGGGAAATGTTTATAATGGAAGCAGCCGGGGGAGACACCCATTCAAAAAAACGAAGCGCAGAATAAAACTCATCAGACAGAAGGGGAGGACACCCATGGAAAAAAACATTGCTGTCATCGATGCAGAAGGAAATGTTTATGAAGCGACCTGGCCAAAACGTGCCAGGGGACTTGTCAAAAGCGGCAGGGCGCGCTTTATAAATCAGAATACGATCTGCCTTGCGCGCCCGCCCGTATATGCGGAGGGTAAATGCATGAATACTTCCATTGATCCTGAAATGAAAAACAACGAAGATACAGCCACGCCCGAACAGGGACAAAACGGTGGGGAAGAGATTCTGGACACATCCTATGTGGTCCGCAAAATCGATGAGATTCTGGCCGGAAGTGCTGAGCTTCGGGCTGCCATCGCCCAGATGGAAAATCTGGAGGATACGCCGGCCGAGGCTCTCAGCCATATGATGGAAGCGCGTGAGACGACCAATCAGAAGCTGATCGCCCTTCTCCAGAGCATCCTGGAGACTGTAAAGCCGGATCCCGCTCTCGTCCGCCTGGAAGCTGTGACAAAGCTTCTTTCCGACGCCGGGCTGGAGGAAAACCACAAATTTGATCTTCTGAACCAGACGATTCAGCGTCTGTTCTGAACACTGAGGGGCCGCC
>ERZ780162.1340-NODE-1340-length-17376-cov-3.236130_pt1 | contig 17376 bp, 13 predicted proteins | sample MGYA00511474_ERZ780162 | MGnify/ENA primary metagenome ERZ780162 (study PRJEB29588, sample SAMEA2143633) | human gut metagenome | biome: human gut; feature: human-associated habitat; material: faeces | place: Denmark | collected 2008/2010 ...
CATTCGTCAAACTATCGGGTAACTATATCAAACAACCAACATTGTTGAGAAAAAATATCAACAATGCTGGTTGTTTTTCTTTATAAAAGCTCGTATAATATGAAGTTAGATAATACTAACTTCTGGTGCCATAAACTTAACCAGAATACAGTCTCATCAATATAAAGAGAGGGGGAACGTCATGTTTCTGGAGATTAAAGGAATCAAAAAACATTTCGGCGAAGGCGACAGCCGTATCGAAGTGTTAAAGGGAATTGACATGGAGATTGAAAAAGGAGAATTATGCGTGCTTTTGGGACCTTCAGGTTCTGGGAAATCAACACTGTTAAATATTATTGGGGGAATTGACAGTTCAGACAGCGGCTATATTGCAATTAATGGCGAAAAGACAGCCGATATGGACGAAAAGACGCTGACATTGTACAGAAGAAAGCATCTAGGTTATGTCTTTCAGATGTATAATTTGATTCCAAATTTAAATATCAAGGAAAATGTAGAGGTTGGTGCTTATTTAAGTGACCGGGCACTGGATGTGGATGAGCTTCTGCATACACTTGGTCTTTTTGAGCATCAGAGGAAACTTCCGAATCAGCTTTCCGGCGGACAGCAGCAGAGAACTGCGATTGGGCGTGCAATTGTAAAAAATCCGGATATTCTGCTCTGTGATGAGCCGACCGGTGCATTGGATTACAATACTTCCAAGGAAATTCTGAAATTGATCGAAACAGTGAACCAGAAATACGGAAATACTGTGATCATGGTAACACATAATGATGCGATCAAGGACATGGCAGATCGTGTGGTAAAACTTCGAGATGGAATGATCCGTAAAAACTATCAGAACGAGCATAAGATTCCTGCGATGGATCTTGACTGGTAAGGGGGCGGTGCTATGAAAAGTCCTCTGAGAAAAAGAATTCCCCGTGAACTGAAAGGGGAGATTGGAAAATATCTGGTTGTATTCATCTTGATGGTTGCGACGATCGGTATGGTGTCCGGATTTCTGGTTGCAGATGGGAGCATGATCCAGGCATACGATGAAGGATTTGAAAAATACAATATTGAAGATGGAAATTTTCGTACCGGAGAGCGTCTGTATCGAGGACAGCGCGAGGCAATTGAAGAGGAAGGTGTCAAAATCTATGAAAACTATTATATAGAAGATTCTCTTTCAAATGGAAGCACAATGCGCTTTTTCAAGAATCGTACAGAGGTGGATAAAGTATGCCTGATGGACGGAGAATTACCGTCAGAAACCGGTGAGATCGCAATTGACCGTATGTACGCAGATAATAATTCACTGAAGATTGGAGATACTCTGGATGATGGGACAAAGTCCTGGACGATCACCGGGCTGGTTGCATTATCAGATTACAGCTGTTTGTTTCAGAATAATAACGATTCTATGTTTGATGCTGTAAAGTTTGGAGTAGGCGTAGTGACGGATGAAGAATTTGATTCTCTGGATCAGGATAAGCTGCAATATAATTATGCATGGACCTACAATGAAAAACCGCAGACAGAACTTGAGGAAAAGAATGTTTCGGAAGATCTGATGAAGGCAATGGGAAAAGTTGTCACTTTGGAAAATTTTGTGCCGCAATATCAGAATCAGGCGATTATATTTACTGGAGATGATATGGGAAGTGACAAGGCAATGATGATCATGCTTCTCTATATCATCATCGTGATCATGGCTTTTGTATTTGGCATCACGACCAGTAATACGATTGCAAAAGAAGCTGGTGTCATCGGAACGCTTCGGGCATCCGGCTATACAAAAAATGAGCTGATCCGGCATTATATGACTCTTCCGGTGATCGTAACGCTGGTGGGCGCGCTGATCGGTAATATTTTAGGTTATACGGCATTTAAGGATGTATGTGCCGGTATGTATTATGGAAGCTACAGTCTGCCGACTTATGTGACAATCTGGAATGCAGAAGCTTTTCTTATGACGACAGTAGTTCCGGTAATAATTATGTTTGTAGTTAACTATGCGGTCCTGCATCATAAGCTGAAGCTGTCGCCGCTTAAATTTCTGCGAAGAGATCTTTCTTCCAGAAAGCAGAGACGTGCGGTTTATCTCAGTCCGCGAATGAAAATTTTTCACAGATTCCGCCTGCGCGTGATCTTTCAGAATATCAGCAATTATCTTGTCCTTTTTGTGGGGATCATATTTGCAAATCTGCTTCTGATGTTTGGCCTTCTGCTCCCGTCCGCACTGGATCATTACCAGCTGGAAATCCAGAATAATATGCTGGCAAAATATCAGTATATGCTTTCAATGCCGGTAAGTGTGATGGGTGGCAGTAATAAGCTTGAAAGTATGCTGGATATGCTGCTGTTTGCACATGACGCAGAAACAGATAATGAAGACGCAGAAGAATTCAGTGCTTACTCACTGAATACACTTCCGACCAAATACAAAAGTGAAGAAGTAACACTCTATGGCGTTCACGATGACAGCAAGTACATTGATGTGGATTTTTCAGATGGCGTGTATATTTCGAAAGCATATGCAGATAAATTTCTGCTGAAACCGGGAGATTCGATCACACTCAAAGAAAAATATGAGGATGACGAGTATACTTTTAAAATCAGCGGAATTTATGATTATAATGGTAGTCTTTGTATTTTCATGCCACAGGAGGAATTGAACCGGACCTTTGATCTGGGAGATGATTATTTCAGCGGATATTTCAGCAATTCAGAGATTACAGATATCGACAGCAGCTACATCGGTTCTGTGATTGATCTGGATGCACTGACCAAGATCAGCAGACAGCTGAATGTTTCCATGGGAAGTATGATGGGGATGGTAAATTTATTTGCAGTTGCAATCTATATGATTCTGATATATCTTCTATCTAAGATCATAATTGAAAAAAATGCACAGTCGATTTCGATGACGAAGATTCTTGGTTATACCAATGGTGAGATCAGCAGGCTATACATCTTGTCTACGTCGATCGTGATTGTTTTGTGCCTTCTGATCAGCCTTCCAATTGAGACTACGATCATGGAAGTTCTGTTCAGGGAAATGATGCTGCAGAGTATCTCCGGATGGATCGCGCTCTGGATCGACCCGATGATCTATGTACAGATGTTTGTGATCGGACTTGTGACATATGCAGTGGTTGCACTTTTGGAATACAGAAAAATCCGGAAAGTACCGATGGGTGAGGCACTTAAAAATGCGGAGTAATAAAAAAAGTTCCCACTTTATATTGTTAACGTGCTAAATAACTGTTATAATGAGCAAATAGTGATGCAGTGAACAAAGGGAATATAAAGTGTTCACAGCGATAAATTTGTTTATAAGAGAGGGAACGATACATATGAATCAGTTGGAAGTACTTCGAGAGAGCCTTGGACAGTGTGATGAGATCGTGCTGGATGCATTACTTATGCGTAACAGAATCGTAGAAGATATCATGGCTTACAAAGAAGCAAATGATATTCCGATCCTTCAGCCGGAGCAGGAAGCAAAACAGAGAGAATGGCTGAACCGCAGAATGGAAGGCAGACGCCATAAAGATGAAGTGACTGCTGTTTTTGAAGAAATTACCAGAAACAGTAAGAGAATCCAGGCACGTAAACTGTTTGATTACAATATTGTACTGATCGGTTTCATGGGTGCAGGTAAATCTACGATTTCTGATTTCCTGAAGACAGTATTCGCAATGGAAGTTGTAGAGATGGACCAGATCATTGCCGAGAGAGAGGGAATGTCCATTTCTGATATCTTTGAGACATATGGAGAAGAGTATTTCCGTAATCTGGAGACAGAACTTCTTATAGAAATGCAGTCCAAGACCAATGTAGTTATTTCCTGTGGCGGTGGTGTGCCGATGAGAGAACGCAATGTAGTCGAAATGAAGAAGAATGGACGTGTTGTCCTTCTGACAGCCAAACCGGAGACGATCTTAAGCCGTGTCAAAGATAATCACGACAGACCACTTCTGGAAGGCAACAAGAACGTTGACTTTATTGCAGGCCTGATGGAAAAACGTCGTGAGAAATACCAGGCAGCAGCTGATATTGTGATCGAGACAGACGGTAAGGATAAACTGGAAATCTGTGAAGAACTTGTTCAGAGAATCCGTGCACTTGATGCAGAAGAGTAAACAGGGGTAACATACAGCAGACTGTTGTCTGAGAATATCCCGAGACATACAGGTTGATACGAACGTAGTGAGAGATAACCTGTCAATAGCACAAAATTATTGTTTTTTTAATGAACATATCGAAAATGTCCAGATGCATGCCATCTGGATGTTTTTTTATCACAAAAATTGAAAGATATATCAAAAAACAGTCCATTTTGTTTAATATATCCATATGGTATTATAATTTCATCAAAAAGCTATACGAAATAGCTAAAGAGCGAAAACAAAAATGGGAGGTTTCTTTTATGAAGAAAAAATTAGTTTTAGCGATGGCAGCAACAATGGCAATCACATCTTGTGCAGTTCCGGTACTTGCAGATGATGCAGCAGCTGAAGGCGGAAAGATTGGTATCTCAATGCCAACACAGTCTCTGGAACGTTGGAACAGAGATGGTTCTTATCTGGAAGAACAGTTTAAAGCAGCTGGATATGATGTGGAGCTGACATACTCCGATAACGAAACAGACCGTCAGGTAAATGATATCCAGAACCTGATCTCCGATGGAGTTAACCTCCTGGTAGTTGCAGCTATCGATGGTGAAGCACTTAATACAGTTATGGATGAAGCAGCAGATGCAGGAATCCCGGTTATCGCTTATGACCGTCTGATCAAATCCGATGCAGTTTCCTATTATATCTCCTTCGATAACTATACAGTAGGTACTCTGCAGGGCCAGTACGTAATCGATACTCTGGATCTTGACAATGCAGGTGATAAAACATATAACATCGAGTTCACAGCAGGTGACCCGGCAGATAACAATGCAGGATACTTCTTCAACGGTGCTTATGACACTCTGAAACCGTATCTGGATGCAGGCACACTGAATGTAGTTTCCGGACAGACTGATTTCGATTCCGTAGCAACAGCAGCATGGGATACACAGACAGCACTCGAGAGAATGCAGAACATCCTCGCTTCCTACTATGCAGATGGAACTCAGTTGGATGTAGCTCTTTGCTCCAATGACTCCACAGCACTTGGTGTTACACAGGCAATCGAATCTGACTATGCAGGCAAAAATGACGTTCTGATCACAGGACAGGACGGTGACGAAGCTAACCTTGCAAACATCGTAGATGGAAAACAGTCCATGACAGTTTACAAAGCAGTTGCAAACGAAGCAGTTGTTACTCTTGACCTTGCAGAAGCAATGCTGAAAGGTGACACAATTGATGATTCTCTGATCACAAACTCCAAATGGGATTTTGATTGTGCATATGATACAGAATCCTATGAAACATCTGAAGGACATAAATGCCCATCATTCCTTCTGGTTCCTACAGTTGTAACAAAAGACAACATGAAAGAAGAACTGGTTGACACAGGATACTATACACAGGACGATGACGGATATCTTCATCCAGCACAGTAAGCAGAAAAAATTGCTTAAGTAACCAATAAAACATGTAATTTGAAATTTTAGGGCGGGGTGAAGAGCCCCGCCCGGTTTTTTGAAAGGGGGCGCCATTTTGGCAGACAATATTTTAGTAATGGATCACATTACAAAAGAGTTCCCCGGTGTCAAAGCTCTGGACAATGTAAATCTTGAAGTCCAGCGAGGAGAGATTCACGCGCTGATCGGTGAAAACGGTGCGGGAAAATCCACACTGATGAACGTTTTAAGTGGTCAGTATCCATATGGAAGTTATACAGGTACAGTTACCTATGAAGGTGAGGAATGTAAGTTTAAAAACCTGAACGACAGTGAAGCGAAAGGAATCGTTATCATCCATCAGGAACTTGCGCTGATTCCGTTACTTTCTATTGGCGAGAATATGTTTCTCGGAAACGAGATTAAGAATAAAAGCGGCAGCATTGACTGGGACAGAACATACAGTGAAGCAGAAAAACACATGGCACAGGTTGGACTCCATGAATCTGCACAGACACTGATCAAAGATATCGGAACAGGTAAACAGCAGCTGGTAGAGATCGCAAAGGCATTCTCCAAGAAGGTTAAACTTCTGATCCTGGATGAGCCTACTTCATCTCTGAATGATGAAGATGCAAAGATGCTTCTGGATCTTCTGATGGAATTCAAGAAGAACGGACTGACCTCTATCATCATCACTCATAAACTGAATGAGATCATCTACTGTGCAGACCGCTGTACGATCATCCGAGATGGTACAACGATCGAGACACTGACCAAGGGTGTAGATGATTTAAGTGAAGACCGTATCATCAAAGGTATGGTTGGCCGTTCTATGGATGACCGTTATCCTACCAGAAAACATAATGTCAGCAAAGAGGTTATGCTGGAAGTAAAAGACTGGACCGTTCATCATCCACTCTATCCTGAGAAGATCGTAGATAATAAAATCAACTGTAAAGTACATAGAGGTGAGGTTGTCGGTTTCTCAGGACTGCAGGGTGCAGGACGTACCGAATTTGCAATGTCTGTATTTGGCAAGAGCTACGGATCCAATATTTCCGGTGAGCTTTATATCAAGGGAGAAAAAGTAACTTTCAAGAATCCGCACGATGCAATTCGTCATGGTCTTGCATATGTAACAGAAGACCGTAAGACAAACGGACTGATTCTCGGAGAATCGATTCGATTTAATACAACACTTGCAAGGCTTTCCAAAGTCTGTGAGAAAGGTGTCATCAATACAGATATGGAAGTTCATCTGGCAGATGAGATGACAAAGGAAATGGGAACCAAGACTCCTTCCAATGAGCAGAAAATCGGTAACCTTTCCGGTGGTAACCAGCAGAAAGCGCTGCTTGGTAAGTGGATGTTTACAGAACCGGATATCCTGATTCTGGATGAACCTACACGAGGTATCGATGTAGGTGCAAAATATGATATCTACTGCCTGATCAATAAGATGGTAGAAGATGGAAAATCAGTCATTATGATTTCTTCTGAAATGCCGGAACTTCTCGGTATGTGTGACCGAATCTATGTTATGAGTGAAGGCCGTCTGGCTGGTGAATTTACAGCGGAAGAGGCAACTCAGGAACGTATCATGGCTTCGATCATGCAGGAACAGAATAAAAAATAAGAAATAGTGACTGAACAGTTACTGGGAAAGGGGTAAAAAAATGAAATTTAATGTAAAAGATTTCTTAAGAAAATATACAATGGTCATTGCACTGGTGATCGTATTTATCCTGTTCTGTGGATTGACAAACGGAAGACTCCTGTATGCACAGAACATGTCAAACTTAATGCTTCAGAATGGTTATGTTCTCGTTCTTGCCTGTGGTATGTTATTATGTATCCTGACAGGTGGTAACATCGACCTTTCTGTTGGTGCTGTAATCTGTCTGGTTGGCGGTCTTGCAGCAGTACTTATCAGCAACAAGGGAATGAACCCATATCTGACCATCATCATCTGCCTGGTTGTTGGTCTTCTGGTAGGTATCTGGCAGGGTTACTGGATCGGTTACAAACGTATCCCTCCATTCATTACAACGCTTGCTGGTATGTTCATCTTCCGTGGATTTGGACGTCTGATTTTGGACAACAAAACTGTTTCTATCCAGAACAAAGATTTCCTGAAAGTATTTACTTCTTATATTAATATTCCTGGACTGGATGACACTGCAAACTATTCAGCACTGATTGTTGGTATTGTTGTTGCTGTATATGTAATCTTCAATGTAGTTCGTTCCAGAGCAAACAAAGCAAAAAGAGGATATCGTCAGAATACAGCATTTTCTGATTACAGCAAAGCTGTTATCATCGCAGCAGTTATCCTCTGGTACTGCTATAAACTGTTCCAGTACAAAGGTATCTCCGTAATGTTCATCTGGGTAGTTGCAATCTGTCTGATCTACAACTTTATTACATCCAAAACAGCATTTGGACGTTACTTCTACGCAATTGGTGGTAATGAGAAAGCTACACAGCTTTCCGGTATTGATACAAACAAAGTTTACTTCATTGCATATGTAAACATGGGACTTCTTGCAGGTCTTGCAGGTCTTCTCTGTGCAGCACGTGTAGGTTCTGTAAATGGTAGCACAGGTACTTCCTTCGAGATGGATGCGATCGGCTCCTGTTTCATCGGTGGTGCTTCCGCATACGGCGGCAGCGGTACTGTAGGTGGTGTTGTAATCGGTGCACTTCTCCTTGGTGTTATCAACATGGGTATGTCAATCATGGGTATCGGTGATTCCTGGCAGTATGTAGTAAAAGGTGCCGTACTTCTGATCGCAGTAGTATTCGATGTATTATCCAACAGAAAGAATGGATGATAGAAGCAGATAACAAATCAATAAAATGAATGATGAGGGTCATTGCGTGTAACGCAATGGCCCTTTTTATAACTGGATATGAAATGGACAACAACACTTTTGCACTATGGAGTGGAATATGTTACACTGATATCTGATAAAAATAAACAGAAAGAATGAAAGCTATGAAGAAATTTACACTGACAGTTTTTTGCATCCTGGCAGGCTGCATCTTTTTTCTTTCCGGTATCTGGATTTATTTTCAGAAAAGTCTGGACAGAGTAGAGCTTGGAGAAGGAGAGCATGCGGCAAGCTATCAGAGACATTATCTGATGATCTCCAATGATAAAGATACTGGTATGTGGCAATCGGTTTATGAGAGTGCATCCAAGGAAGCGGAAGAGAAAGATGCGTATGTAGAACTTCTTTCTCCTGAACAGATGAACGGATATTCTCAGGCAGACTGTCTGAAAATCGGAATTGCTTCCCAGGTGGATGGAATCATTCTGGAAGCGGATGGAAGTAAAGAAGAGCAGCATCTGATCAATGAAGCGTTAAAAGGGGGGATTCCGGTGGTGACGGTCATGACAGATGATACGGCAACCGGAAGGATCAGTTTTGTGGGGCTCAACAGTTATCAGACGGGAAGTGCTTACACAGAGCAGATCAGCGGCATGCTGAAAGCGCAGGGAACTACCAGTGTCATGTTTCTTTCTACATCCAGTTCCAAGACACAGGAGACGAATCTTGTCTATTCGCAGGTCAAAAAGGAACTGGAGGCACAGAAAAAAACAGGCCAGTCTGTAGACCTGACGGAATACTGTGTAGACAGCAGTGCAGATTTTGATACAGAAGAATTTGTACGTGACATGTTTGTAAATGATGAAAATCTGCCTGACGTTCTGGTATGTATGGACGAAGTTGTGACAGAGTGTGTTTATCAGGCACTGATCGATTATAACCAGGTAGGTAATGTCAAAGTGATCGGATTCTACTATTCAGATGTGATTCTGGATGCCATCGATAAGGAAATCATTTCTTCTGCGATTGCTCTGGATATGGACGAGATTGGCCGATACAGCGTCAATGCACTGGATGAGTATCTGTCACTTGGACATAGTAATAACTATTATAGTGTAAACCAGCATGTGATCACAAAGGAGAATACAAAGGATTACAGGACGGAGGATGAGAAATGAGACAGGGAAAAGAGATATCTTCCGTAAAAAACTCTATACAGACCCGACTGAGCGGAGTTATGCTTCTGGTTCTTGTGTTTGCGCTGGGAATCAATGTGTTTATCTTTAAGCAGATTCATACAGCGGTTACAAGAATTGATGCAGTCTTTTCCAGTAATACGGCTGTGAATGAACTCTCGGAATCGCTGGAGCAGGTAGAGAGTACGGTTTATGAATATTTAAATACCAAGAGCACACAGGCTCTGGAAAATTATTATCGTTATGAACAGAATTACAAGAATCTGATCGAAGAACTGAATGACCGAAATCTGGATAATGAAGTGAAAATGCTGGAAAAAAATATCCGGAGAATGTCAGAGAGTTATCTGGAACAGACAAATGAGACGGTTCAGGCAAAACGAGGAAGAAATGTAGAAAAATACAAAACTTCCTACGAAGATGAAAATGAGCTTTATGAATATATCAATGTCTATATTTATAAGCTGAATAATTTACGATTTAAAACGAACTCGGCAAATTACCAGCTGCTGCTCTCAGCAATGAATGTACTCTATAAACTCTGTATTTTCGTTATGCTGGTTGTATATGCACTTGGTCTTGCAGTCACAATGCTTCTTGTCCGTAATATGATCCGTCCACTTACAGCATTGTCCAATACAGCGCATGAAGTTGCAAAGGGTAACTTAAATGTACCTCAGCTTCCGGTAGTTGTTGAAGATGAGGTTGGTGTTGTAACCAGAAGTTTTAACCAGATGCTGGAAAGTATCCGACAGAATATTGAACAGCTGAAAGATAGTATGGAACGTCAGGCACAGATGAAAGAACGTGAACTCCTGATGGAGACACATCTGAAAGAAGCACAGTTGAAATATCTGCAGGCGCAGATCAATCCACATTTTTTGTTTAACAGTCTGAATGCAGGTGCACAGCTTGCCATGATGGGGGATGCGGATAATACAGGAATTTTTCTTGAAAAGATGGCAGATTTTTTCCGTTATAATGTACGTAAGATGGAAGAAGACGCCATGCTCTGGGAGGAGATTGGGGCGGTAGATAACTACATTTATATCCTGAATGTCCGTTTTGCCGGAGATATCACCTATATTAAGGAAGTGGATGAAGGTATTGATAATATTCGTATTCCGAGTATGATTCTGCAGCCACTGGTTGAAAATGCAGTGCAGCATGGAATTCATGACTGTATGGAAACGGGATGGATCCGTATGGAAATTCACCGAAATGGTGAGATGTTGGATGTTACAGTAAGCGACAATGGTGCGGGAATGACAGAAGAAATGATAGCCAGGGTTATGGCCGGACGCGCAGATCAGAATGAAGAAGACCGTTTTTCCACGGGAATTGCTGTTCGGAATGTAATTGACAGACTACAGCTGTATTATAAAGAAGAAAATCTGTTTACGATTGAAAGTGACGGACCAGGGAAAGGGACCAGAGTTCATATCATCCTTCCTGTGTATAAAGATGAACTGGAATGAGAATAATGTGGAAATATTGCATAACAAAGGGGAGACAGAAGAATGTATCGAATTTTAGTTGCAGATGATGAAGGAATCATGCTGGAAGCCTTTAAGAATGTTATATCCAGTACATTTGGGGATTCATGTATCGTAGAAACTGCCAAAACAGGAAGAGCCGTAACAGAGATCGCGGAGACTTTTCATCCGGATATCGTATTTATGGATATTCATATGCCTGGTATTAATGGAATACAGGCTATGCGAGAAATAAGAAAATTTAATACAACAGCTCTGTTTTATGTTGTATCGGCCTATGACAAATTCGATTATGCAAAAGAAGCAATTGATCTGGGAGTCGAGCGATATCTGACAAAGCCAATCTCAAAGGCCAAGATCATTGCAGCAGTGGAAGAGGCCACAGCAAAAGTTGATACAAAAAGAAATCAGCGAAGTAACCTTCTGAGAATACAGGAAAAACTGGAAACAGTCATTCCGGTCGTAGAAAACAGTTTTGTTGGAAGCCTTCTTTTCCAACAGGAGATGCAGGTGGCAGACTATTACCAACAGCTTCTGGATATTGAGGAAAAACAGGGCTATGTTATGATCATTCAGTTTGGACAGTCTTATGAGAATGGAAGGCTGGTAAGCCCGGTTGGAATGAATGTTAAGGCACAGGACTTTTATGCGGAATTGAGAGATATCGTAAAATCTTCTTTTTCCTGTGCAGTGGGATCGATCATGTCCAATCGTATTCCAATCGTGGTTCCGTGTGCACTGTCTGAGAATCCATATGAAGAAAGAATCGATCTGGTTGAACAGGCACGAAGCCTGATTACCCGATTAGAAGATCGTATCGAAGCGAAATTTCGTGTCGGAATCGGAAGAGTACGGGAAATGCAGGAGATGGAGCGCTCTTATCGTGAGGCACTGCGTGCATTGAATGGAAGCAAGAGCCGTGTGATACATATCGAAGATCTTTCCCAGAATGGTGTGTATGATGAGGAATTTCCGGTAGAGATGGAAAAAAATATTTTCCGTTATCTGGAAGAGGGAAAAGAAAAAGAATGTATCCAGGAGATAAATGTGTTTTTTGACTGGATGGTGGCACATTATGCAGACGACATGAATAACATCCGGCTGAAGACCCTGGAATATATTATCTGGGGTGAGAAAAAAGCATTTGAAGCAGGCGCGATCAATTATGGATTTAGCTATCGACGCGATTATCTTGATGCAGCCATGGCATGTACAGGGTATGAAGAACTGCGAAAATGGTTTCTGGACAAGATGGTGAATGCCTGCCGCGCAATCCGGGATCAGAAGGAAGACCAGTCCAATTCTGCTGCAAAGAAAGCGATGCTGTATATCCAGGAGAATTATAATAAAGACATCTCATTGGATGATGTATCTGGCATTGTAAATATCAGCCCTTATTACTTCAGCAAGATCTTTAAAGAAGAGACCGGAGAAAACTTTATTGAATATGTGACGAAGGTGCGGATAGAAAAAGCTAAGGAATTTTTGGCTCAGCCGGATATCAGTATTAAAGAAGCCGGGATCCGGAGTGGTTATACAGATCCGAATTATTTCAGCAGGATCTTTAAGAAACAGACAGATATGACACCAAGTGAATATAAAACGAGGTATGGAAAATGAAAAAGAAAACAGGCATTTTTCTTATAATCGGGATAGTGCTTGCACTGATGCTTACAGGATGTGGAAAGCAGAGTGTGGAGACGGAAACAGCACATACAACAGAAGAGGATAAACTGCAGATTGGACTTAGCTTTGATTCTTTTGTAATTGAACGATGGCTGCGTGACCGTGATATGTTTGTGTCTACAGCGCAGAGTCTTGGGGCAGAAGTAAATGTGCAGGTGGCCGGAGGAGAAGTGGAGGAACAGATTTCTCAGATTGAGTATTTCATCCAGAAAAAAATGGACGTGATCATTATTATACCAATTGATGGCGATGCATTATATGATGTGGTAAAAGAAGCAAAAAGCAAAGGAATCTGTGTAATCTGCTATGACCGTATCATTCCCAATGTAAATGCGAATCTGTATATTACGATCGACAATGAGATGGTTGGAACACTGATGGGTGAAGCCCTGAAAAAAGCCTGCCCGGATGGCGGAAATATCTTTGCGATTTATGGATCACCGACAGATAAAAATGTTGAGGAAGTTGAGAAGGGATTTAAAGATGCACTGGTGGATAGTAAGCTTAATATCGTTTACTCCGGTTATTGTGATAACTGGCTTGCAGAAATAGCGGAAACCCATGTAAACAAGGGGCTGGAAGTGACGGATGATATTGTTGGTGTTATGTGTGGTAATGACGATCTGGCAAGTCAGGTAGTTAAAGTTTTGTCCGAAAACCGCCTTGCCGGACAGGTCGCTGTTGTCGCACAGGATGCAGAACTGGCTGCATGCCAGCGTATTGTAGAAGGAACCCAGACCATGACGGTGTATAAGCCGATCGAGCAGGAGGCATCTACGGCGGCGACACTGGCGGTGATGCTTGGAAATGGGGAGGATATCGGGTCAGCTGACTGTGAATATCCTGTTACCGAGACGACCAATGATGGAGAATATGAGATTCCGTATTATAAGATCACGCCGGTGGCTGTGACGAAAGAGAATATGGATGAAGTGGTCATAGATGGAGGGTTCCATACACATGAGGATGTATACCTGAATGTAAAATAGAATGATGATATCGTAGTCATAATATAAATTACATATCCCTTCTGATGGCTGCAGATTTTTCATGAATCTGGAAAGATTAAATAAATTGCGTCTCCTATCTGCTCTTTCAGGCAGGTTCAAAGATCTGGAAGTACTAAGAGAAGAAAAGCTTACAAAAAACGCTCCGAAAAATGGCAAACTCGCGTTGCTCAGACAGTGCCATTTTTGGGAGCAAAGTAATCTTTTATTCTCTAAGTACTTTAAACAGATCTTTTCAAGTCCTGAAGATCAGATAGGAGACGTTTTTTATTTTGAAGCATTTCCAGATAGAAAACATAAGATCTGATAAATACGAAGGGATATGTTTTTATATCTGCCATACGAATCATCAGACGGGAGGAGTGTGCCTGCGCCTCCAGTCTATGGCTAACGGCGCAGCCGCTGTCCGCATCCCGGGGCGGAGCCCCGTCGTGTCCTCCCCCATAAGAATAACTACCACGAATGAGGGATAAAAAACGTATCCTGTCTGGGTTGTACAGGCCTTGAAAAGATTCGTAGATATACTTAGGAAATAAAATACTACTTTGCCCCACAAAATGACACTGTTTGAGCGACAGCGAGTTTGTCATTTTGTGGGGCGTTTTTTGTAGGATTTTCTTTTCTTAGTATATCCGGATTTTTTCAACAGCCTGTATAAAACAGATAGGATACGTAATTTTACATCTCATCGCTGGTATTATTCTTCATCCATATATGCTTTATATATTTCAGGTTGAATCACTTTGCGAATCGCTTCATACACTCCTTGTGATGCTTCTCGGATTTCTTTGCGTGTCTCATCGGACAGGGTAATGATTTGTGTACCGCTTTCTTCGATGGTTGCAATTTTATCTGCGATACGTGCATCGGACTGTTCTCTTGCGTATTCTGTTGCAAGTTGTGCGGCTTCTGTCATGATCTCCTGTTCATCTTCCGGGAGATCTTTGAAGAAATCATCGTTGACGATCAGAGAGATCAGATGCGGAAGATGATTGGTCTCGACCACATAATCCTGCTGTTCATATAAGTTGTTGGAAACGATAACTTCATATGGATTTTCCTGCGCATCGATCGTATGCTGTTGAAGACCAATATAAACCTCACTGAAACTCATTGGAGTCGGGTTTGCACCGAGTGCCTTCCAGAATGCCAGATGATAACTGTTTTCCATAGTACGGATCTTCTGACCTTTAAAGTCTGCAAAGCTATTGACTGGTTTGTTTGTGCTCATGACACGGAAGCCCTGGTCAGCCATACCGAGAAGATGATAGCCGCCGTTTGTATAAACATCACTGATCAGGCTGTAAAACTCTGGATCATCGATTTTCTTACGACAGTCATCCAGAGAATCAAAAACACATGGAAGATCAAAGACTGCCAGGTCACTCATGAAAGAAACCTGAGGTGCAGTATTCTGTACGACAAATGGGATATCTCCATCTGAGCAGGTTTCAAGCAGGTCGCGGTCACCACCAAGGGTGGAGTTTGCGTATACCTGGATTTTCATTTTGCCGTTACTTAATGATGCAACTTCTTCAGCAAACTTTTCTGCAAAGATCTGTGTAACAGTGTCTTCCGGGCTGGCGGTTGCCAGTGGCCAGGAATAACGCTGTACTTCATCTTCAGAAGAAGTACCACATCCTGTAAGGGCAATGCTCAAAGCACCAGCCACAGTCAGCACCGGGAGCATACGGAGGATGTGACGCTTTTTCTTATCGGATGTATTGCATGTAGTAAATTTTTTCATGTCTTTCCTCCTATAAGATTCCGATAGAGATTGCCGGTATGAAAGTGATCAGGAGTAGCGCTGCCAGGAAAAATGCGATCATTGGCAGGGCTTTTTTTGCAATCTGCATAACCGGCACATCTGTCAGTGAACTTGCAACGAACAGATTGACTCCGATTGGTGGAGTTACAAATCCGATGGCAAGGTTGACAACCATGATTACACCAAATTGGATTGGATTCATACCGATAGCCTGCACGATCGGAAGTAGAATCGGTGTCAGAATCAGGATTGCCGGTGTGGTATCCATGACCATTCCTACGATCAGCAGGAAGAGATTAATGATCAGCAGGATTGCAACCGGACTGTGGAAATTGTTCAGGATAAATTCGCTGACGGTCTGCGGTACCTGCATCAGAGTCAGTACTCTGGAGAAGGCAGTAGAGGCTGCCAGGATGAACAGGATCGGTGTAAAAGTACGGATCGCTTCTACAAGGATCGGCCAGATATCACGGAGCTTAATGCTCTTGTATACGAACAGACTGATGATCAGGGCATAAAATACGGAGATAACAGCAGCTTCTGTCGGAGAAGCAACACCTGTGTAGATACATCCGAGAATGATGACCGGGCTTAACAGTGCAAAGAAGCTTTCTTTGAGCACTTTCAGAAGCCCTTTGTCATGAAGCATCTGTACCTCTGCATGGATTTTTTCTTTGTCTTCACCGTAGCGTTTGCAGTGATAGATCGCATAGAGCATGAGCAGGGCTCCGATCATGAGTCCTGGGATAATTCCGGCAAGAAACAGATCACTGACAGATGCACCCGATGCCATGCCGTACATGATGAATGGAATACTAGGCGGAATGATAACACCGAGTCCACCAGCTACTGCAACGATTGCGGTAGAAAATGTCAGATCATAACCAAGATGGGACAGGATTGGAATCGTCATACTTCCAACTGCGGCAACCGTTGCCGGAGCAGAACCGGAGATCGCACCGTAAAAAAGGCAGGTGACGATTACGGCACATGGCATACCAGCAGTGAATTTGCCAAGAAAATAGGCAAAAACATCAAACAGCTTTTTGGAAATACCGCCCTTGGCCATGATGATACCGGAAAGGACAAACATTGGAACTGCCAGGAGCGGGAAGGAGTCCAGACCGCCAAACATGGCACGAATCAGATATTTGGCACCAACAGTAAAGGACGGATCAAACACAGACGGAAGAACAGATGTGATTCCAAGGGTGATGGATACCGGAACTGCGATGACCAGTAAGACAACAAAGATAATAAATAAAACTACAACTGGCATTTAGTGTTCCTCCTCATTTGAATTTTTGATCGTGTTGATGCGGTTATCGATTCCTGATTCCAGAGCAGATTCGTTATGGGATTCTGCATTTGCCTGGATAAAGGATTCTGGGGTATTGCGTTCCGGATGTGCCGGGTCAAATACATTTTCACCTCTTGCAACACGGAACTCAATGATCCAGCGCTGCAGGACACGGAATGTGACCAGTACAAAAGAAACCAGAGGTGCGGCCTGTACATAGTACATCGGAATGCCGCATGCCGGTGAAAGCTGTCCGCTGTGAACAGAAGACATCATATAAGAATAAGCAAACGGAATCATGTAAATAAAAAAGATTAGCTCGAAGGTGTGATTCACTACTTTGAAGATTGCTTTTCCGCGGCGTGGAAAAATTGCGACAAATTGCTCGATCTTAATAGAAAGGCATTTTTTGCTGCAGTAGCTTACACTCAAGAATCCACACCAGATGAAGAGATATCTGGTAAGTTCTTCGGACCAGGACAGGGACATTCCAAGAACATATCTGCAGAATACCTGAATCCCCATGATCAGTGTCATG
>ERZ780162.1364-NODE-1364-length-17184-cov-3.097787_pt1 | contig 17184 bp, 20 predicted proteins | sample MGYA00511474_ERZ780162 | MGnify/ENA primary metagenome ERZ780162 (study PRJEB29588, sample SAMEA2143633) | human gut metagenome | biome: human gut; feature: human-associated habitat; material: faeces | place: Denmark | collected 2008/2010 ...
CCAGCGTCCCCGGCGTGGGGATTTGCTGCTCGGTCAGCATACGGGCTATCTTGGTAGGCCCGTTTCCGGCAAGGCAAAGCTGGTAAATCTGCTTGACTACCGGGGCGGCTTCCTCGTCAATGATGAAATTCTCGTCATCGTCCATGAGGTAGCCGTACACGGGCTTGCTGGTAACAGGCTTTCCGCTTAGACCTTTTGCTTTCTTAACTGCCTTGATTTTTTTGCTCGTATCTCTCACCATCCATTCGTTGAAAAGATTACGCAGCGGGGTAAAATCGTTGTCGCCCATTGCGCTGTCCACTCCGTCATTGATAGCGATAAAGCGGACGCCTTTCTGTGGGAAAAGCATTTCTGTGTACATTCCCACTTGGAGATAATTTCGCCCTAAACGTGACATATCTCCTTGTGTCAACAAAGAACCAAAAAATTTTGAAAAGCCAGAGGACGTTTCCGGGCTGGCTGCCCGCTGCGTCCTCCGACTTTTCACAGGAGGATTATGCCTCGAATCTGTCGTCTAAATCAAAGTATGTCTCATATTCGCGGATTATGTGAAGGAAGCCGTCATAACCGGTTTCGCTGATGGTTTCCAGATTTTTTTCGCTGGCCATTTCGGTATGTCCAATTATCACTCCGAGAAGCCGCAAGGTATTAAGCACTGCACGTTGGTAATGATATTTCTGCTCCTGGCGGCATACACGAGCCACTTCACTAGTTCCATCAATCTTTCTGTTTCTCACGTCAGCCATCATGCTCAGCGATAACAGAATGCTACACGCACGATCCTGCAAATCTGCGGCAGTATTATCTTTGAATGTCAGTTCCATAATTGTCCTCCGTTTCTTCTGTTTGATTGTCTATCAGGTCTGCAAAGCAGTCCCGGAATTTCCATACAATCTCAATCTGCGAATCCGGATAGATGTAAATATCCTGAATAAATCCCCGTACCATTTCTTTGGTAAGAGATGGGATATCCCGGTACTGTCTGCTCAGTTCCCGCAGTGGATTTTCCGAGGTATGAGCTTCCTCTTCCAGAGCGGACAAAGCCGATTCCTGTTTCTTTACATCTTCATCCAGTTCCTGAACCGTTTTATCAATCTCAGCCTTCTTTTTAAGATAGCGTTCCTTGCTGCAATCACCGGCAATATAGCCTTCATACAAAGTCAGTTTTTCCTGCCGGTAGCGCTCCTGAAGCTGCTGCAGACGGGTCAATTCAGCCATGCAGGCGTTGATCCTGCCTGTCCGGGTAAACTGTAAGGCTGTTTTCTGGTTTTCTTTTTGCCGATACAAAGTAAGCATCTGCTGAATGGCATGAAGCACTACCTGTTCAATGTCAGACTCCATGAAATGCTTTCCCCGTGGGCAGGATGCGCTAGGATCGGATGCCGACTTATCACAGAGATAATATACAGCGCCTTTTCCACCAGTTCGGCGGGTCATTATCCGATGGCACTCCGCACATCGGACAACACCTTTCAATGGGTACTCCTGTATTCCATGGATGCCGCGTTTTCTGCCGAGCTTCAGTATTTCCTGCACCTTCTGAAATTCCTCATGGCTTACGATGGCTTCATGCATATTCTCCACTACAATCCAGTCTTCTTTCTTGTTCGGAAGGGCTTTTTTGACATTGACGGCAGCTTTGGAACGCTTATGCCCAACTGTTGCGCCAGTGTATTCGTACTGATGCAGGATACCCAGCACCGTATGATAATTCCAGCCGTTGCTTTCTTTCCGTTTCTGAAAACGGTTCTGGTCTGGATGCTTCAGACGGAAGTAACTGCCCGGTGTCAGTACGCCGTCTATGTTCAAAATCTCCGCAATCTGTCTAGTCTTTTTTCCTGCCAGCGCCAGATCAAAAATCCTTCGCACCACCGAAGCAGATTCCGGATCAATCGCCAGCTTATTGCGGATGGTAGGATGAAACTGGTAGCCGTAAGGAGCAATACTGCCCACATACTTGCCCTGCTTCATCATTTGCAGCTTTGCCGTTGTGGTCTTCACGGACAGGTCTTTACTGTAAGACGCATAGACAATATTTCGGATTACTACATCCATTCCGCTGGTAACGCCTTTATAATCGTTGCTGTCATAACCATCATTGATAGAGATGTACCTCACACCCAAAAAAGGGAACACACATTCCAGATAGTTTCCCATTTCCGTGTAGTCCCGCATGGCTCTTGAAAAATCTTTCGTAACGAGGACGTTCAGTTCACCGGAGCGGAGCTTTTTCATCATATTCTGAAAAGCCGGACGATTGGTGTTTGTGCCGGTAAAGCCGTCGTCTACAAATTCCGTGCGTGGAGCATTTTTTAATTCCGGATGCCGGTTCAAAAATTCATGGATCAGCAGACGCTGGTGTTGTATGCTGTCGCTTTCCTCTTTGGATCGGTGTGTATCCTCGTCAGCCATGGACAAACGGATATAAATGGCAACTTTCGGTTCTTTCATGAGATCGCCTCCTTCTTCTTTTGCATTTCCAGAACACCCTGGCACATTTCCTGAAATACATCATCATAATAAAGGACAACTTCGATACCGCCATTTTCATAAATCAGGACTTTCTCAATCATGGTGTCCACCAGCTTCTGTGTCAGTTCCGTAGTGCCGGTGGCTGCCTTCATCATAGACATCCATTTGTTATCCGGAGAAATGGAATCCAGAAACTTTGTCCGGCGCTGAACCGCTTCATCCATCAGCTGGCTCAGGCGTTCATGTTCTTTCTCATAGGTCTTCTTAGCAAAAGAATATTCTTCTTCATTCAGAATACCTTCCACGTAGCTTTCATATAACTTGCTTCGTTTTTGATTCAGGGCATTCAGCTTCAAGCTGATACTGGAGACAGCGGCGTTGTACTTTTCTTTGAGATTGCTTTCTTCCTTGCTTCCCTTTAAGGTACTGAGCAGCCGCTCGTAGTTGAGGGCAACCCGCAGCTGATCCTGTATGACAGTGAGCACTTTTTCATTCAGAACATTCTGTCGTATATAATGCTTTGTACAGTGTTCGTGGCGGCGTGAAGTATAGGTACTGCACTCATATGACCCCATCCATTCTTCCGGTCCCTTTTTGTCAATCCGATGTCGGCGGAAGTACATTCGCTTTTTACAGTCTGCACAGAATATTTTCTGGTCAAAGAAATCAATCATCTGTTCCCGGATAATGGCAGACTGTTTCATTTTCTCCTGCCGGATACGACTGGCCTCCGCCAGAATATGCTGAACTGTATCGAAATCTTCCTGGCAAATAATCGCCGGATGTGTATTTTCATACCAAATCCAGTTTTCTGGATCTTCCTTATGCTTCTTGACACCCTTATAAATAGCGGTACGCATTCTGCCGTGAATCGTGTGTCCCAGATAGACCGGGTTTTCAAGAATGGAATTGATCGTGGACTTTGCCCAGCCTTTTCCAACCTGATTGCCATGTCGGGAACCATTTTCACGCTTGCGAAGTTCCGGATGGACAGCGCCTGCTTCTTCTAAGCGGTGAATCATGGAATTGACAGAAACGCCCTCCATCTTCCAGCGAAATATATTCCGCACATAAGGAGCGGCAGCCTCGTCAATTACATAAGCGGATTTATCTTCATTCCACATATACCCGTAAGGCGGGTTACGGCTCTGAAAGGTTCCGTTTTGCTGCTGCGCCAGGAGCGCCGTGGAAACCTTACGGGAAATATCTCTGGAATACAGGGCGTTAATCAAATTTTGCAGCGACACAGAGAGGGACTCCATGGAACTGCCGCAGGTAAAGTTGTCAAAGTTTTCTTTGACAGAGATGAAGCGTGTTCCCAATGCCGGAAAAATCTTTTCCAGATAGTTGCCCACTTCAATGTAATCTCTCCCGAATCGGCTCAGATCACGAACCACGATAGCTTCCACCTTACCACTACGCACATCATCCATCAGCCGGTTCCAGGCAGGACGGTCAAAAACCGTGCCGGTTTTTCCGTTATCGGCGTAAACCTCCGCAAGTCTGAGATAGGGACAGCCTGCAACATACTCCTTACAAACATCAATCTGGTTCTGGAGAGAAGCGCCTTCGTCCTGTTTTCCGCTGTTCTCTACAGACAGCCGTGCATAGATTGCAGTGACATAGGACACCTGTCCGATCTGTGCTGCCGATTCCGGCTGACTGCTGTTTTTTCTACTCTTTCTTGCCATGGTATCCTCCTATGTTCAGCCAGCCGCAGCTGGCCTTTCTTCAAATTCCTGGACATAGCGGAGCGCCAGCTCGTATTCATCCCGGTATTTGAATTGAATCTCAATCGCTTTGCTCTCGTAAATAAAAATCCGGTCTACCAGTGCCACCAACACCCGGCGATCCAGCTCCGAAATATTTTTGAACTGAGCAAACGCCTGTACCCAGGCACGGTTCGTCATACCGGTAGTTGCCGCCTGCGCCTGTTCCTTCTTCAGACGTTCCACGGTTTCAGATTTTTCTTCAATCCGAGCCGTATAGGCGTTGCGGAACTCTGTATACTCACTCTTTGTAATCACGCCATCTGCCAGATCTTCATAGAGCCGGAGCTTCAGTTTCCTGTACCGTTCGATTTCTTCCTCTACTTTGACAATCTGTGCTTCATAGTTGAAAGATTTCCGATTTTCCAGAGGAAGACGTTCGATAAACGCAAGCACCTGATCCAGGTGCATAACGGTTTCAATCTGGTCATGGATTGCATGGAATACAACTTCCCGCAGTCGGTTCTCACTGAAAGAATGGGGAGAGCAGTTCTTTTCTTTCCGATGTTTTCCACAGACATAATAAATATACTTTTTCCCACTGCGCGTCACAGTTTTTCTAACCATACCCTGCTTACAATCCCCGCAGTAAAGGAATCCGGAAAACAAATAATGTTGTCCGCTGTCATCCGCAGCCCGCATATCCCGTTTGAGCAGTTCCGACACCACCATGAAATCATTCGATGAGATCAGCGCTTCATGGGTAGCTTCTGCATGAATCCAGTCTGCTTCATCTTTCAGACGAATATCATGTACCTTGTGGTTGGGCGTTCCTCGCTTGCCCTGAGTCAGGTTGCCTAAGTAAACCTCATTCTTCAATATTCTAGCGATGGTGTTGTATCCCCATTGGGGAACATCCCGCCGCCGAAACGCTGTCTGAAACCTTACCCCTTGCTGGCGTTTGTGTTCCATCGGGGTTGGCACACCGCTTTGATTCAGCCGCTGTGCAATGCGCAGGATGGGAAAACCGTCCTTAAACATTCCGAAAATCATGGTCACGATTTCCGCCGCATCGTCGTCCACCACCAGGCGGTTTTTATCCTCTGCGGTTTTCCGGTAGCCATACGGAGCGAAAGAACCGACATATTCACCTTTCCGGCGCTTCACTTCCAGGTTAGTTCGGATTTTTACAGATATATCCCGGCAGTAAATGTCGTTTACCAGATTCTTAAACGGCAATGTGATAGCATCCGAAGCACTTCCTGGTGCCAGACTGTCATAACAGTCATTAACAGCAATATAGCGGATGCCCAGGGACGGAAAAATCTTCTCCAGATAATTTCCTGCCTCAATGTAATTTCTGGAAAATCGGCTCAGATCCTTACTGATTGCACAGTCAATCTTACCGGAACGCATATCTTGAAGCATTCGTTGAAATCCCGGACGCTCCATGTTGGTTCCGCTGTAGCCGTCGTCTTCATCGTAAATCTCCACCAGTTCCAGGTCTGGATGGCGGGAGATATACTCCATGCAAATGGCCTTTTGACTGGATATGGAATTGCTTTCTCCGTGTTCGTTGTCCTCACGGGAAAGTCTCGCATAGATTCCCGTTCGATAAATCTTTTCTGGCACAATAAAAACCTCCAATCTTTCCAATGTATCACCACAGAAAGACGGAGGCTGATCCTACTATAAATGCAGGAGTACAAGCCCCAGCAAATCATGACTGCGGCTCGTGTTCCTGTTTTGTTTTTGACCCGGTTTTATCTTACCATCCCGGCAGAACATTTGAAAAGGATGTCAACTGCCGGAGAGATACACGCTGTTGACACGCTCCTCTATGGTTGGGCCTTTCGGCTGGAACGCCAGCTTCACAACAATGCCTCCGTCTAAGTAACAGTAAGGATTGCGGATTTGCCGGATATGGGATTTCAAGCGTTCCTCATATCCGGCGTCCGGGTCTAAACGGATGCTCTCACGGTCAACCAGCTGGGAGCGGTCAACCGTCCGAGGGTCTACGTTTTTCATTTCCTCTACGGATTGATACGCCACATGATTTCCCCCTTCCATCTTATGATGCGGCTCAATAAAATAGTCACAGCGACCTCCCTTCCGGGGCTCGTTATTCTATACCTATTACGGGGCGGTCTTCTTTATCCGTCCTGCATCAGAATTTCAGGGGAAGCATATAGCGACGGCTGCTACCGTTATACATCCGGTAGACCTGGTACATATACTTTTTGTACCCAGCCATATTCACACCAAGGGAACGGCCTTCCCGGTAAATGGTAAGCGGATCATACCGGCGTAGCTGCTCTACCAGGCGCTTAGGGCTATATTCATCGTGATATAGATCTACGAAGAACACCACGCCCAGCAGAATCTCAAAGCGAAGAGAATCCGGAGCGCCGTCCCAGGCATTTACAATATGCTGCATTCCTTCCTTATAAATTTTTTCGCCCACCTTTTTGTAGATGGAGTAGGCAGTGCCAACGCAGCCGATCCGGCACTTGCCTCTGTCCTGGTTGTAGTCCAGCCGCAAGCCTACATCCTCCGTGGCTTTCAGGAACGCCACCGCATCCGGGTCATTGCCGTAAATCAGCGCCCGTAGTTTCGCACCAGCAGTAAGCTGGGCAGAAGTACCAGTCTGCTGGGCAAACAAAATAGCCTCATCCAGTTCGGAGAGGCCATAGAACACTTTGCAGCGAATGGGCAAATCCTGACCGCCGTTGCGGAGCTTCCTGGCGGCAATGGTGTGCTGACCGTCAAAAACATAGTAGTGACCGTCGCGGAAGCTGACCTTCGGGTCATTGGCGATATGCTCGTCAAATTCTGCCGCAATCTTGCGGACACGGTTGGGATTCAGTTCCCGCTGGTAAGCGTTACGAGGGACTTCCAGATTCTTGCTGTAGATCATCATCTCGTCAAAGGGGCAGTTAATCAGGTTCTTCATGTTGGTTCCTCCTGTTCGATTTTGTGAATGAATTGAATGGCTTCTTTGAATATTTTCAGTACCTTGCGGCGGTACGATTTCTTATTTAAAAGTCCCGGATAGCTTTCAAAGCAGCGGAGACATCGGCGAATCATGGTAGCTACCGCATCCTCCAGTTCATAGAACATGGTGCTTTCATCTGCCAGTTCTTCCGCAGTTTCCATGCCGGATGAAATCGCAAGGATTTTTTGGATTTCTGTCATGGGGCGGGTAGGATGCTCTGCTTCTTCCTGCTCTGACTCTGGCTGAACTTCATCATCAGTGATTGAGGAAAGTTCAATTTCTGTCGGTACTTGCTCTTGAACTGGGGCTGATGTTTTATCTGGCAGCTGCTTTGGCTGACGCAGCTGTTCAACCAATGCAGGGCGAGCATCCGGGTCAGCTTTAGCAATAGCTGCAACAGCAGTATCCGTAGGCTTAATAGAACCAGAAAGTAACTCTTTCTTAATTCCAGGTTCTATCTCATCAGCAGCATCCACCCCCATAGCATATCGTTCAGCTCGGCGGACATATCGCTCGTTTGTATTGTTTTCGCGGGCAATTCTTTCTGCGGTTTTTTCGACTTTCTGGTGGTGGACATTTTGTCCACCACCACTTTCATCAGCTAAAGTGTGTTGATTTCCATGAAAACTTGCTGTTTGTTTTTCCGCCTCATACCGCTGCCCAATCAAATATTTCTTCTGCTGCGGTGTTAGGTTCCGACGTCCGAGCTGGTTACAACAAATCCAAGCAATCGCGGCATAGCGGTCAGGAAACTCCTTTTCAAAGACTGTGTATTTGATTTCCGGATGTGCTTGAATAATACGAAAGCGATTATGACCATCTACGATGCAGCCGTTCCAGACAATCAACGGATTCAGCACAACGCCGTCCTGGAGAATATTTTCTTCCAGCAGCTGATATTCTTCCTCAGTCAGAGGTGGAATTTTAGACTCAAACTCTGGGTCAATCCGCAGTAGTTCATCCATCTCATCACCCCCGTTCCGATACCGGCGTTACATAGTAGTCATAGCCCATGCGAATCTGGCAGTAGGTGCAGATTTCCTTTACTGTCTGCCTGTAATTTGCCCGCCGGATACGATAACTCCCTGTGATCTCGAAGTTTTCCCGGCAGGTGGGGCAAAGACAGATCAGGGAATTCCTGTCATTTCCTTGCCGGGTCAGGCGCGTCATACACTATCCTGGGAAAGTCCCAGGCTGGCACATACCGCTTTATCAATCAGTTCCATCTGAGCTTTGGTCAACCGCCCAGCGTAGCCGCGTATGCGGTGCTTATCGATCACCCGTAACTGTTCCAACATGAACAAGGAGTCTCCGTCATACTTCATTCCGGGAATCTTGCTCAGAACAACGTGTGTCGGCAGATATGGCTTTTTGTCGGCCTGCTTTGTAGCAGGTGTGACAATCAATGTCGGTGAATAGAAGTTGCCTACGTCATTCTGCAGGATCAGCACAGGGCGGATACCGCCGTGCTCACAGCCATAGGCAGGATTTAAGTTTGCGAAGTATATCTCTCCGCGATGATATTGTTTGAAATCTCGATCCATTGTGTGTACTCCTTTCTTGTGGGTATGTTAAAGGAGCCAGAACACGGGAATAACCTTCCCGGTTATGGCTCCCAAAAATTTCTTAAGCGGTTATTTTCTCACATTTGTCCTCGACACCCCTGAGAAGCGGGAAATCATCAGGCGGCAGCTTGCTGGGCTGCTCCATAGGCATCTAACCTCCCCGCCTTCCTTGTGGCCGGGCTGCGAATTACAGAAGTATCATTATCCCTGTATGCCGTCCTGGCCCTGCCGGTTGCAATCCGGTATTTTGTAGCAAGTATGGTTCGCTCGCCTCCGGGTGGAAGGTCATGGCGTACTGCCTGTCCGGCTCTGACATACGGTAATGTACCTGATGAATGAGTATTCGGTTTTCAAGGTTCCCAACCGGTGTTCCCTGGCTGTGATTAAATTGTAGCCGAATCCAAATTGTTTCCAGAGTGACTCGCTGTCACGGTACTGGTCGAGTTTGTCACGGTAGATTAAAGAGAAGCCTTCAGTTGTCCAATCTGACCCATTATGTTTTCCAGTTCTCTCTGGATACGCTCACTGTCCGAATATTTCACCCGCCCTAAGATCAGATAGTCCAGAGAAATATCAAACGTAATAGCAAGTTCAATCAGCAAGTCGAGCGAACCACCGCGTCTTCCGTTTTCCAACGCCCTGTAATGATCCAGACTAATGTTCAACTTGTCGGCCATCTGTTGCTGGGTCTTGCCGCATTCCATACGCAGTTTCGAAATTCTCATTCCACATTCCATCGGATCGTAATACATAATTTTTCCTTTCCGCCTGTGCGAAAAGCGGCAAAGGATACAAACTTCGCAGCGTTTTCCCATCTCCCAGCCTGAAAATGAGCGCAAAAAGAGAAGGGTACCGATACCGCACCTTCCTAAAACAGGATCAGTGCAATATTTGTATCCTCAGCCCTTAATGCATATCAGGCTTTCGATATTTTTAGAAAGCCCTGCCGGAAAACAAAAGAAGGCCGCCGACAGAGCCGGACTCCAAAATTGGAATCCAATTCTGCCAGCGGCCTCTCATGTAATGTCTGGTTAAACCTCTGGAACTGTTAAGATATGTGACCTGGAGCAGGATTTACACAGCCTGTTTCATCTCAACCTGTCCGTCGTTATACCTGTGTATTCATTTTTTGTCAGAAACTGGTGAGCCGCCCAGTCTCATTGACTTCACCTTTAGGGGCGTAGATGTCAATTCGGTCATGCCGACGCCCCATTACTTTTCTGACCATTACTGCATGGCATTTTGAGCATTCCACCTTGATCGTGCCGCTGGAATTTTTATATCCAACGGAGATTTCACCGCAATTTGGACAATGCCATGAGAATGGTCGCCAAATTTCTTTTTCCTGCATAAGTCCATCCTCCCTCCATGGCCTTGTCACTTTGTTGAAGCCAAAAATTTCTTTGCCAGCTCCCTGCCGGTATAAACAGGGATTGGCTTCGTTTTAGCGTATGCCAGTATCTGTACTGCCTGATGGCAATGCTCGCACTCCATCCAGCCATCCGTTTCCTCCAGATAGAGATTATGGTTCAGCTCCCCGCAGATTGGGCAGCGCACATCGTAGGTTTCCATTGTCAGAACACATCCTTTCCTGATTTATCGTAAAGGCCAGTGTTACAGGGCCTTGATGACGTGTTTTGCCACGCCCTGTACAATGAGCTGCTTCACTCGAATTTCTTTGTCCGGATACTTTGTTTGATTCGCATATTGAAGAATCACATCTCCGTTTTCCTCATCAATTCCGCCAAAGATTTTCAGAGTGTTCTCATTGTCCTCATCCAGCGCGACGACAATATCGCCGCCCGCCGCTGTATCTTGCATTCTGATAACGATCAGATCTTCATCCTCGATGCCCGCATCTACCATGGAGTCGCCTTTAGCGCGGAGAATATAAAATTTCCCCTCCCCGAAAATAGATTTAGGAAGGCTTATATATTCCTCTACGCTTTCCTCTTCACGCTCCGGGTCACCACAGCGAATACTGCCAACCACCGGTGCGGAAAAGTACCCGGAGGTACATTTGCCGACCTGCTTTGTCACAATGGTTTTGCCATCATAGGAAAGCATACCGCGCTCATTCATGGCGACAAGGTAGCGATAGGAAGTCGCCTTTGACACGCCAACGCCTTGTGCAATCTCATTTACAGATGGAGAGGCGTGGTGTTCACGGTAATACTGGTCAACAAAGGTACAGATTGCATTCATCACTTCCGGGTTCTTGCTTCTCATGGTCATTCCTCACATTCTAAATGAAACGGTTCGTTTCAGATATTTATATTATAGCGAACGCCCGTTCTTCTTGCAAGGGATATTTTGCCAGAAAAAATGAGATGTCGCCGTTTAGCGACATCTCGTGCGAAATATCATTGTTTATTCGATTTCCTCCCATGGTTCTAATCCCATTTCCTCCCAGGTCACGCCATAGGGAGCGCCGCCGGAAGTATAACCGGCAATAAAGAAAAAGGTATCATCCTGTTCGGGAAGAGGAATTTCTTTTGGCTTTTGCCGTCTGTGACCTTTTGTTTTGCGCTGTTTTTCCTTTGATGTGCTCATTGGGTCAGCAGATGGTTCGTTTTTTGTTTTGGGAAGCAAGTGCTGTGGCAAACCGGATTCTCGTAATCGCTGGAGAATATGTGGACATTTTTTCTGATATTCATTCAGCACTTCGCCATAAGGAATCCAGAATCCAAGCCCCTGAACGCGGCAGTACACCCGCTCAGCAATTTGAATGACTTCAGCATTATCCGGTTGCTGCTTCTTTTCCCGCAGAAATAGGTCTGTTTCCCGATACATCAAATCGGAGATACGAGCTTTTTGTTTCTGTTTTAGTTCCTTATATTTTTTATTTGGATTATTTATTCGTTGTCGGTTCATACAGTTACAGTCTCCGTCGAATCTGAAACAAACTTATTCCAGCGCAGCTCTCGCCATCCGCTGATATTCGTCCAGTACGAAAGCAGGGCTTTGTATCTTCATCCTGCCGCACCAACCAAAGACCCAGCGGTAAAAAGTTGGGCTGGTACAAACTAATACCCTCGCTCTGAAATGATTGTCATCTACAGTTTCCGCCTCTACATCCAGACCAAAGTGATCTATCAGATGTTTCATCAGACTGTTTTCGCAAAGCAGCGATACTTCAACTGGTTCCTCCGTATCGTACATCCGAAAGACCTCACGCGAATAATTTGCCAGATTCAGGCTGTCTGGTGCCGATGTCGCTGCCTCATCAAGAATTTCCGGCTGTCTGCTGATCCGATCTACCCGGAAGGTATTGATTTGATTCCGGCCATGGTTCAGGCCAAGAACATAGTAGAAGTCACCATCCCATATCAGCGCATAAGGACTGATAACATACGGTAACCCATCGTTTTTCAGCACCCTCTCTTTTTGAGTATTGTAATCCGTATAGTAGAATGAAATCCGTTTACCTTCGTTAATCGCATCATTGATTGCTTCGACAATGTAGTAGCTTTTTTCGTTGTCCGATTTAACACGTCCGGTCACATATAGATTGCGCTTGAGCTTTGCCGCATTGGCTTCACTGGTAAGCGCCATCAGTTTAGAAATCAGCACCTGGCTTTTGCCTACGGAGATAAACTTTGAAGACTGCACCGCATCAATCAGCAATTTCACTTCCGGCAGTTCAAACAGACGGTCATTCAGATAATATTTCTTTTCACGGGAACGAATCTCCATCACTTCAAGGCCACCGGCGTTCAGCAGTTCTATGTATTTAGGGATGGTTGTCCGATGCAATTTGATTTGATGATAGGTTTCCATCATATCAATCAGCTCTTTGGTGGAGACTGGATGATCTACATCGGAGTGACGGAGCAATATCTGGTACAGATATAAAACTCTTAGCTGGTGATCAGTTTCCATAATTATTTACATCCTTTGATTTTTAATTAAATTCTGCCATGAGCTTCTCTCGATATGAGCAGTCCAGAACACATCGGTGAAACTCTAAAAAACGTCGGGAATCAAACAGCGCTTCTCCAAGTTTGTATAAGCTGCTTTCTTTGAATTTCAACGGCGTATCACCTTCAACATTAAAAATTGCCCATTGCAGTGCGGAGGATGCTGCATCCGATTGTAATGCTGTTGGGACGAGAGCTTCCGCCATTTGAGCAGCAACATGATTCCCGAACTGAGACTGAATCTGTTCTGCTGGACAATCCTCATATTCCGTTTCAAATGACAGACCTGTATCTATTTTATCATAACTGTCTGGTGACTGCTTTTCCAATGTTATATAAATGTCGCCTTTTCCTGTCGCAATATCAATATGTTCGGAAAGTTCTAACTCAAATTCTACCTGATTGAGTTCAGCCTGAAAGACAAACATCTGAACAATGCAGGCACTTATCGTTCCATCATCTTCCTCCGATGATAAGAAAGACAATGGATTGTACTCAACACATTCCCATATAGCTGGATTCTTTTGTGTGAGCGTCAATAAGCTGTTCAATAGGTAATTCTGTTCTTCATCAATATAACCTGGCTTATTTAACATTAGGTTGCGCCTCCTATCTTTTTAATTCAATACTCACGTTACCTTCTGAATCTATAACAAGATGCATAGGCCGGATATACTTATCGTAAAACTGCCGTTTTTCGGCATCTGTCATGGTAAGGCGAGTGACACGCAGGGCTTCTGCGAGCATATCATTTATATTTAAGTGGATGGAATGATCCAAATACTTATACATCTCTTTAAATAGAGCGCCCATTTTTATGCCATCTGAGTTTCCTGAGTAAAAATCGTCAATATAGCAATAGAACATTCCTGATTCTGCAAGTGTCTGTTTCATTGCAGGACTACGTTTATCTATATCCATTATAACAAAAAATGTGCGATTGGCATAAATTTATTTATATCTTTCCGGACAGTAGAAAATAAGCAAATCCATCTGCAGAGAATCTTTATCAGGATCATTAGAAGTTCTCAGTTTACAAGATATATAAAAATCGTCAAACGTGAATGCGGTTATGTCTTGTTCGAGCAATCGAATTTCTTCTGTCTCGAAATTAATTATCCCTATTCCGAAAGGATCATCATCCCAGCATTTTTCAAGAATTTGATTCAGACACTCTGTACAAAGAAAATTGGCCGCATTGTCTATGTACAATTCCTTATCTTTCTCAAAATATATTGTGGCATTCGCATATCCACGGTCATGGTTCGGCATAACATAGGAAGTAAAGCCATTTTCTCCCGTGTTACGTATACTGGTAGACGAAAAGCCTGCTGGCTCTTCAATCAAATTTCCGGAATCGTCGTAGCGGTTAATTTCAATCGGGACAAACTCGAATGAATTCAAACTGATAATGCCAAGATTGATTTGACCTTCGTAAAAAGGAAGCAGGGATTGTTCAGGTGTTCCACACAAATAACATTTTTCAGGTACAGTATTTGAGATATACTGATCTATTTCTGTTTCGTAAATTGAATCCGTTTGCAAACCTTGCTTTTCGCTGGAGTTGTTGCATCCAACTGCACATATAAAAATGAGCGGCACAAGGATGCTCACGCCAATCACATTTCGCTTTATCCTGGTCATTACTTTCTCCTTACATCGGAATATATCATACGACAATTCTATAATATCCAATACAATCAGACGGGTCAATCAAAATGTATAACTGTACCAGATATATTTTGCTGCCTTGTAGGATACAATCGTATAAAAAGGTGGTCGCTATGTTTGAAGAGTTGTTTTATGAGCGTTTAATAAAATTACGCACTGAAAAAGGCGTCTCTGCCAGAGATATGAGCCTTTCCATTGGTCAAAGTCCTGGATACATCAATTCGTTGGAAAACAAGAACGGTTTTCCATCGATGCAGGTGTTTTTCTATATATGTGAGTATCTCGGCGTTACACCAGCCGAATTTTTTGATGATGGAAGCGATCACCCTGCTGATTACAAAGAAGTGTTGGATGAGATAAAATTATTAAGCCATGAAAATCTAAAGAATGTAATGGCAATTATCAAAGCTCTAAATCATACTCAGATATAATCAGCGCCAGTCAGGGGAATCCCGGCTGGCGCTTTTTCATAATCTACAGTAATTCGTTCAAAAGATTCATACATTTCACTTTTTGCTGAAGGTTAGCACTTCCGTAGACATTCAGAGTGAAGGAAACATTTTTGTGCCCCAGAATCTCAGAGAGAGATTTAATGTCAAATTCTGGTATTTCGATTGCCCGCACCGCAAACGTATGGCGAATCTCATGAAATTTTACTTTTTGCAACCCATTTCGTTTGAGAAATCGTGAAAAAAACTGCCGGTATGTACGTGGTTCAGTCGGTTTTGTCTTTCCGGTCAAGAAATAGTGATTCGGGTTTTCTGTATAGAATTTCTTGATAATGTTCATAAGGAGCGATGGAACGGGGATTGTCCTGGCTGATGTCTTTGTCTTAGGTGGCCCTATGTGAAGATAGGATGATTTTTTCCGCTTATCATAAATGCGTTGCACAGTCTTATTTATGTTAATTGTCTTATCCGTAAGAGAAATATCTTTCATTTGAAGTCCACAAAGTTCACCAATCCGAACGCCAGTAAATAATGCAATCAGAATCCCCGCAGTTTTTCTATTCAAATCCATGTAGATGCACTGAATAAGGGTCTGCTCCTGATCTTTGGACAGTGAATTGACTTTTTTGACACCGAGTTCTTTAGGATATTCGATGAGATCCCAGTTCAGCAAGGGAATCGCCCGCTCCTTATAAGCATACTCCATTGCAAGTCTGAGTACAAGAATAACATCACGGATCGTCTTTACAGTCAATCCGCCTGTATTGTCCAACCGGCCGGAATTATAGAGATAAGTAATATAGCTCTGAATGTCGGCCTCAGTAATACTGCCAATCTTACGTTTGCCGAAATAGGGGATAAGATGATTTTCGGCAATTAGAGTAAAGCTGGCATGGGTTGACGGTGTGATCATTGGTTTCTTCTGATTTAACCAAGTGTTCAGCAACGTCTTAAATTGTGTATTTTTAGTCATGTTGACCACCTCCACAAACATTATCATGTGGAGATGCAAACAAGGCATTATCATCCTCAAGTAACGGTCTCGAAAAGTATCCGAAGCTGCGGTTTCCGGAGTTTGATGAGCCGTATAGAGCCGTAAAATTAGGTCAAATATCATCTCTTATAAAACGGAATGATCCACGGTCCAATGCACCAATTATGATGCTTAGTGCAGGGAATGGCTTTATTATGCAGTCAGATAAATATTCCAGAGACAATGCTGGTCAGAGTCTAAAAAAATATACTCTTCTGAAAAAGGGGGAGTTGGCATACAATCATGGAGCCTCCAAAGCGAAGCAATTCGGCTGCTGTTACGAACTTCTTGAAGAAGAAGCCAGAATACCGTATGTCTACCATTGTTTCAAAGTTCAGGACACTGAATACACTCCTTATGTCGCTTTGGAGTTAAACAATACAAAGATGGATAAACAGTTAAAACGGCTTGTATCATCAAGCGTTCGAATGGACGGACTTCTTAACATATCTTATGATGAGTACATGAGTGTTGTGATATATCTCCCGGCTTACGCTGAACAAAAGCACATTGCAGATTTTCTGGAAAAGCTGGATATGAGAATTGCAAAGCAAGAGCAGCTTATTGAAGCTCTCAAGAAGTATAAAAGAGGACTGCTCAGCCAGCTTATTTCGGGAAAGCAAGGTTTTCGACAAAAACAAGGTTGGAATATAGTTAAGCTGGGGGATATCTTCACGGAACGAAATGAGAAAGCAAATGGTGGCGAGGAGCTTCTAGCAGTAACGATAAATGCTGGAGTCCAAAAACGATCTGAAATTGATTTGAAGGATAATTCCAGTGATGATAAGAGTAACTATAAACGGGTGAAGATAGGTGATATTGCGTATAACACCATGCGTATGTGGCAAGGAGCAAGCGGAGCATCTAGCTATGACGGTATTGTTAGTCCTGCTTACACTGTAATTACACCTATTCATCCACAGCAGATCAACATATTGTTTTGGGCGCAGTATTTCAAATATGAACCGCTGGTAAAAACCTTTCAAAAGTTTTCTCAAGGGCTTACTTCCGATACATGGAACCTAAAGTTTCCTCAGTTTTCTGAAATAAAGGTTTTATGTCCTTCCTATGACGAGCAGAACTTAATTGCTACTTTACTCGTCTCCTTCGAACTTAGAATAAAATTGGAAGAAGAAAAACTGGAGCAGATTAATAGAATGAGAGCGTCTCTAAATGCACAGCTCTTTATATAAAGAGCTGCTGCATGAGACCGTTCCGCATACTGTTTAGTTTTTCCAATTCTTCTTGTGCTTGAGTTAGCTTGTCATGAATCTGTGATAGAAAGGCTGCGATTCGTGCCTGTTCTTCTATATCACATGGAAGGATATGAACTGTATTAAAAAAACCGTCAATAGGAACATTGAGTAATC
>ERZ780162.1376-NODE-1376-length-17094-cov-9.620283_pt1 | contig 17094 bp, 16 predicted proteins | sample MGYA00511474_ERZ780162 | MGnify/ENA primary metagenome ERZ780162 (study PRJEB29588, sample SAMEA2143633) | human gut metagenome | biome: human gut; feature: human-associated habitat; material: faeces | place: Denmark | collected 2008/2010 ...
TTTTGGCAACGCAGATGCCGTGCCGCAGCCGCCGGAGCGGTGCTTAAGCCGCAAGACGGGAATTGTGCGGTGTTGCCATAAAACCAAAGGGGGGATACCCAATGCATGAACAGAATGAAAGCCAGCCCAAAGCATTCATAAAAATTCTTTTTGCCCTGTTTACGGCGCTGCTGGTTGTGGTGCTTGGGTATCTCTGTATCCAGATTTACACGATCTTCCACCGAACTTACAAAACCGAAACCGCCATTGCCTACACCATGTCGGATAACATCACGCTGAAAGGCGTGGCAGTGTTCCAGGCAGTGGATGTGCCTGGCAGCGGCAACCTGGGATATGTGGTGCAGGATGGTGAGCGCGTCAGCGCGGGCACCATTCTGGCGGAACAGTATACGGATGATTCCCAGGGAGCAATGCGGGAACGGCTGGACCGGTTGGATCGTGCGATTTTGCTGCTGACAAAGTCGGAAAATTCCTCCGGCAGCGATCTTTCGGTTCTGACCACCCAGACGCGCACGGCGCTGTATAACCTGCTGGACCAGATCGACACAGCATCTTACGGCGCAATTCAGGATGCTGCGGAAGATTTTTTGCTGGCGCAAAATAAACTGCAGATCAGCACCGGCCAGGCGGCGGGCTTTGGCGAGGTGCTGGCCAGCCTGCAGGCCGAACGGGACGGCATTGCTGCCCAGCTGAACGGCCTGCAGACGATCGAAGCGGATACCAACGGGTATTTTGTCTCATCCGAAAGCGCCGCCCCGGTGGTGCGGGATCCCACGGAGCTGGATGCCATGAGCCCGGCTGATCTGCAACAGATGATCAACGCAGGGGAAACTCCGTCCAATGCCGACCTTGCCGGGCATATTGTAACCGGGTTTTCCTGGCGGTTTTATGCCGTGTGTTCGGCAGACCTTGCCGAGCGGTTGAACGGCCTGTCCCGCGTGAGCATCAGCGTTCCGGGCAAACAGGAAGAGCCTTTGGCTGCCACCGTGGTGGATGTGACCACCGACGAAGAAACCGGCCTTGCCAAAGTGGCGCTGGAATGCCGCAGCATCAATGCTCAGGTGCTCTGCCTGAATTATGAGGAAGCCGAAATCAGCCTGCACACCTACCAGGGCATCCGCATTGACCGCAGGGCCCTGCATATCGTGAACGGCCAGCGCGGCGTATATGTCAAATACGGCGATTTGCAGCGCTTCCGCCGCATTACCATTTTATATGAGGACGATACCTACATCCTTGTACCGGAAGGCGGCAAAGTGGGGGAGGATAACGAGCTGCGCCTGTACGATGAGGTGATCGTGGAAGGCAGCAACCTGCAGGACGGCAAGCTGCTGTAAGGACAGAAAACGGGCGTTTTGCCCCACATTCTGTTATATTTGTATTGACAACGAAGCAAAAATGGAAGATAATAAATACTGTATAGTTGTGACAAAAGCCGATCGGGGCTTTTTTTGTGCAATTTATACAACTAAGCAAACGTAAGGAGTAACTGCCATGTCCATGATAGATGGTTTGAGAAACGTCCTCGGAATCAACCAGGATCCCGAAGCAGATTCCTATGTGGATGATAACGAAGAGGATGATATCTTCCCTGGCGGTGGTCAGGGCGGTTCGCCAGCCCCGGAAGAAGCCTACCCCACGCAGGAAACTGCTAAGCAGCACAGCAACAAGGTGGTCAACATCAATGCTACCACCCAGCTGCAGGTTGTGCTGGTCAAGCCGGAACGTTTTGACGATGCTGCTGCCATTGCAGACCAGCTGAACGCAAAGCGCACCGTTGTGCTGAACCTTGAATCCACCAACAAAGAAGTCTCCCGCCGTTTGATCGACTTTTTGTCCGGCGTGGCTTACGCCAATAACGGCCAGATCAAGCGTGTAGCAACCAGTACATTCATCATTACCCCGTATAACGTTGATATTATGGGCGACCTGCTGGACGAGCTGGAAAACAATGGCGTCTTCTTCTGATACAAGGACCCGCGGCTTTGTGCCGCCGCAGAACGAGGATGAACGCTTTTTGATGCGCCGGGTGGAAGAACTCTGCCGTACCGCCATGCAGCGTGGCATCCCGCGGGCAACGGGCTTCCTTTCGGATCGCGAACAGGCCCTTGCGCAGGCCGCGCTCAACCGTGAGGGCTGCGAATTTGCCCGCTTTCAGGGCGGCTGGCCGGATGCGGAACGCAAAGTGCTCTGCATTGAACCACCGGATTCCTGGCCGGAAGAGCCAGTTGCGGTGCTGCATTTCACAGCGCCGCAGCAGGGCGGCAGCGCCGTGCCGGGCCACCGTGACTATCTGGGGGCAATCCTGGGTCTTGGCCTGGATCGTGCCTGTTTGGGGGATATCCTGCCGGATCCGGCCGATGCCCGCAGTGTGTATGCCTTTGTGCTGGAAGATAAGGCGGATTTTATTGCTTCCAACCTGACGGAAGCTGGCCGCAGCCCGGTGCATGTCGAGAGCTGCGATGCCGTGCCGGAAGAAGTCCTGCGCGGGCCGGAACGCCAGACGCAGGATGCAACGGTGCCATCTTTACGGGCAGATACCGTATTGGCAGCCATGATGCGCACCTCCCGCTCCATTGCGGCGCAGGCAATCCAAAGCGGCAGGGTGGAAGTGAACCACGTTCCGCTGCGCACCGCTCATGAGGATGTGTTTGAAGGCGATATCTTCACCGTGCGGGGCGTTGGGCGCTACCGTCTGGTGGCAATCGGCGGCAAAAGCCGCAAGGACCGCATCTTTATCACGTTTTATCAGTATTGAACATAAAACCTGAATGTGAAACCCATGGGCCGGGGCAGCCCGGCAGCCGTGCCGAACGGTAAAATTTCGGATACCATTCCGGGTGTGTGCCACCCGAAACAGGAGGAATTTGGATGATTGCTTCGGATGATGTGCGCCGCGTGACCTTTGACCGTGCCATGCGCGGTTATCGTTGTGAGGACGTAGACGATTACCTCAAACAGGTTGCGGACAGCATCGACAGCCTGGCCGCAGAAAATGATGACCTGCAGAAAAAGCTGGTCATACTGGCCCAGCGCATTGACCAGTACCGTGCCGACGAAGATACCCTGAGCACAACCATGATCAATGCCCAGCGCCTTGGCGAGAACGTCATCAAGGAAGCCAAGCAGAAAGCTGCCGAGATCATTCGTGCCGCCAACATTAAGGCGGAGGATCGTGAACAGCGCGCCCGCGATGAGGTGGAGCTGGCCCAGCAGGAGCTTGTGACAATAAAGCAGGAAGCGGATGCGTTCAAAAAGCGCCTGATGGACCTGTACCGCCAGCACATCGAAATGATTGCCAAAATTCCGGAGTATCACCCCAACCGTGCAGAACAGCAGGCCGCGCAGCCGCAGCCGGAACCGCAGGAAGCCCCGCAGCAGCCTGCACCCCAGCCGGTAGAACAGCCTGCCCCGGCTCCGCAGCCGGAACCGGAACCCAACCAGCCAATCCCGGAGGGTGTCCCGGCTTCGCAGCCCGCAGCCCCGGAGGAAAGCTACCCGGCATATGAGAAACCGGAATATTACGAGGCTGAGCCGGAAAAACCCGCCCAGCCCGAAGAGCCGGAACCGGCTCCGGCACCTGCCCCTGTCCAGCCGCTGGACGAGGAAAAGATCGATACGGTAGAATTTGCCTTTGCCCCCAAAACAAAGCCAATCCTGCCGGACGATGATATGCCATCCGTTGCCGGGCTTTACGGCGGGGATATGCCGGAAAAGCCCGCCAAGAAATCCGGCTCCCGCAGCCGCGGCGCTTCGGCCCGCAGCACGGGCAAAAATGCCCGCAAAACCAAGAGCCCTGCCAAAGCGGAGCTTGACGCATTTGATGACATTGATTATGATGTTTGAGGTGCCGCTTTTGTGCGTGCGCGTACCCCAAGCATTTTAAGACCTGCCTGAACGGTGCAGAACTGCCGGGGCAACCTGGTATACTGCGCTTTGGACAAGCCGCCATATCAGCTATAATAAGGAAATAGAGGAGAGTTGGAAACTTTGCCGCAGAATTACAATGATACCATCCATAAGATGGCTACCCCCTTTGAAATGCGTGCCGGGCTGCCGAAAAAGGAACCCAAAATGCTGGAGGATTGGGAGAAAAACCACGTCTACGAAAAAATGATCGAACATAACGCGGATCTGCCGCGCTTTGTTCTGCATGATGGCCCTCCGTATGCCAACGGTAATATCCATATGGGTACTGCCCTGAACAAGATCATCAAGGATATCATCATCCGTGAAAAGAACATGTCGGGCTACTGTGCTCCCTATGTTCCCGGCTATGATACCCACGGTCTGCCCATTGAGCTGAAGGCTCTTTCCTCTCTGGGCGATAAAAAGGCCGGCATTTCCAAGCTGGAACTGCGCAAGATCTGCAAAGAGTTTGCTACCGAGCATATCGATGTGATGAACAGCCAGTTCGCCCGCCTGGGCGTTCAGGGCGATTTCGCCAACCCCTACCTGACCCTGCGCCCCGAATTTGAGGCACGCCAGGTGGAGATCTTTGGTGAGATGGCCAAGAAAGGCTATATCTACAAGGGCATGAAAGCCGTTTACTGGTGCCCGGAGGATCGTACTGCTCTGGCAGAAGCCGAAATCGAGTATGCCGAGGACGAGTGCGATTCTATCTATGTCCGCTTTAAGTTCACCGATGACCCTAACGGTGTTCTGGCCAAGTACGGTATCCCTCTGGACAAGGCATGGATCGTGATCTGGACCACCACCACCTGGACCCTGCCCGCCAACGTGGCAACCTGCCTGAACCCCAGCCTGGAGTATGCCTTCGTCAAAATCGGCGATGAATATCACCTGATGGCTGCCGGTCTGGTGGAATCCACCATGAAAGCCTGCCATATCGAGGATTACGAGGTTCTGGAGCCCCGCGTTCTCGGCTCTGAATTTGAGCTGATGCAGTATCAGCACCCCTTCCTGGACCGCAAGGGCCTGGTTATCCTGGGTGACCACGTTACCCTGGAAGGCGGCACCGGCTGCGTTCATACCGCACCTGGCCACGGTGTTGAGGACTTTGAAGTCTGCGTCAACCACTACCCGCAGGTTCCCGTTATTGTCCCCGTGGACGATGGCGGTTACCTGACCGAAGAAGCAGGCAAAGAGTTTGCAGGCCTTAAGGTCTGGGCTGCCAACAAAGTTATTCTGGAGCACATCAAGCAGTCCGGCCACCTGATGGGCGTGCAGCACATCACCCACCAGTACCCGCATTGCTGGCGCTGCCACCATCCCATCATCTTCCGTGCAACCGAACAGTGGTTCTGCTCCATTGATAAGTTCCGCGAGGAAGCCTATAAGGCCATTGACGAAGTCAAGTGGCAGCCGGCCTGGGGTCATGACCGTATGCACGGCATGGTGCGTGACCGCAGCGACTGGTGCATCAGCCGTCAGCGCGTGTGGGGTGTGCCCATCCCGGTGTTCTACTGCAAGAACTGCGGCAAGTACCACATCACCGATGCTTCCATCAAGGCTGTCAGCGACCTGTTCCGCAAGGAAGGCTCCGATGCCTGGTATAAGTACGATGCCAACGAGATCATGCCCAAGACTGAGGTCTGCGAATGCGGCGCTTCTGACTGGGAAAAGGATCCCGATATCATGGATGTCTGGTTCGACTCTGGCTCTACCTGGAGCGCAGTCTGCCGCGAACGTCCCGAACTGAACTGGCCCGCTGACCTGTATATGGAAGGCGCCGACCAGTTCCGCGGCTGGTTCCAGTCCAGCCTGCTGACCAGCGTTGCCACCCAGGGCGTTGCCCCGTACAAAGGCGTTCTGTGCCATGGCTGGGTCGTTGATGAGCAGGGTAAGCAGATGCACAAATCTGCCGGCAACGGTGTGGAACCGTCCGAAATCATCCGCGATTACGGCGCTGACATCGTTCGTCTGTGGGTTGCTTCCAGCGATTACACCGTTGATGTGCGCGCAGGCAAGAATATCTTCAAGCAGTTGTCCGAAGCATACCGCAAGATGCGCAACACCGCCCGCTTTATGCTGGGCAACATTGGCGATTTCAACCCTGCCACGGATATGGTTGCCGAGGATCAGCTGTTCGAAATCGACCGCTGGGCACTCAAGAGCTGCAACAGCCTGACCGCCAATGTGCGTGCCGCTTACGATAATTACGATTTCTCCCGCGCTTACCACGCAATCTACAACTTCTGCGTCATTGATATGTCCAACTTCTATATGGACGTCATCAAGGACCGCCTGTACTGCGCGGACGAGCACGCACGCCGCTGCGCCCAGACTGCGCTGTACCACATTCTGGTTGACTTCACCAAGCTGGTTGCCCCCATCCTGTGCTTCACCGCCCAGGAAATCTGGAGCTACATCCCGAAGCTGGAAGGCATGCAGGAGTATGTCTGCTGGGAGCGTATGCCGGAAGCCAAGAGCGATGAGGATGCCGCTTTTGACGCCAAGTGGGCCAAGATCATTGCTGTGCGTGACGATGTAAAGAAGGTTCTGGAGCAGGCCCGTGCCGATAAGACCATCGGTTCCTCTCTGGAAGCTGCCGTTACCCTGTACTGCAGCGATGAAATGTATGACTTCCTGAACGCCATCCCGATGGATGAGCTGGCCGATCTGATGATCGTTTCCCATGTGGATCTGGTCAAGGGCGAAGGCGGCGTGAGGGGTCTGACCGAAGGCCTGGGCATGAGCGTTGCCCATGCTGCCGGCAACAAGTGCCTGCGCTGCTGGAAGTTCGACACAGCTGTTGGCGAAGACGGCCTGTGCCCGCGCTGTGCGAAAGTTCTTGGTTAATTTCAAATAAAGGGCTATGCCACATGATGTTAAAGCGCTGTTCCAGTGCTTAAGCCTGTAAAACAGGAACTGTGCGGTGTTGCCATAGTATGATTTACAGCGGTGCTTTTGCGCTTTTATCAAGCCTTTGCACCGCTGTTTTTGTCAGGGCATTTTGCAGCGCTGCATTGGCCCGGACGACGGAGGCATTTATGCTGGTTGGCATTTTATCCATTCTTGCTGCGGCAGGCCTGACGCTGGTTGACCAGCTGATCAAACTTTGGGCCACCGTGGAACTGCTGCCGGTTGGCAGCAAACCCTTTATCCCACATGTGCTGGAATTTTATTACCTGCTCAATGATGGTATGTCGTTTTCCATGCTCAGCGGCAAGCGCACGCTGCTGGTGATCGTTACCGGTGTGATGCTGGCTGTGCTGGCCGGTATGCTGCTTTTGCGCAAAATGCCGCGTTTGGAGCGTGCTGCTTGGATTTTGGTCGTGGGCGGCGGTGTTGGCAACCTGATCGACCGTATCCGCACCGGCGTGGTGGTGGATTACCTGAACTGCCTGTTCATCAATTTCCCGGTGTTCAATTTTGCGGATGTCTGCATCTGTGTCGGCGTGGGCCTGCTGGTCCTCAGCCTGCTGCTGGATATGTGCCGCGAACAAAAAGCAAAACAGCAAAAGGGGAGTGCGCCCACAGATGGAACAGCGTGAACTGACCCTTGCGCCGGAAAGCGTTGGCCTGCGGCTGGACCGCTGGCTGGCGGAACAGTGCCCGGATCTTTCCCGCAGCCAGCTGCAAAACCTGATCGAAGCGGGCAGTGTGACCTGCAATGGCAGCCCCTTGAACAAAAAGGATAAGCTGAAAGCCGGGCAGACGATTCTGCTCACCCTGCCGGACCCGCAGCCCATCGAAGCCCAGCCCCAGAACATTCCGCTGGACATTGTGTATGAGGATGACAGCCTGCTGGTGGTCAACAAGCCCAAAGGCATGGTGGTGCACCCTGCGCCCGGCAACCCGGACGGCACCATGGTCAATGCACTGCTGTGGCACTGTGCGGGGCGGCTGTCTGGCATCGGCGGGGCCATCCGCCCCGGCATTGTGCATCGCATTGATAAGGATACCAGCGGCCTTTTGGTCGTTGCAAAAACGGACGCCGCCCACCAGGCACTGACCGAACAGATGAGCGTGCATTCTATCCATCGGGTGTACCACGCTGTGGTGTATGGCAACCTGAAAGAGGATACCGGCTTTGTGGAAGCCCCCATCGGCCGCGACCCTAAGGATCGCAAAAAGATGGCCGTGACCCAGCAGAACTCCAAATATGCCTACACCGGCTGGCAGGTGCTGGAACGGTTCGGCAACTTTACTTACATTGCATGCAAGCTTAAAACAGGCCGCACCCATCAGATTCGGGTGCATATGGCGTCCATTGGCCACCCGCTGGCTGGGGATGCCGTGTATGGGCCAAAAAATTGTATCCGCAGCCTGAACGGTCAATGCCTGCACGCCAAGGAGCTTGGCTTTGTGCACCCCGCTACCGGGGAATGGATGCAGTTTGACAGCTCACTGCCTGACTGGTTTCAGGACTACTTAAGCCGTCTGAGAAAGGAAAGCCGCCATGGAGCGTTTGAGTGATTATCTGGTTTTTTGTGATATGGATAACACCCTGCTGACTGCAAAGGAGGGCATTCCCGCCTGCAACCGCAGCGTCATCCGGTTGTTTACCGCCATGGGTGGGCGCTTTACCGTCGCATCCGGCCGTCCGCCGGAGTCGATCCGCGCGGCGCTGGGCGATATCGAGCTTTCGCTGCCAGCAATCTCCTGCAATGGTTCGCTGCTGTATGATTTCCAGGCCAACCGTGTGCTGCGTCGCTCCTGCCTGAATCAGGAACAGGCCGCTGCCGCCATTGCCGATATGCTGCAAAAATTCCCGAAGATTGGTGTAGAGGTCATGGCCGGTGCGGGGGAGATGTATGTTGTTCACGCCAGCAGCTATACCCACGCCCACCAGGTGGATGAACACATGGAAAGCGTGGCCTGCCCGCTGGAAAATGTGCCGGATGGCTGGCTGAAGGTGGTGTTTGCCGGGGATCCGGAAACGATCCGCAAAGCGGGACAGTACGCCAAAACGCGGTACTTTGGCCGGGATAATTACTTTTTGCCTACCAACCAGATCTACTTGGAAATTATGCCTTCCGGCATCAGCAAAGCAGCCGGAATGGAAGAGCTTTGCCATATCCTGAACGAGAACATCAAAAAAACCATCGTGATCGGTGACTATTATAATGATCTCGAAATCATGAAAAAAGCGGGCTATTCCGTGGCTGTGGCCAATGCGCCGTCCGAAGTAAAAGCAGCGGCCAACGAAGTGACCAACTGCGACTGCACCGGCGGCGCGGTGGGCGAGTTCCTTTACAAGCTGATCAGCAGGGTGGAGGGCGTATGAAACACAGGGAAAGTGAGCAGACACAGCTGAGAGTCAGCCGTTTACTGAACCGTGACAGTGTGATGCTGCATGTCGAGATGCCCAGTGTGCAGACGGCGCTGGAAACCTTGGTGGAACTTCAGGAGAGCAACGGCGTGATCACCAACGGTACCGCCTACTATAAAGCCGTGTGTGAGCGTGAACGCGCGGGCGGCACCACCGCCATTGGGGAAGGGCTTGCCATCCCGCATGCCTGCAATGCGGGCGTTGCCTCGCTTGGGCTGGCCGCGCTGACCCTTACCCGCGGGCTGGACTGGGGCGCAGCGGACGGCAAGCTGGTGGATATGATCTTTATGGTTGCGGTTCCGCCGGACCGCCAGAGCGACCACCTGTTGATTTTGGCTCGCCTTGTCAACCTGCTCAGCGACCACCGCCTGACGGAAAAACTGCGTATGGCGGATACGCGAGAGGCGTTTATCCGCATCCTGAACCAGACCGAAGCGGCAATCTTTGCATAAATGAGGCCAAAACGGCAAGGAACACAAAAGCAATCCAGCACCCGATTGCTGAAACAGAGAAAAATATCATTTTATAAGTCTTATTGATACTGCACACCCTGTGCGAATGCCCCAAAGGCAGAACGCAGGGCGTGCTTTTTTGTTAAAATTGTGCAAAATGTGGAAATTTAGTGCTCTAAAGCGCCGTGATTTGGCGGATTGTATCTTGCAGGGGAATACGATTGATGCTATACTTTAAATCACTAAATCGCTTTTCGGAGAGGACACCCACCCAAGGCTATGCAGCATAGTGGATGCCGGTGAGCGATGCATAGATTTGGGAGGAAGATACCATGAAAAAAGCACTTTCTATTTTGACAGCCGGCTGCCTGGCTGTTTCCCTTGCTGCCTGTGGCAGCACTGCAGCAAGCTCTGCTGCATCGGCCGCGGACAGCACCGCTTCTTCTGCCGCAGAATCCACCGCGGCTTCCGATACCGCCGCTGCTGACGGCCAGACCTACAAGGTCGGCATCTGCCAGCTGGTGCAGCACGTTGCTTTGGACGCTGCAACCCAGGGATTTAAGGATGCCCTGACCGAGCAGCTCGGCGATGCCGTTAACTTTGAGGAAAAGAACGCCCAGGGCGATTCCAACACCTGCACCACCATCATCAATGGCTTTGTTTCTGATAATGTTGACCTGATCCTGGCCAACGCAACCCCCGCCCTGCAGGCTGCACAGGCCGGCACCAACACCATCCCGGTTCTGGGCACCTCTGTTACCGAGTACGGCGTGGCACTGGGTATTGATGACTTCGATGGCCTTGTCGGCACCAATATTTCCGGCACCAGCGACCTGGCTCCTCTGGATGAGCAAGCAGGAATCATCAAGGAACTGTTCCCCGATGCAAAGACCGTTGGTCTGCTGTATTGCAGCGCCGAACCAAACAGCCAGTATCAGGTTGATACCGTAAAGGCCAGCTTGGAAGAACTGGGCTACACCTGCGAGTATTACGCATTCTCTGACTCTAACGATCTGGCCACCGTCTGCCAGAGCGCTGCCGATGCCAGCGATGTGATCTATGTTCCCACCGATAACACCGTTGCCAACAACACTGAGATCGTCAATAACATCTGCCAGCCCGCCGGTGTGCCTGTCGTTGCAGGCGAGGAAGGCATCATGAGCGGGTGTGGCGTTGCTACCCTGTCCATCAGCTACTATGACCTGGGCGTTGCTACCGGTAAGATGGCCGCCAAGATCCTGACCGGCGAAAGCAAGGTTGAGGAGATGCCCATTGAGTACGCTCCGGAGTTCACTAAGGAATACAACCCGACCATTGCCGAAGCTCTGGGCATCACCATCCCAGATGATTATGTGGCATACGAGGGCTAAACAGCCAGAACGGCCTGCTTTGATTTGATGCAGGTAACTTTAATACAAAAATCGCGGAAAAGGCTTTTCTTTCCCGCGATTTTTTGATATAATTAAAAAGACTATATCTTTTTTGAGGAGTTGACGATCTCTTGAACATTGCAACATTGTTCAATGCCATGCCGGGCGCATTGGCGCAGGGCCTGATTTGGGCCATTATGGCGATTGGCGTTTATCTTACCTTCCGCATCCTGGATGTTGCCGACCTGACGGTAGACGGCACCCTGGGCCTTGGCGGTGCGGTCTGCATCATGTGTATGACTTCCGGCATGAACGTCTGGCTGTCCCTGCTGCTGGCGTTTGGCGCTGGCCTGCTGGCTGGCCTGGTGACCGGCCTGTTCCACACGTTTATGGGCATTCCGGCCATCCTTGCCGGTATCTTGACCCAGTTGTCCCTATATTCGGTCAACCTGAAAATCATGGGAAAAGCCAATCAGGCTATCAACGTGGACAAATATGACCTGCTGGTATCCCTGCGTTACATCAAAGGCGTTCCGTTTTACCGCAATACCATCCTGATCGTGGCTGTTCTTATGGTGGTTGTTATCGCTATTTTGTACTGGTTCTTCGGCACCGAGCTTGGCTGCTCCATCCGCGCTACCGGCTGCAACGCCAACATGGCGCGGGCGCAGGGCATCAACACTAATTTCAACATTGTGCTGGGCCTGATGCTCTCCAATGGTCTGGTGGCATTCTCCGGTGCGCTGCTCAGCCAGTACCAGGGCTTTGCTGATGTCCAGATGGGCCGCGGTGCTATCGTGATCGGCCTGGCTGCCGTTGTTATCGGTGAAGCCGTGTTCAGCAAGATTTTCCGCAACTTTGCGCTCAAGCTGCTCAGCGTTGGCATCGGCAGCATCATCTACTACATTGTTATGCAGATCTGCATCTGGTTCAAGATCGATACCGACCTGCTCAAAATGCTCAGCGCCATCGTGGTCGCCATCTTCCTTGCGGTTCCATACTGGAAAGCAAAATACTTCACCCGCGTTGCGGTAAAGAAAGGCGGCAGCAGCAATGCTTGAGATCAAAAACGTTTACAAGACTTTTAACCCTGGTACGGTCAACCAGAAGGTTGCCCTGAATGATTTGAACCTGACACTGGAGGACGGCGATTTCGTCACCGTAATCGGCGGCAACGGTGCGGGCAAGTCCACCATGCTGAATGCTGTTGCCGGTGTGTGGCCGGTGGATATGGGCAAGATCATTATTGATGGTAAGGATATCACCCGCCTGCCGGAGCACAAGCGCGCCGCTTACATTGGCCGTGTGTTCCAGGACCCCATGATGGGCACCGCCGCCACGATGCAGATTGATGAAAACCTGGCCCTGGCCGCCCGCCGCGGTGCGGGCCGCACCCTGCGCGTTGGTATTACCAAAAAGGAAAATGCCGAGTACCACGAGCTGCTTAAAACCCTGGGCCTGGGCCTGGAGGACCGCATGACCAGCAAGGTCGGTCTGCTTTCCGGCGGCCAGCGCCAGGCAGTCACCCTGCTGATGGCAACTCTGAAAAAGCCCAAGCTGCTGCTGCTGGACGAGCACACCGCAGCCCTGGACCCCAAGACCGCCGCCAAGGTGCTGGAAATTTCCAACAAGATCGTGCAGGAAAACCACCTGACCACCCTGATGATCACCCATAATATGCGCGATGCCATCCGCTATGGCAACCGCCTGATTATGATGAATGAAGGCCATGTGATTTATGATGTGCGCGGCGAAGAAAAGACAAAGCTGGAAGTGGCCGATCTGCTGCAGCGCTTTGAGCAGGCTGGCGGCGAAGCCAATGACCGCATGATCCTTTCCTGATAAGATTGCGTACAGGATCGGATTTGGATAAGTTTTATACCATTTAACTGCCGCTCTGGGCCGGATTTTACCGGTTTGCAGCGGCTTTTTTGTCTTTTGGAGCAGGAAAGAAAGAGCAAATTATCAAATTTCCGTGAAGTCATTTTCAAACCTTGACAGTTATGATATAATACAACTGTATATTATGACGGAATTGACAGACGGCAGAGTATCGGATCGTCTGTTTTCGGTTCCGTATACACCAAAAGAGAACATAAAGAACCCAGGAAAGTTCATTGTTTTCTCTGCTTGGTATGCGGCCAAGGCTCTTGAAATGGATGTAAATTGAATGTGCTTTACACCGGGAGAGTAGCCATAAAAAACGCGGCCGCAAGCGCCATGGGAAGTTATCAGGACTGTATAAAGGGAGCACCGCCTTTCCGCAGGAGGTATTTTGGATGCAGCGTTACGACGCCGTTTTATTTGATGTTGATGGAACATTGATCCATTCCCGGCCGGGCATTTTTAACTGCTTTGCCTATGCGTTCCGCAAAATGGGCCTTGACCCGGATGAGATAGATTGTTCCCGCTACCTTGGCCCTCCGCTGCGCTGGAGCTTTGCCCAGCACTTTGCAACGGATGCCGAGGTGGAACAGGCCGTGGAGTATTACCGCGTGCATTACGAGGAAGTTGGCAGCCACCAGTGCAGCCTGTTCCCCGGGGTGCGTCAGATGATGGATACCCTGAAAGATGCCGGGCTGTACATGGCAACGGCAACCTGCAAACCGGTCGAAGTTGTAACACCCATCCTGAAAGAGCAGGGGCTGTTTGACTATTTTGACCGCATTGGCGGGGCCAGCATGGACGAAAGTGTGGACAACAAGACGGATGTGATCCGCCTTGTGCTGCAGGACCCGCGCCTGGCGGGCAAACGCATCCTGATGGTGGGGGACCGCCAGGATGATATGCAGGGCGCAGTCAACAACCAGCTGCCCGCTGCTGCCGTGCTGTACGGCTATGGTAGCAGGGAAGAAGTGGAACCCTGGAATCCGGTGCTGCTGGCGCAAAATTGTGAAGAACTGACCCAGTATATTCTGGGCTGAACCCCGCGCGGTGCAAAGCGCTGCCGGGCACAGCCCGCCGCCGGAACCAAACCGGCCCGCGGACGCATCCTACATAAGGAACAAAGGGAGAAACGAACATTATGAGCCGCAAAACATCCGGCAGCCGGGCGTCCTTCAGCCCAACCCAGCGCAAGGCATGTGCTGTTCTGGCAGTATGTGTGCTGGCTGTCATCCTTACATTTATTGCATCCTGGGTTTTGCCGGGCAAGCTGTCGCTGGGCGGCAGCGGCCGCTATGACCCGCAGGCCTATCCGCTGGATACCTCTCTGGGGTCTGTGCTGGCCAAAACCTCCGATGCAGGCACCGATTATGTCTCCTCCACGCTGTTTGTGGGGGATCAATTTGCCAAGTCCTTGTATGATGATAAAGTCATCACGCTGGACCAGTTCGCGGGCAAGGACGGCTTGACCGTCAGCTCATTGCTGAACGATGCCTGCGTTTACTTTGCGGGGGATTCCAGCGCCTATACCGTCCCGCAGGCGGTATCCAAAATGAAACCCCGCCGCGTGGTCATGCTGCTGGGCAGCAACGATCTGGACGGCAGCCTTTCCTATGATAATTTTGCCCGTAACTATAAGCAGGCTGTCATCGCAATTACCGGTGCATACCAGTACTGCGATGTCATTGTCTGCGCCATTCCGCCTGTGGCAAAAAATGCATCTGATGCCGCCAAAACGCAGCTGATGATCGACCAGTTCAACCAGGAATTGGCCAAGATGTGCAATGATGAAGGCTATAAATACCTGAACTTGGCCGAAGCATTGAAAGACAGCAACAGCGGCTATGCCGAAGCAGCCTATTTGAACAACAAACAGAATGGCTTCAGCACATCCGGCGCGAATGTGGTGCTGAACTACCTGCGCAATCATGCTTACGATACTGCGGATACCCGCCCCAACACGGATGATATTCCGCAGCGTACTGAGCAGGCTGGCGGCAGCGCAGGCGCCACGGAGCCCACGCCTTCGGCGACCCCTACAACGTTCAAATTGCAATACTTGGTGGAAGAAGGCAAGGGCACCCTGCAGGGCAATGACCAGAGCGGCGTAACTTCCATCGAAATGGACGCAGCCGAAAAGCAGACCGTGACCATTACCGCTGTGGCGGCGGACGGCTATACGTTCTATAAGTGGAGCGATGGCCTGACCACCGCTACCCGTGTGGACAGCGCGACCAAGGATATTTCCGTGACGGCAATGTTCAACGATGCCCGTGTGCAGATCAACCTGGATCAGGGCGAAAGCACCATCAAGCAGGGTGAATCCCTGACCATCAACGCCAGTGTCACCTTGGGCGGTAAGAGCTATGATAACAGCGGTGTGCAGTGGTCGGTCAACGATGACCTGATGCAGAATGGCGCCAGTTATACCTTTACGCCGAATGCCACCGGAGATTACCGCATCAAGGCCGGGCTGGAAGTCAACGGTACCTATACTTCGCAGGAACTGATGGTGCATGTGCAGGCACCGGCTACCACCGTCAGCATCACCGGTGTCAGCTCCATGCCGGCAGGCAGTACCACAACGCTGCAGTCCAACGTAAGCAATCCTTCGGGGGATACCACCTGGACCTGCGCCCAGAAGCCGCAGTGGAGTGCAACCGGCGATAATGTGCAGTTCAGCGCGGATACCGTTGGCAGCTATACCGTACGTGCTGCCAACAATGGTCAGTATGCAGAGCTTGTCATCAACGTAACGGAACCCCTTTCGGACCCCACGGTAACCCCGGAACCAAGTGATTCGGGCGATCAGTTCCCGTTCTTCCCCTTTGGCGACGGAGACTGATTGCAGTCACACAGCGCCTGCCCCCGGCATAGCATAAGCCGGGAGGTGATCACATGTTTGTCTTTGACTGCGAGGCTGGCTATCAGCCGGATAACGGCCAGAACGATGTGACCGACGGCAGTGTGGAAAACTATGATTTTGACTGGGGCCAGCCCCTTGACACAGAACCCCTTGACGATGCGCTGACGGACGCTGAACGGACGGAAGCACAGCACACGGAGTAATTGTTTTGGCGGCAGGGCAGCACCCCGGCAGATATCCGGCAAGAATAGACCGGAAAAAAGGAATAAATCTATGGCAAATTATACTTGTCTTTTACTGGATGTGGATAACACCCTGCTGGATTTTAACGCAGCAGAGCGTGCTGCGGTCGGCATTACGTTAGAGCATTACGGCATGCCCAACGGCCCCGAAGCATTGGAAACCTACCACCAGATCAACTGCCAGCTGTGGGACAGCCTTGCCAAAGGCGAGCTGAACCGCAGCAAGCTGTTTGCGGTGCGGTTTGGCCGCGTGATGCAGGCTCTTGGCACACCGGAAGCCGGCAACGCCCGCGAGATGAACGACTTTTATGAGAACGAGCTGGCCAACCATGCGGATCTGATGCCCGGTGCGCTGACCGCGCTGGAAGAACTGGGCGAAGTTGCTACCCTGGCAATCGTTTCCAACGGTGCTACCCAGGTACAGGAATCCCGCATTGCGGCATCCGGCATTGGCCGCTTTATGGATGGTGTGTATATCTCGGAAAAAGTGGGTGCGGCAAAGCCTTCGCCCAAGCTGCTGGACTATGCCATCCGGGACCTGGGGTTGACCAACCGCAGCCGTGTGCTGATGGTGGGGGACGACCTGCTGGCCGATATCAAGGGCGGTATCAACGCGGGGATCGATACCTGCTGGGTCAACTTTGCCAACGAGGAAAATAAAACCGGCATCCAGCCCAAATATACGGTGCACAGCTATGAAGAACTGTACCGCGTTGTAATGGAGCCGGAAGAACTGGAAAATGTCGGCGTGCGCAACCGTCGGCATATGAACGAGGGCTGAAACAGACCAATGGAATGTGCCGCTGCCGGGGTAAAGAACTGAGCAGCGGCACATTTTCGGGTTTGATGCGCCCTTTGGTGGAAGAGTAAAATAAACTGGCTGCTGCTTTAATGTGAATCTGAAAACAAAGAGCATGACGGATATTTCGCAAATACAAGCAGGATTTAAGGCTTTTTAATGCAAAATCCTGCTGTGTTTGTAGAAATAGGGCAATACCGCATAATTCTAAGTGCCGATACGGCGAGCGAGGTGCGGCAGCTG
>ERZ780162.1383-NODE-1383-length-17041-cov-2.953432_pt1 | contig 17041 bp, 13 predicted proteins | sample MGYA00511474_ERZ780162 | MGnify/ENA primary metagenome ERZ780162 (study PRJEB29588, sample SAMEA2143633) | human gut metagenome | biome: human gut; feature: human-associated habitat; material: faeces | place: Denmark | collected 2008/2010 ...
ATGAACAGAGAAAATACAGCCGCAATCAGCTCCGTGATCCAGAAGGCGTGCCATACGCCAGTTGCTCCTGTCAACAGACTGAGAATGAAGGCTGCCGGAATGATGAAAATCAGATAGCGGCACAGGGAAATCATCAGGGACGGCACACCCTTTCCCAGACCTTCAAGCGCACCGGAGGAGGCAACGGAAAGAGCTGAGGGAAGAAAGCCGATGCTGATGATCCGCAGCGCCTGGGCACCGATTTCAATGGTGGACGGGCTGGTGGTAAACAGCCCCATCAGGGGACCGGGAAGAAGCTGGCACAGAACGGTTCCTGCCAGCATGATGACGGCGGCGAAGGCCAGCGTAGTGTTATAAATGGAACGGACCCGTCTGTGCTCTCCCGCACCGTAATTGTATCCGATGAGCGGCCGCATCCCCTGTACGATGCCGTTTGCGGGCAGATAAAGGAAGGTCTGCAGCTTATAATAAACGCCGAGAACCAGCACATAGGCCTGAGAATATCCGGCCAGAATGGAATTCAGCGCGGAAATCAGCAGAGAAGGAAGCGCCAGATTCAGAATGGCGGGAATGCCGATGCCGTACAGCCTCAGGCACATATCCTTCTGAAAGGAAAAACCGCGCAGGGAAATGCGCACGGGAAGCAGCGCCCCGCGAAAATAGTAAACCAGATAAATGGCCAGCGTAAGCACCTGCCCCAGACCTGTGGCCAGGGCTGCTCCGCTGATGCCCATTTCCGGAAAGGGACCGATTCCGAAAATAAGAACCGGATCCAGAATGATGTTGCAGATGCAGCCCGCCAGCATGGCTGCCATGGAAACCGCCATTTTTCCCACCGCCTGGAAGATTTTCTCAAAGGCCAGCCCCAGCGCAATGATGATGGAAAAGGCGAACACGATGTTGGAATAGGTCAGTCCCAGGGAAATCACTGTTTCATCTGAGGTAAAAAGCCGCAGAAACGCGGGCATGATCAGGATACAGCCTGCCGTCAGCACCACGCCGTGCAGCGCATTCAGCACCAGCCCCTGTGCCGCGGCCGCATCAGCCTTTTGCTGATCCTGCGCCCCAAGATGGAAGGCGATCACTGCGTTGATGCCGATGCCGAAGCCGATGGTGACCGCGTTGACCAGATTCTGTACCGGGTACACCAGGGAAAGTGCTGTCATGGCGTCCTCACTGATCTGCGCCACAAAAAAGCTGTCCACGATGTTGTACAGCGAATTGACCATCATGGAAATCACCATGGGCAGCGACATGCGAAGCATGAGCTTCAGAATCGGCTGTTCCTTCATATAAGTCTGTTCCATTTCTACCTCCCAGTCAGACCGTAAAAACGGACGCAAAAAAACACAACTGCAAATACAGTTGTGTGGCGAAAAGTGGAAAGTTTCCAGAAAAATCCACGCCCGTTCCGGGTTTTATGGTTTGATTGTAGCATCCGTTATAAAGGGCTGTCAATCTTTTGTTCGAAAGTTTTCTTGTCCTTTTCAAATGTCTTTTTTTGTTGTATTGTGAAAGAAGAAAAATAATCCGGTTCAGTCCGGCATGGAAAGGAAAACAGGAAAGATGGATCAGGTAAGGGCAGTTGCACATATCCGTACGGATTTTCCGGAAAAGTTCGGAATTCCCAGACAGAGCGGACTGGTGGAAGAGCTGGAGGGAAGGATTGTGTTTGAACCTGAATTCCGGCATCCGGATGCGGTCCGTGGGCTGGAGCAGTTCAGCCACATCTGGCTTCTGTGGCAGTTTTCGGAGAATGAACGGGCAGGCTGGTCCGTGACGGTGCGTCCGCCGCGTCTGGGAGGAAACACAAGGATGGGGGTGTTCGCTACCCGTTCGCCCTTCCGTCCGAACGGCATCGGACTTTCCTGCGTTCGTCTGAAGCGTGTGGAGCTGACGGAAAAGGAGGGACCGGTACTGACCGTGCTGGGCGCGGATCTGATGGACAATACACCGATTCTTGACATCAAGCCGTACATCCCGCTGACGGACTGCCATCCGGAGGCCTCGGAGGGCTATACGAAGGAAACCAGAAAGCATGCGCTTCAGGTGGAATTTCCCGAAGAATTGCTTGCGCTGTATCCAGAGGAAAAAAGAAAGGCCGCTGCGGCGGTGCTTGCCCAGGATCCAAGGCCCGGTTACAGCAGCGATCCGGAACGGATCTACGGAGTGACCTTTGCCGGATATGATATTAAATTCCGGGTGAAGGACGGGGTTCTGACGGTCTGCGGGCTGGAAGAGGTACTTTGAAGACGGAGGGGGCGCACGGACTGCGTTCATATCGAAGAATGGCTGACTCCGTTTTTCTATTTTAAAATGCCGTTGATGCGGCGAAAGGAGAGGAAATGGAATACCGATACTGCGAGGACCGCAGCTGGGAGGACTTTTCCAGCGGGAGGGTGCTCTGCGGCGTACACGGAGCGCCGAATTTCCCGGTCCGTCTGGGCTGCGAGCTGTACCGCAGAGCCCTTTCCCATTGTGAAAAAAAGGAAAAGATCCGGCTGTATGACTGCTGCTGCGGAGGCGGCTATCTGCTGACGGTTCTCGGGCTTTTGAATCAGGGAACAATTTCACGCATCTATGCAAGCGATATCGATGAGAGGGTGCTGGAAACGGCGGGGAAGAATCTTTCCCTGCTGAGCCGGGAGGGCAGAAACGGACGGAAGAGCTCCGACAGCTTTTTTCTCTCTATGGGAAGCCCTCCCACGAACAGGCTGTGGAGAGCGCGGAGCGCCTTGCCGGGCTTCTGGAACGGGAAATTCCCTGCACCGTGTTCCAGGCGGACGCAGGAAGACCGCTGAAGCCCGGAGAGGAGATCGACATCCTGATCACGGACGTTCCCTACGGAGATCTGACGGCGTGGGAAGAACGGAGTGAGGCGTGGGAAGCGCAGGGAGAAGGAGCCGGGACGGGACAGGATAAAACGGGCTCAGACAGAGGGGAGCCGGACGGCCTGAACCGTCTGGTCCGGAATCTGACCGGCTGTCTCGGTGAGAAAACCGTGTTTGTCATCGTCATGGATAAGGGGCAGAAGCTGCGGACGGAGGGGCTTACGATCCTGGAAAAGGGAAATGTGGGGAAACGGAGATTTTATATCTTTCGGAAAAAGACGGCATGAGCCGTTTTTATAAAAAAGAAAACGCCGCTTCTGCGGCGGAAGATGAAGGAGGTTGTCATGGATAAAAGAACGAGGGTGCTGAATGCGATGAACAAAAAGGAAGTGGACCATGTGCCTGTGGGCTTCTGGTTTCATTTCAGTGGGGAGGAGGCGTCGGGGGACGCCTGCGTACAGGCCCATCTGAACTACTACAGGGAGACGGATCTGGATTTTCTGAAGGTTATGTGCGACAGCTATTTCGCCTGGCCGCTGCCGGAAATCCGGGAGGTGGAGGACTGGAACCGGGTGAAGCCGCTTCCCGCGGACCATCCTTTTATCCGGGAACAGGTGGAGCGGGCGGCGGCCATCGTCCGGGAAATCGGAAAGGAACGCTGTGTCTTTTATAACGTGTTCGCTCCTTTTTCCTCTCTGCGCTTCGGAATCGAAGCGGCGGGACTTCCGGATTCCATGATCATGGAGCATATCAGAAAGGACAGAAACGCCGTCATGCGCGCGCTGGATGCCATCGGGCAGACCAATGCGCTTCTTTCTGAGCTTCTCATTACGGAGGCCGGCTGTGACGGAATTTATTACTGCGTACAGAGCGGGGAGTATGACCGTTTCCTGCCCGAAGAATACCGGAAAATCGTGCGGCCCTCCGATCTGTATGTGCTGGAGCATGCCAACCGTTTTTCCGAAAATAATATTCTTCACATGTGCGGCTGGGCGGGGGCGAGAAACCGCCTGGAGCTGTGGAAGGATTATCCGGCGAAGGTGATGAACTGGGCGGTGTTCGTGGAAGGGCTGAGCCTGGAGGAAGGCCGGTTTTTTTTCGGCGGGAAAACGGTGCTGGGCGGTTTTGAGACCCACTGGGACGGAAAAATCCAGCAGGGCGTGCTGTATCATGGCACAAAAGAGGAACTGCAGACTTATACCAGAAATCTGATTCTGAATTACGGAAAGACCGGCCTGATGCTGGGCGGAGACTGTACCGTGGACGCGAAGATCGACAGGGAGCGGCTCCGCTGGGTGGCGGAGGCGGCCAGAAGACTGTAATGGGATGCGGCAGAACGAATATTTTCTGCAGACATCAATAGGTATCCCATGCTCCGGTTTTTCGTTCCCCTCTCATGCAGAGCACGAAAACGGCGTTCCCCAAAAGGCACCAGGCCAGATTGATGAGAAGGTATCCGGCCCAGGCGTCCGCAGAAGCGTATCCGTACAGATAGAGGCGGCGGGCGATGTCTATGCCGGAACAGAAGGGGATCAGAAACAGAGGCCCCGGAGCGGTGGGAGTAAGCGTATTGGTGACAAAGAGCAGGGCGGTCTGGATCAGAAAGATCAGGCTGCCCGTTTTTTTCGCGCGCAGAGAGACGGCGCCCGCAATCAGTCCCATACCGTACATGCCGGCCAGACAGGGCAGGAAGAGGAGGAGGGTGAAAATAAGGAAGCCGCCGTCCGCCGGGGAAGAGCCTGTGAGCAGGGCTGCTGCCGAAAGCAGAACGCCGTATACCAGAAAATGCAGAAGAGTGCTGGCCAGCAGACGGCAGAACAGCAGGAGGGTGAGAGGATATCGGCTCTGCAGGCGCATTTCAAAGATGCCGCGCTCCATTTCCCCCTGCAGCGTACCCGTGCAGTATCCCAGAGCGGCGGAGCTGTTTCCCCAGAAAAGATAACCGATCAGAAGAAGCATGACGCCCTGTGCGGCGTCCGCCCGGTAAAAGGAGATCAGGCTGGAGCCTGAGCCCAGAAAGAAGGCGGCGAGAAAGGAAGCCACAAAAATAGAGGCGTCCGTAAGAAGACCGGTCCGGTATTGCAGGCTTTCCTTCAGATCCAGTCTGGCTTCCTGAAATACGGCATTTAAGAATCCATTCATTATTCCATTCTCCCTTCTTCAGTCAGCTTTTCATATGCAGCCTGCAGGCTTTCCCGGTCCATGGCCCGGTCGTTGTGAAAGACGGCCCTTCCCTCCAGCAGGAACAGATATCTGTCTGCCAGTCCTTCAAACAGCAGCAGGTCGTGGGAGGAGATGAGAAAGGTGACGCGTTCTCTGCGGGCTGTCTGCAGAATAGTGCGCTTCAGCTCGCCCCTGGCGTCCAGATCCAGACCGCCTTCAGGCTCATCCATGAGGATCAGTCTGGCTCCGGCGCACAGTCCGCACAGCAGCGAAGCTTTCTTCTTCTGTCCCAGGGACAGGGTTTCCACCCGCCGGTCCAGAAGAGCCTCGCAGCGCAGAAAAGAGGCGTACCGTGTAAGAAGTGCTTTTGTTTCTTCCGCATTTCTCCCTTTCAGGGCGGATAAATACATGATATTGTCCCGGACCGTATTCTTATACCGGAGTCCCCGTTCACCGGCGGGAATATAAACAACATTTTCCCGGCTCCAGGCGGGAAAGGAGACTTCCCGCTTTGCACGGTCCTTTTTTTCCCGCCCCGCCCCTTCCCGGAAAATGCATCCGCCGGAAGGAATCAGAATCCCCGCAAGCAACTTGAGCAGAGTGGTTTTTCCGGAGCCGTTTGGCCCGATGAGACCATAGATCAGGCCGCGCTCCAGCTCGATTTCTCCGGAAAAGCCGGACAGAGCCGGCTGCTTCCGGTAGGAACGGCACAGATCTTCCATGCGCAGCAGATACCCGCAGGATTCTCCTGTCATTTCCGCTCACCATCCTTTCTCTGTTTCTCAAGCCGGTTCAGGCGGCTATACAGCGCCTTCTGAACGGCAGGAGCGATGGGCCAGTAGATGAGCCAGCTGATGGCCCATATGCCAAGATAGAAGCTGATAAGAAAGTAAACGCAGAACACCAGCGGCCAGTAGGAGGAGAGGATTCCCCGCAGAATGCCCTCCTCCCGCAGTCTGCTTCCGGTTTTCCCGGTCCGGCCCTCTTCCTTTAAAAGCAGCGCATAGACCTTTTTCTGGGCGTGGGCTGTCAGAAAGAGATAGAGCGCGATGGCAAGAAAGAGAAGCAGGAAAAAGGAACCGGTATACAGTTCATACTGGTATTGAGAAAAATCATCCATTGTTCTGTCGGTGGAAAGCGGGACGAACACGAACGACAGAGGAGAAAAGAGCACCAGCAGGATGCCGATCGCAAGCGTGACCGCATACTGCGTGACAAATTCCTCGCGCTGTCTGCAGATATGGTCTCGGAGGGAAGGCGCGATGATGAGAGGGGCCTCTTTCAGAGACCGGTACTGCGCGGACAGAGAGCCTGCGTAGATGGTAAGAATCAGCCCCAGAATCAGGCAGACAGCCAGAGAGAGAACCATGAGAAGCATTCCGCCTGCTTTGGCCATACTGCCGGGAGTCTGAATCAGGCCGCCGGATACAAGCAGACCTCTGACCAGAAACAGAAAGGCCGGGCCGAGCAGAAACAGGCTGATTCCAAACGCCATAATCCGTGAGATCCGGATTTTATCCCGGATGATCTGGTCGGCCTGCTCCTGATCAAGATAGATGGCCTGAGAGCCGGTTTCCCGGGAGCCGCTGCCTTCAGATTCCTCTGAAGAAAAGTGGAAACCGTTCTGACCGGAACGGGCGGACTCCCGGCCTTCCTGTACGCCGGCGGAGCCTTCGGGAGCCTGAAGATCCAGTTCGGCCAGCAGCTCGTCGATATTTCCAAATTCGGAAATGACGATGCCTACCGCCTCGTTTTCCGATTTTCCCTCGCTTTTCAACTCTTCGTACTTATCCTCCATGGTACGGAGCATGTCGTTCTCCAGACGGATGATCTGGGGAGTCTGTGGGAGCCTTGCGAACATGTTTTCAAGATAGGTTCTGATCGTTTCCATAAGCAATCCTTTCCGCTTCCCCCCTGGAAGCACAGCCTGATCTGTTTTGTCCGATAAAACGCTCACTGTGAAAAATGAAATGGGCGTAGAAGCGCGTCCGGTCCGTCAGCGTCGGATGAAATGTTCCACCACTTCTCTGGTAACGCGCCATTCCTCGCATTTTTCTTCATAATAGGCTCTTCCAGCCGGCGTGATCCGGTAGTAGGTCCTGCGCCTGCCCTCCGTCTCGTCCCCGTAGAAGGATTCAATATAACCGTTCTTTTCCAGACGGGTGAAGGCGGAATAGAGGGTGGTTTCCTTGATGATATATTTTTCGTCGGTCAGGCGGCGGATCTGCCGCGAGATTTCATAGCCGTAGGAGGGCTGATCCAGAAGCAGAAACAGGATAAAGGTATCGTTGTAGCCGCGTATGACATCGCTGCTGATCATGGGACCGGCCTCCTTTCCGAAAACGGCGGCATCTGCATCAGAGATCAGGCCGCCGGAATTGAATTTACTACGACTGTCATACTACGTCTGTCGTAGTAAATTCAATTTAACATATGAAAGAGCAGGAGTCAATAGGGGAGAAGGAAATATACTTTTGATATTGTAAAAAAAGTACCTGTTTTAAAAAAAAGATTACATACTTATTCTGTTTGAAAATATATATACTGAAATTATCTGTCAAAAGAAAACGGACGGAAATACCGCGGCCTTCGGTCGGAACATGGTAAATGGAGGAATTGACCGGAATGGAAAGAAAAAGGAATAACAGAATCGCAGTATCGGAATTTTACAGTGAGATGATTCCAGCAAAAGCTTCCAGAGAAAGCGAAGCATCTGGCAGCGGATCGGACTGGCGGGATGGGCTGGTCACGGGAAACGGGCGGAACGGGGCAGTCTGTTCCTGTGCGCCGTATGATGAGACGATCATTTATCAGAATATTGAATTTATCATGCCTACGCGTGAACCGAGAAAGACGCCTGAGGAAGTTACGGCGCAGCTGGAGGAAGCAAGGCAGGCGGTCATCAATTATGACGTGTCGTGGGATGTGCATGGCAGGAACAGAACGTTCCTGTACAGATACCATCCGGTATATATGTTGAGAATTCAGTCAGAAAGACAGGAGACAGAGAGATACCGGAGATGGACTGATTATGAAAAGGGAACGGTAAACGTCAGTTATACGGACAGGAATGGATGCTGGGAGAGGGAGACTTTTACATCCCGTGTGGCGGATGTCACAATTACGAGGATTTTGAAATCGGATACGGAAACGAAACTGGACATTACCGTTTCCATCGATGATTTATCCGAGCTTCCCAAATTCGGTCAGGGTGGAGAAGCAGAGATGGAGTATAAAAAGCTTGCGGATGGGAGCGCCGGTTATATCGGGCTCGTAGCGCATTATCCGGCCTTTCAGGGAAGCGAGCTTGCGGACGGCGGGTATGCTGGTATATCCAGGATTCTGACAGTCGGCGGTATGATGGAAGAAATCAGCATGGAGGGCAATACAGAGGAAGCCTTCAATGTGGGAAGTAAAAAACAGCCTGGAATCCATATTCAGGGAGCGGAAGAAATCTATATTCTCACCAAAGCCGCAAGGACACATCAGATGGGAAAAGCCGGGACGTTTGCAGACAGCGAAAGCTGGGAAATCGTCGGGCAGCTGCTGCATGAGCTTGACGATATCATCCTAAAATATTCGGATACGGAGGGAAATTTCCTGTATGTACAGGCATTGCAGCAGCATTCGGAAAAATACCGCAGGCTCTTTGAAACGGTGGAATTTTCGCTGGGAGACGGAGATGCAGGGGAAATTGGCAATGAGCGGCTGATTCAGTTGCAGAGAGAAAGCGGAGTTCTGCTGGATTCCTTTCTGGAGCGTGTATACGCACAGGGAAGGTATGCCATGATCTGCAACAGCGGAAGCTCCGCACCAAGGCTGTGCGGTTTGTGGACGGGCGAGTGGAATCCGGGCTGGAGTGGAGCCTATACCATGGATGCCAACGTGAATATTCAGGTTTCCGGGATGAATACCGGTCATATCCCGGATATGGCGGTGGGATATATTCATTTTGTGCTGAAGCAGCTCGACGACTGGGAAGACAATGCCAGAATGACATATGGTATGAAAGATGCGATTCAGGTTCCTGTCAATACGGACGGGGATGTGGCGGTTATGGTGGAATATGACCACATCTTTCCTTTCGAGTACTGGAATGCCGGGGCAAGCTGGATGCTTCTCCCAATTTTTGAATACTGGCAGTGCGTGGGAGATGTGAAGGTTCCGTTGACGGAGGAACTGGCTGTGCGGTACGGCAGACATGAGCTCAGCCTGGAAAGGGATATTCTTCTACCGCTCCTTGAAAAACAGGCGAATTTCTGGAAGCAGCTGTGTACTCCGGAATATTTTACAGATCGGGATGGAAACGCACGATACCGGAAAGGGAAAACGCAGCTGGAGGAAGGAGAACGGTATCTCATCATTCCCTCGTATTCTCCGGAAAACATGCCGTTGAAATATGAAAGCAGAATAACTGCGAATGCTACGATGGATATAGCGGCGGCAAGGGATGGACTGAGAATGTTGAATATCATACTGAAAAGTCTCGCCAGGGAGGGGTATGAAGAGGAGATCATCGAATGGAAGCTGCTCATCAGCCGCTTTCCGGAATATATGTTTGATGAAAGCGGCGCTTTGAAGGAATGGTCTATGAAGGGCTATGCGGAAAATAATGCTCACCGCCATATCAGCCATATGTACTGCGCGTGGCCGGCTTATGAAACACAAAGGGATGAAAAGCTCGCAAAGGCCTGTGAAATTGCACTGGAAAACAGAAACCGGGAAAACCAGGGGGTGGATGACACGGCTTCCCATGGATGGATTCATAAAGCGCTGGTAGAAGCGAGACTGAAACATGGGGATGAGGTATATCGGATCCTGTACCATATCATGTCCAGCGGCATTTTCTTTTCTTCGCTGATGACGCATCACAATACGGACGACAGCAGAGATGTATACTGCACGGATACATTATACGGCATAGTCGGAATCGTAAATGAAATGCTGGTTTATTCGGATGACGGGATTATTGAGATTCTTCCGGCCCTGCCTTCGGCATGGAGAAAAGGCTCTATAAGTGGAATTCTGGTGAGGACGGATGCGGAGGTTGTGAAATTGACGTGGAACACTGACAGGGGGGAGATTATTTTAAAAGTACTTTCCCATAAAGATCAGAATATCACGATATCCTGCGCCATTCCCGGATATCGGATGAGGGGTGCAAAGGGCTGTGAATATGAAAGGTGCTCAGAGATACATTTTAATAAAGACAGTGAAATGGAGTTTTATTTTGAACAGTGAACAGGTGCAGATTTTTGTCATCTGAATAAGAACTGTAAAATAATTACCTGATTTATAAAAATTATTTCATACCATCTGTTTTCTGGTGATCTTATAATAAATTCATCAGGAGATGAAATTCATCTGAATCTGCAGGGCCCTGTGGAATGGAACATGTTGACCCCATGGAAAACACTGGTTTTGATGTGGGAAAATGGAAAAACCGAAGGAGAGTCGTATGAAAAAGACGATGAAAAAAGCATTGGCACTTACCCTGTCGGCTGCTGTGGCATTCGGCCTGGCCGCCTGCGGATCGTCCGGTTCGGGAAGTGCGTCAACAGAAAACTCGGCGGTGGAAAGCTCAGCTGGTAATGCGCAGACGGAAGCGGGTACAGAGAGCACGGCAGAAGTTGCTTCCGGCGAAAATGTAGATGTTTATTGGTTCTCTGATGTGACCGGATGGGGACCGGACAGCTGGAACGGCACAGATACTTCACCTGTACTGGATGCCATTCGGGAAAAGCTGGGAATCACCTTCACAATTGAACAGCCGCCCACGGATGCAGACACAAAGTTGGGACTGATGATCGCTTCCGGTGATCTTCCGGATCTGATTTCCATAACAGATGAAGATACCATAAAACTGCTGATCGATTCCGGCAAGGTATGGACTCTTCCGGAACTGCTGGAGCAGTATGATCCGGAATCTCATCTGCTGACTGATTTTCCGGAAGATGTAAAGGAGTCCATCATCCGTCAGTATGGAGACTGGTGGTTCTTCCCCAGCCACATGAATTCCAATGACAATATGGCCATTTATCCGCCCAGCAGTGAGACTTATGAAAATAATCTGAATTTTGGTGAAAATACGGCTATCATGTTTAATCAGACCATGATGGATGAACTGGGGCTGACGCAGGAAGATGTTCAGACAGAAGCGGCCCTTTTGGAAACGCTGGAAACCGTAAAGAATTCCGGTTACACGGTAGATGGTCAGTCTATCTACCCGGTAATGCTGCACGGAGATCAATGGATCGGTACATCACTGGATGGCGCAATTGCCCAGTCCTATGGTGTCCTTCCTGTGGATGCAGATGGAAATTATCGGCATAAGGAGCTGGATCCCGCTTATAAGAGTGCTTTAAAGCTGGTCAATACATTTATTCAGAAAGGATATCTGGATGTGAACTCCCTGACCATTGACGAGACGGCAATGAAGACCTATGTGGAGGCAGGAAGAGTGTTTTGCTGGATCGGAAATCCTGCGCAGAGCAGCACAAAAAATGAAATTCCCTGGGTATCCTTTGGACCTATTGTAGCAGAGAATGAAGCGCAGCCGACGGTTCCCATTAACCAGCAGGCCGGAACCGGATGGATCAAGACCTTTGTTTCAAAAGACTGTGAGCATCCGGAAGCAATTGCGAAGCTGTTAAGCTATGTATCCACCAGTGAAGCATTGTATCTGAACGAATACGGTGTCGAAGGTGAGGATTATGAGCTGGATGAGAATGGCCTGGCAGTAAGGACGGAAGAAGGACAACAGCGTTATCAGGATGTATATCTTGAAAATATGTGGCTGTGGCCGATCAACAATACTAATTTTGAATGGGGAACGCAGGCCGGACCGGAAGAAGGATCTGATACTTATGTGTACAGTCAGGTGAGCACGGCGCTGGGAATGTATGATACGACATATATTTATGATCAGGCGCTTCTTGGCTTTGAAGACAGTACAGTAATTGAGCCTTCCAGTGATCTGGGTATCAAATATTCTCAGCTGGACAGTTATCTGGAATCTCAGAAAGCAAAAATTATTTCTGCAGCCTCAGATGATGCATTCGAACAGGAGTATGCGAATATGATCAGCACACTGGAAGAGTATTCCATTCATGAGATTGATGAAGCCTATAATGAAAAGCTTCAGGAATATTACGAGATGTACGGTGAAACGATCGAAAACGTGAACGCACATTTATACGAGTAACAGAATAGGGCAAATAACGGGGAACGCTGCAGGACGGCCGGAATTTGGAGCTGTTTTGCAGCGCTCCGTTCTATGGAGGCAAAATGAAAAACAGGAAAAAAAGAAAAGGGCTGACAGAGCAGCTGCAGCTGCATTCCATGATGCTGCCGGGCACGATAAGCCTGCTGATATTTAATATCGTACCCCTTTTCGGGTTGATTCTGGCATTTAAATACTATAAAGTAACAGATGGCATCAGGGGGGTATTTACCAGCCCCTGGTATGGGTTCCAGAATTTCAAGGTAATTTTTGGAAACCTGGATTTTGGACGGATGCTGGTCAATACGCTTGGCATCAATCTGATCGGAAATGTAGTCAATATTTTCTGCGCCATTTTTTTTGCCCTTCTGATCAATGAGATTGCGAATAAGAGATTCAAGGGAGTGGTGCAGACCGTATCTTATATGTCACATTTTATTTCCTGGGTAGTGTTCGGAGGCATTGTTATCATTCTGCTTTCCGGAGATGGCGGCGTGGTGAATCAGATTCTGATGAGCCTGGGAGTTCTGAAGCAGCCAGTGACATTTATCGCGCAGCCCCGGTATTTCTGGGCAATCGCCATAGTGTCGAACCTGATCAAGGAACTGGGATGGAGCACGATCCTGTATACCGCTGCCATCGCTGGCGTAGATCAGGAACTGTATGAGGCGGCCGATCTGGACGGAGCTTCAAGATTTCAGAAAATGAAATATGTCACTCTTCCCAGCATCAAGGGTACCATCGTTATTATGATAATTTTTGCGGTCGCGGGTATTATGAATAATAATTTTGACCAGCTGTATGTTCTGCAGAATTCTTTTAACCTGGAACGAAGTGAGGTAATTGATACCTATATTTATAAAGTTGGTCTGCAGCAGCTCCAGTTCGGTATGGCTGCAGCGGTAAATATTTTCAAGTCGGCTCTTGCCATTATTCTGTTGTCTGCCGCAAACCTGATTTCAAACAGGCTGACCGACAGCGGGCTGTTTTAACAGGAAAGGAGCAAAGCATGAGCAAAATTCATTCAAAAAAAGAAAAACGCTTTCAAATCCTGCTGGCGGCAGTAATGGTTCTGATTATGTTTATTACTGTTTATCCGGTATGGTTTTCTGTGGTAAATTCTCTGGAAAATGCGCAGACGATAGCAAAATCCGGCTATTCCCTGCTGTGGCCCAAAGATTTCAGTCTGGATAGCTGGAAGGCGGTATTTCGCAACTCGGATATTGTCTCATCCTTTTTGATAACACTATCCAGAACCGTGATCGTTACCGTTTTGCAGACAGTGTTTACCGCAATGTTTGCCTACAGCTTTTCCCGGAGCAATCTGAAGGGAAAAAAATTTTATACGGTGATCGGATTTATCAGCATGTATCTGAACGGAGGCGTTATCGCGTACTTTATTCTGTTTAACGCGATGCATATTTACAATACATACTGGGTTTATATTCTTCCATGTCTGTTCGGAGGCTTTTATAATGTGATCATTTTTAATACCAATTTTAAGGCCATTCCGGAATCCCTGTTTGAATCAGCCAAAATGGACGGGGCTAATGAGTATGTAATTTTCTTCCGGATCGTGATTCCGCTGTCAAAGCCTGTAATCAGTGCGCTGGGAATTTTTACTGCGGTAGGAACCTGGAATGATTATACGCAGACACTGTATTATACCCAGTCTCCAAAGCTGCAGACCCTTTCTTATTATACGCTGTCTATTATGAAATCCAGTGAATCAGCGGAAAAGCTGGGAGAAACAATGACTACGGCTGCAACCTCGGTTTTAACTTCGTTATCCCAGGCTACTTCCAACTATAAGACCATTGAGCTTTCCTGTATGGTTCTTTCCGCCATTCCACTTATCGTAATGTATCCGTTTGCGCAGAAGTTTTTTGAGAAGGGTGTTATGGTAGGTTCTGTAAAGGGGTAACAGGATGCCGGCTGTGAAGGCGTTGTGGTGCGGGTGTTGTCGGTGTACGGCAGGGAGTAAAAGATGAAAATTCATTTCAGAAGCAGTCTGCTGAAAAGTTATATTATCATTGTTTTTGTTGTCTGTATTGTATTGATTACTTCCTTTCTGCTGTTTTATAAAATGACGGAAAACAGATATGCAGTTGAGGCAGAAGCGACAGCACGAAAGCTTTTTCAACAGGAAGAGGACGCATTGACCCAGTTTGAACAGAAGTTTGATAATATTTTTTCATTAATTACTTCCAACGATTCTACGGTCGGTTATCTGAGTGCGGAAGATTTTGCGGAATATACCGGAAGAAGGTATAAGATTGATCAGCTGGCAGGCAACCTGGTAAAAATGAATATGGGCATCAAGTCCATTGTGCTATATAATAACAAAGGAATCATGATCGGAATGGTCGGAAGCGTTTTTTTCCCTGAGGAAGGTATTTCAATGGGGACAGAATACGGTGGCTTTTCTAACCGACTCATGGATGTAGATGATGATTTCCAATATACCTATTTTCATGTGGAATATCCAGTCTACAGCGAAGAAGGAAAAAGCTGGAGCAGAATCGGTTCCATTGGACTTCTGGTTGGAACTGAAAATCTGCAGGAAATCGTGGACGTCCTGTCTGTGAGCAATGGAGGATATGCGGCTGTTTTGGATCGGGAAAAACAGCCGCTGGTCCAGGCAGGAGAAAATACCGGATATGAAGCGATCATGGAAGAAGGAAAAGAAGATGATTCCTGTCTGATTTACCGCTATACATCACCGGAAAGCGGGTGGGAATTGATTAATATTGTTCCCAGAAGCACCTTTATGGATTATCCTGAGGATGTCCAGAAAATTACACTGTCCACTTACGGTTTTATTTTCGCGGCTCTTGTGCTTCTGTGTTTCCTGATCTACAGCCGCGTGATCCGCCCTATCCGAAGACAGATGGATTTTGTTGTGGGCTATACCAGAGATACGCGTCAGAGGATCGAGGTTGTGGAAAATAATGAGTTTGGAGAGCTGGCCCGGAGGATCAATCAGATGCTGGACGAGCTTGAGGCGTTGAATCATCAGGTGATCGAAGGCGAACGGAAGCTTCTTCAGATGGAATATGCCAAAAAGCAGACGGAAATGATCGCCTACAAAAGTCAGATCAATCCCCATTTCATGTATAATACTCTGGAATGCATCCGTGGTATGGCACTGTATAAGGGGGAGAAGGAGATTGCCAGGCTGACAGGTTCTCTGTCCAAACTGTTCCGCTATAACGTGAAAGGGAAAGAGCTGGTTACCATCAGGGAAGTGGCAAAAAATCTGCGGGAATATGCCATGATTATCGACTATCGCTTTATGGGGAAATTTCAGGTGCAGATCACATTGCAGAATGAAGCCCTGGCATTGAGATATATTCCCAAAATGCTGGTTCAGCCGCTTCTGGAAAATGCTGTGCTTCATGGCCTGGAACCGAATCTGGGAAAGGGAACGGTAAGGGTGTTCTTTTCAGAAGGAGACTGCGGAGGAATCAGGATTGATGTGGAGGATGACGGATGTGGGATCGAGGAAGAAATGCTGGAGAAAATCCGGACACAGATGAACACATATGATGAGGATCAGGCGTTTGAAAACATGCAGCATGGAATCGGTATTTCCAATGTTTACCGCCGGATGCGGCTGTTTTATGGGGCACAGGCATCCTTTGACATTTACAGTATAAAGGGGGAGGGAACCCGTATTGTCATGTGTCTTCCAGAGGAAATGACCGGACAGAAGGAATAACGGATCCGGTGAATGAGATAGCGGGAGGTTGGCATATGTATCGGGTTTTTATGTGTGATGATGAAATGTGGATTCTTCTCAGTCTGAAAAATCTGATTGACTGGCAGGAAGAAGGCTTTTTTATCTGCGGGGAAGCTACAGATGGAATCAAAGCATGGGAGCGAATTCGTAATCTGAAGCCCGATCTCATTTTTTCCGATATCAGGATGCCGGGAATGGATGGAATTGAGCTTGTCAAAAAAGTGCGGGAAGAGGGAATTCAGGCAGAAATTATTATTATCAGCGGCTATTCGGAATTTCAGTACGCCAAGGCGGCAATGCAGTATGGCTGCAGCGATTATCTGCTTAAGCCGATTGATGAAGAGGAACTTCTGGACTGTATACGACGTGTCCGCCAGAGGCTGGCTGAAAAAAATCCGGAAGAAACAGAAAAGAATTCGGAAGCAGAAATGGGGCTCTCTTCTTCGGAAGACGGCTATCGATCCGATGCCCGCATTTTGAAAGAAATGCAGAAGTTTATGCAGGAAAATTATAAAACGGTAACACAGCAGCAGCTTGCAGACCGGTTTCATATGAGCATCAGTGCAGTCAGCCTTCTGTTTAAGCGGAAAGCGGGAAAGACATACAGTGATTTTCTGCTTGAAATCCGGATTAACAAGGCGGAGGATCTGCTTCGCCGTACCAATGCTTCGGTGGAAGAAATTGCTGAGCAGGTTGGATATAACGACTATTTTTATTTTTTGAAAATATTCAAAAAGGCGACCGGAATAAGCCCGACAGTATTCCGGAAAAATCTTACATGACTGATTCCTGCTCCGGCAAAGGACAGAGAAATCTTCACACAGCTTCAGGAGGAAATCAATATGCAGAACACAAAACAAATCATACTCCCATCTCCTCTTTTCCGGGATCCCATCCATGACTGTCCCACGGATCCCGCCGTGATCTGGAACGGGGAAGAAAAACAGTGGTATCTGTTTTATACTCAGAGAAGGGCGGACGCTCCGGCCATCGGTGTGTCTTGGGTACATGGGACGAAAATAGGCGTTGCTCCATCCAAGACACGTAAAGAACGTTCTACTTCAGCAGTAAAGTCAACGTGTC
>ERZ780162.1385-NODE-1385-length-17038-cov-5.708414_pt1 | contig 17038 bp, 18 predicted proteins | sample MGYA00511474_ERZ780162 | MGnify/ENA primary metagenome ERZ780162 (study PRJEB29588, sample SAMEA2143633) | human gut metagenome | biome: human gut; feature: human-associated habitat; material: faeces | place: Denmark | collected 2008/2010 ...
GGCTCTGGAGGAGACGCTGTCCAGCCTGCAGATGGTGATGCCGAGCATTGAGGACGGAATGCCGGAGGATTTTTACTCCATTGATCTGATGAACGCCTACGAGCAGCTGGGAAGCATTATCGGAGAGGCTGTGGAGGACGATCTGGTAAATGAGATCTTCAGCAAATTCTGTATGGGAAAATAATGAGCGGCCGGCAGGAGAGTTTGCAGGGGGAATAGTCCTGTGCGGGAGACGTTTTGGCCGGGAAAATGTTCCGTGCGGGGGAAGATCTTGCGTGGGAGAATGTCCTGCGGGGGAAAGGGTTCCCCGCGGGAGACATTTTGGCCGGCAGAAAAACTGGCAGTTAGTTGACATAAATCAAAAAGAAATGAGATGAAAATTATGCCGAATGTGGAAGAAAGCTATGATATTGTGGTGGTGGGAGCGGGCCATGCCGGCTGTGAGGCGGCGCTGGCCTGTGCCCGCCTGGGGTTGGAGACGATCATGTTTACGGTGAGCGTGGACAGCATTGCCCTCATGCCCTGCAACCCCAATATCGGAGGCAGCTCCAAGGGACATCTTGTTCGGGAAGTAGATGCGCTGGGCGGTGAGATGGGAAAGGTGATCGACCGCACATTCATACAGTCCAAGATGCTGAACAGCTCCAAAGGACCGGCAGTACATTCTCTCAGGGCGCAGGCTGACAAGGCGGACTACAGCCGGGCAATGCGTCAGGTTCTTGAGGAGCAGGAGAATCTGGATATCCGGCAGATGGAGGTGACGGATATCCTGGCAGAGGACGGCAGGGTGACGGGCGTACAGACCTATTCAGGCGCCATATACCGCTGCAGAGCCGTTGTTCTGTGCACAGGCACATATCTCAAGGCGAGATGCATTTACGGCGATATAAGCACGTATACGGGGCCTAACGGGCTGCAGAGCGCTAACTATCTGACAGACAGCCTGAAGTCGCTCGGGATAAAGATGTACCGATTCAAGACAGGAACTCCGGCGAGGATAGACAGGAATTCCATTGATTTCAGTAAGATGGAGGAGCAGAAAGGGGATGAGCGGGTGGTTCCCTTTTCCTTTACTACGGACCCGGAGGACGTTCAGATCGATCAGGTTTCCTGCTGGCTCACTTATACGAATGAAAAGACACACGATATCATACGGCAGAATCTGGACCGTTCACCGCTGTTCTCAGGGGCGATCGAGGGGACGGGGCCGAGATACTGCCCTTCCATTGAGGATAAGGTGGTCAAGTTCCCGGATAAGGACAGACATCAGGTATTCATTGAGCCCGAGGGGCTTCACACGACAGAAATGTATGTGGGAGGCATGTCTAGTTCACTTCCGGAGGATGTACAGTATGCGATGTACAGGAGCGTGCCCGGGCTGGAGCATGCGAAGATCGTGAGAAATGCCTACGCCATCGAGTATGACTGCATTGACGCCAGGCAGCTTAAAAGTACTCTGGAGTTCAAAAATATTGAAGGACTCTTCAGCGGCGGGCAGTTCAACGGCAGTTCAGGGTATGAAGAGGCTGCGGCTCAGGGGCTGATCGCCGGCATCAATGCGGCGAGAAAGCTTCAGGGAAAGGAAGGCGTCGTGATTGACCGTTCCCAGGGATATATCGGTGTGCTGATCGATGATCTTGTGACAAAAGAGAGTCATGAACCGTATCGTATGATGACATCACGCGCAGAGTACCGCCTTCTTCTCCGCCAGGATAATGCAGATCTCAGGCTGACGAAGCTTGGATATGAGATTGGCCTGATCGATGAGGAGAGATACCGGCGCCTTCTTGAGAAGGAGAGAATGATCGATGAGGAGATCAGGCGCGTAGAGCACACGAATATCGGGACCTCTGAGAAAGTGCAGAGCCTCCTTGAATCCTTTGGCAGCACACCGCTTACATCCGGCACTACGCTGGCGGAGCTGATCCGCAGGCCGGAACTCTCCTATGAGAAACTTTCACCCATTGACGAGAAGAGGCCGGAGCTTCCTTATGATGTGAAAGAGCAGGTGGATATCAATATCAAGTACAACGGTTATATAAAGCGCCAGATGCGCCAGGTAGAACAGTTCAGGAAGATGGAGAAGAAGAAGATACCGGATGATATTGATTATGATGAAATACAGAGCCTGCGCATTGAGGCGAGACAGAAACTGAAGCAGATCCGGCCGGCGTCGATCGGACAGGCTTCAAGGATATCAGGCGTTTCACCGGCGGATATTTCTGTACTTTTAGTCTATCTAGGAAGCTGATAGAGATAATATATAGCATGCTATATATATGGAATTCCGTTCGTGGCAGTAATATATTTACAGGGGAATACTGCCGATAGATGTACAGATTCCCTTGAATATTTGAAATCAGAAGAAGGTTTAGTTTAGGCAGGAGAAAAAGAATGGCTGATCGTTTTGAAATGGAATTAGAAGAGCTTGGAATAAGGCTCACGGAAGAGCAGAAGAAGCAGTTCCACAGGTATTATGAGATGCTGGTAGAGTGGAATAAAGTAATGAACCTGACGGGAATCACAGATTATGATGAAGTGAACCTGAAGCATTTTACAGACAGTCTTACAATTGTAAGAAATAGGGATATGAAAAAGGTCAGGCGTCTCATTGATGTCGGAACAGGAGCCGGTTTCCCGGGGATTCCACTGAAGATTGTATTTCCTGAGATTGAAGTGGTGCTCCTTGATTCTTTAAATAAAAGAATCAGATTTCTGAACGCGGTGATCGATGAGCTCGGTCTGCAGAAGATCACAGCTCTGCATGGAAGAGCGGAAGATTATGCAAAAAAGAAAGAGTTCAGAGAGCAGTTTGATCTCTGTGTTTCCCGTGCTGTCGCAAACTTATCCACATTATGTGAATATTGTCTGCCTTTTGTGGGGATAACTGGGTATTTTTGCTCATATAAGAGCGCGGATTCTGATAAAGAGATAAAAAATTCAGAAAATGCGGTGAAAATTCTCGGAGGAGAGATAAAGAGTGTGGATAAGTTTAATCTTCCGGGGACAGATATGGGAAGAGCTATTGTAAATGTGGAAAAGATAAAGAATACACCGAAAAAGTATCCCAGGAAAGCAGGGCTTCCTGCAAAAGAACCGCTGACATAATTGGTCGGCAGAATAGAAAAAAGGAAGACCGCATAGTTGACAGTTATTTGTCCGACTATGCGGTCTTTTAAAATTGTTCTTTCTATATTATATGTTGTTTTATCAGATGTACTTTTTACTATTCTGCATCTCCTTCAGAAAAAAGTACTCTTACCTGTTCAGTGAATTCCTCCGGTTTTTCCACATGAGGTATCTTCTTTGTCTTATTTATCCCCAGTATTTCGATGGAAGGAAGATAATTCTGGTACTGGTTAGCTATAAGAATGTTCACAGGATCAGAGCTGCCTGTTACAATAAATATGCTGTTGTTGATCTTGCTCAGACAACAGATGATATTAGAGTTAGTAAAACGCGATTTTTGACATGCAAACAAGTACTTTGAATGAGTCTTATCTTTATGAGAAGATTCAAAGCATGTAAGGATATCTTTCTCACTGACAGAATTGTGGTCATAGACACCGGAGAGCAGAAGTTCCCGGATCGTTCGCTTGTTTATCTTTATGTTGTAGATAAAGGTCCCTATGACCGGCGCAAGGAGAAGATATTTTACCATATAGGAGCGCTTTGTCGGGATCTTTGCCTGTGATGCAAGATCCTGAGGATTGACTATAATGACACGGTTGATTACTGTATCATCATTTGCACATGCCATGATGACAAAGGACGCAGATTCTCCTGATACAATAATATCAGTCTTTTCGGTGATAATATCCTTAATAAAATCAGTGATCAGCTGCACATAGAGAAAATTCGTATAGGTAAGGACCGGACGCTCAGAACAGCCGCATCCTAACAGATCAATGGCATATACAGTGTTTGTTTTTGCAAGTTCATTGATAATATTGTTCCATTCATGAGAAGATGAACAGACATTGAGATCATGAACGAGCAGAATTGGACTTCCGCTGCCTTTCTTTTTATATGCTATCTTGCCGAAGCGCCAGTTATAATATTCATATGTATCCTTATCTAAAAGATTATCCGCAGTTGCTGCATACTGAAAAATTCTGTTTACGATATGCATTGTTCCTATTGCAGCTCCCGTGAATACGGCTAAAAACGTCAACTTTCTTTTTATGTTCAATCAAGATCACCTGCCTTCAATATTTAAATTTATTATACTACATCAGGAAACTCAAATAAAGACCTAATAAATATTTGTTTTGACTTGATATATGTACGGTGTGAACAGTAACCACCGCTCGCATAAGCAGTCTTAGCACGAAGTGCGGAACTGGAGCGCGGCAGCGCGACGAGTGCGCATGCGGGCGGCTGTTAGATGTGAACAGTAACTATATGCGTGAAATTTCTCAATACATTCATTTTTTATAAAGGGCAGGTGCGTTGATCAAGACGTGAAATAATATTGGCTTTTAATACTTGACAGAAGTTCTATGTTTCACGTGAAACATAGAACTATAAGAAATGGTCTGCAGATGAATTAAAAAATGTTTCACGTGAAACAATTGATAAATAGAAGGCAGGTGAAAGAACAAAACAAAAACAGCAGTATAGGTTATACAAATATACATAAAAAGAAAGAACCTGAATGTTTCACGTGAAACATCTTATATTCATAATAAGTTTTAATAAAAATAAAATCATTAAAATAATGTTTCACGTGAAACATTTTATGGATTAATAGAATAAAAGGTGATATAATAAGTAGGTATCCAAAAGAAAGGAGTACAAAAATGGGTAGAATTATAGCAATTGCCAATCAAAAGGGAGGCGTTGGAAAAACAACAACTGCGATCAACTTATCAGCCTCACTCGCAAGTCTGGGACAGAAAGTACTGGCTCTTGATATGGATCCTCAGGGAAACATGACGAGCGGTCTTGGCGTAGACAAAGATGAAGCCGAAAAAACGGTTTATGATCTGATAATAGGCAATGTAGGAATAGAAGAGTGTATCTATGAAAATGTTATAGAAAACCTTGATGTACTTCCTTCTAATATCAATCTTTCAGCCGCAGAGATCGAGCTGATCGGGATTGATAACAAAGAATATCTTCTGAAAGAAGAAGTTGACAAGATCAGGGACAGATACGACTTTATCATAATCGATTGTCCTCCGGCATTGAGCATGCTTACGATAAATGCTATGACAACAGCCGATTCTGTTATTGTACCTATACAATGTGAATACTATGCTCTCGAAGGATTAAGCCAGTTAATCCATACGATTGAGCTTGTACAGGAAAGACTGAACTCATCGCTTGAAATAGAAGGCGTTGTATTCACCATGTATGATGCAAGAACGAATCTGTCACTGCAGGTGGTTGAAAATGTTAAGGATAATCTGAATCAGGCAATCTACAAGACTATTATTCCTCGAAATATCAGATTAGCAGAAGCACCAAGTTATGGTTTGCCAATCACTCTATACGATCCAAGATCGACAGGAGCTGAGAGCTACATGCTGCTGGCAGAAGAAGTTATACATAAAGGAGAAGAGTAAAATATGGCAGTAAAGAGAAACGGGCTTGGAAAAGGACTTGACAGTCTTATACCAAATAAAAATGAAAAAAAGCCGAAAACTTCTGCAAAAATTGATGACAGAGAAAAGAAAGAGGAAGAAGTATTGAAATCAGGGGAAATCATGGTCAAGATCAATCAGGTTGAACCAAATCGTGACCAGCCGAGAAAAGATTTTGATGAAGATGCCCTGGTGGAGCTGGCTGATTCAATCAAACAGTTTGGAATCCTTCAGCCCCTTATTGTTCAGAAAAAGAAGGATTACTACGAAATTATTGCAGGAGAGAGAAGATGGAGAGCTGCGAAAATCGCAGGGGTAAAAGAAGTTCCTGTCATTGTAAAAGAATTTACAGACCAGGAAATTGTGGAAATCTCTCTGATAGAAAACATACAGCGTGAAAATCTGAATCCGATCGAGGAGGCAATGGCATATAAAAGACTCCTGGAAGAATTTAATCTCAAACAGGATGAAGTCGCTGAGAGAGTGTCAAAGAGCAGAACAGCGGTGACCAACTCAATGAGACTTCTGAAGCTCAGTCCGCGCGTACAGCAGATGATAGTAGATGATATGATCAGCACGGGGCATGCAAGAGCACTTCTGGCGATCGATGATGAGGAACAGCAGTATATCCTTGCAAATAAGATATTTGATGAAAAACTCAGCGTAAGAGAGACAGAAAAACTGGTAAAAGCTTTGAAAAATCCGAAAAAGGAGATAAAGAAGCCAAAGTCAGAACATACGTTTGTTTATGATAATATAGAGGAACAGATGAAAAATATTATCGGAACAAAGGTCAGTGTAAATCCAAAAGCGAATGGAAAGGGAAGGATAGAGATAGAATACTATTCAGAGGAAGAACTGGAAAGAATCTATGATCTGATCATGACGATTCAGTCTGAGTAAAGAAGATAAAATTTGAGGAGAGTATAATTAAAAAAGGAGATGGATTGAATGGATGGAATACTGGGCAGCCTTGGAATAGACCCATTTTACCTGTTTATCATTATGTTTATGCTGCAGGTGGCGCTGATTGTACTGCTGGTTCTTCTTTACGACAAGTACAATCATCTTCAGAGAAGCTATTCAACTTTCATGAAGGGGAAGAATGGAAAAAGTCTTGAAAAAAGCATCTTCAAGAGATTTGAAAAACTGGAAGAGGTTTACGCAGCAGTAGAAGAAAACAGAAATGAGATTGATAAGATCTATAAGAAAATGGAGAGCCACTATCAGAAAGTGGGAATCGTGAAATATGATGCTTTCCATGAAATGGGCGGAAACTTAAGCTTTGTATTAACAATGCTGGATGAAAACAATAACGGCTGGATCTTCAATGCAATGCACAGCAGGGAAGGCTGCTATACCTATATTAAAGAGATCGTAAAAGGCGAAAGCTATATCGAACTCGGAGAAGAAGAAAGACAGTGCCTTGAAAAGGCAATCTATCAGGAATCCTTAGACATCAAAGATGCTGAACAAAATGAATAGAACATAAAAAGAATGAGAGGAATTAACAAATGTTAGACATTAAATTTTTGAGAAATAATCCGGATATCGTAAAGCAGAACATCAAGAACAAATTTCAGGATGAGAAGCTTCCGCTTGTAGATGAGGTTATTGAGCTGGACAAAAGAAACCGCGAGATCAAGCAGGAAGTTGAGGGCCTGCGAGCAGATAAGAACAAAGCATCAAAACAGATCGGCGCTATGATGGGACAGAAAAAGTTCGAAGAAGCAGAAGCGCTGAAGCAGAAAGTTGGAGAATATGCCGGCAGGATAGATTCTCTCTCCGAGGAAGAAAAAGAAGTAGAGGAAAAGATCAAAAAGATCATGATGACAATACCGAATATCATCGATCCTTCCGTTCCGATCGGAAAAGACGACAGTGAGAACGTTGAGCTGGAGAGATTCGGTGAACCGGTCGTACCGGACTTCGAGATTCCGTATCATACAGAGATCATGGAGTCCTTTAACGGAATCGATCTTGACAGTGCGAGAAGAGTTGCAGGAAACGGATTCTACTACCTCATGGGAGATATTGCAAGACTGCACTCTGCAGTACTTGCCTACGCAAGAGATTTCATGATCGACAGAGGATTCACATACTGTATCCCGCCGTTCATGATCAGAAGCAATGTAGTGACAGGCGTTATGAGTTTTGCTGAGATGGATGCAATGATGTATAAGATTGAAGGCGAAGATCTCTACCTGATCGGTACAAGCGAGCATTCCATGATCGGAAAATTCATCAATACACAGCTTACGGAAGATCAGCTTCCGCAGACGCTCACAAGCTATTCTCCGTGCTTCAGAAAAGAAAAAGGAGCTCACGGCATAGAGGAGAGAGGTGTATACAGAATCCACCAGTTCGAGAAGCAGGAAATGATCGTTGTGTGCAAGCCGGAAGACAGTATGGAATGGTATGACAAACTGTGGAAAAATACAGTGGATCTGTTCCGTTCCATGGATATCCCGGTGCGTACGCTGGAATGCTGTTCAGGAGACCTGGCGGATCTGAAGGTAAAGTCCGTGGACGTTGAAGCATGGTCCCCGAGACAGAAAAAATACTTTGAAGTCGGAAGCTGCTCTAATCTTGGAGATGCACAGGCGAGACGTCTCGGCATCCGCGTAAAGGGAGAGAACGGCAATTATTTCGCTCATACGCTGAACAATACAGTAGTTGCGCCGCCGAGAATGCTGATCGCATTCCTGGAGAACAATCTGCAGGCAGACGGTTCTGTAAAGATCCCGGAGAAACTGCAGCCGTACATGGGCGGGAAGACGGTCATCGTACCGAATAAATAAGCAGGAATATCGGAAAGAAAATGCATCAATATTTGAAAGCAATTGGATTTGACAATATCCATACAAGAAAAGAACTGAGACAGCTTCTTCGGGAAGTGGAAGAGCGATTTACACATCAGACGATCGTATCCTACAGACCGGGAGAAGACTTCTGTGAATATCAGAAAGAGTATGGACAATTCATGGGAATCACTGTATGCGGAGAACTGGATGAGGAGGACAACTTTGACCCCGCATACTATTTTCCCTATTTTGAGGGGAGCGGCGTGACGACCTATGCTGACATCTCAGTGGAGCGAAAAATCGAGAAAGAACAGTATGTCGGGATGTGTGAAGATTCCAAAATCGGCATCAGCCTGATCTTTACTCTCCGAAACGGCATAGATTATATGAGGGAAAAGCAGGCGGGATTCACGTCGGGCCTGACGACTTCGGTGACGTTTTCCGGACTTGCACTGTCAGGCATGATCCTTCTCCCTGTTGTGAAAAACGAGAGACAGAGAAAGAACGAGCAGGCGGCCGCCGACAGCAGGCAGATGCTTCTGAATGCCGCGAGAAACGGCGATCAGACGGCAATAGAGACGCTGACACTGGATGATATAGATACTTATACAAAAGTGTCCAGAAGGCTGCGGAATGAGGATGTGTTCTCGATCGTGGACACATACTTCATGCCTTATGGCGCTGAGTGTGATATGTATTCCATCATGGGTGAGATCCTTGCAGTGCGTGTCCGGTATAATCCCGTGACCGACAGGAAGATCTATCATATGAAGCTGAACGTAAACGAACTGAAGTTCGATATATGTGTGCCCGCTGATTCAGTGATGGGAGAGCCGGAGATCGGGAGAAGGTTTAAGGGAACGATCTGGCTTCAGGGATATATCAACTTCTGATGTGATATGATACTAAATTGGAAGCCTGTGTTCATACGAAACATCGAATCACAGAAGGAAAAGATAAATTTAGAAAAACAGTTGTGAAATCCGCGAAAACATGGTATATTATTAGTTGTGTCCGGTAATCGGATACAACAGAATGTTTCCGTAGCTCAGCAGGATAGAGCGACCGCCTCCTAAGGTGACGTCGGAACGTCCGCCTGAGTCAAAGGTGAAAAAAGTCAACAGTTCAACAAAATAGTTAAAAACAGCGATAAAAAGCTGTTTTTATATAAGTTTCTGTAGCTCAGCAGGATAGAGCGTCCGCCTCCTAAGCGGAAGGCCGGCGGTTCGAATCCGCCCAGGAACGTAACCGAGAAGCCGAAAATTCCTTGAAAAATCGAGGGTTTCGGCTTTTCTCATTTTCGGAAAAAATCCGAACACAGAACCTAACGGCGATTAGCAGTTCACAATTTGCTAATCGGACTCTGAACTGTACAATTCCATTAGCTGCTAATAATTAGCAGAAATGAAAGGATTTTTGCTAATGAAAAACCGCTTCCTGCTAATCAGAGCAAAATTTCTGCAAAAAATCCTGCTAATCAAAAAGTTGTACGTTCCTGTTTCAATGAAAATAAATCAAAGTAAATACCGTAATAAATACATAGAGCACTTATGCTTTTTCAATGAATGAAATGCGTGAGTGCTCTATATTTTTGCTCAAAATCAGATTCGAAGGAGGAACAGTATGGAATTCAATGAATTCAGAGAAAAGGTGAAAGAAGCTCTGCCGGACTTTCTCACGGACGATCTCAAAAATGCCGAGATCAAAGATACTGCCGTGAACAAGCTGCAGGGAGAATCGTATTCGGGAATCTCTGTCACACCGGAAGGAAGCCGTGTAGGAGTGAGCATCAATCTGGAAGACTCCTTTCTGGATTATCAGACAGGAAGCCAGTTTACTGCCGTAATGAACAGACTGGCAGATACGCTTGTAGGAACACTGGGAGAACGGGAACAGTTTGATCTGGGATTCCTTGCAGATTACAGTGCGGTGAAAGATATGCTTACGGTAGAAGTGGTTGGAAAAGATCAGAATGCCGAGATGCTTCAGTCTGTACCGCATCAGGAAATGGAAGATCTCGCTGCAGTCTACAGGATTGATCTCGGTGAAACGGAGAACGGAAATGCAACGGTTCTTATCACAAATGAGATGCTGCGGAATTATGGAATTACGCCGGATCAGCTTCATCAGGATGCGCTTGATGCAGCACAGCACACAATGAAATACAGCATCAGGAGTATGGATGAAGTGCTTACGGGAATGGCGCAGAGTATGGGGATTGAACAGGATCAGCCAGTCATGTTTTCCAGTCCTTTGTATGTTGCGACAACGGAACGGGATATGTTTGGGGCGGGAGTACTGGCGGTGCCGTCTTTCTTTGAAGATGCCGCTGAGAAACTGGACGGGAACTTTTATGTTCTGCCCTCGTCTGTGCATGAAATTCTGCTGCTTCCGGATCGTTTCGCACCTGAGCATCAGCTTTTAAAAGAAATGGTTCAGGATGTCAATGCAAATGAGGTAGATCCGAAAGACCGCCTTTCCGACAATGTGTATCACTATGATGCAAAAGAAAGGATCTTTGAACTGGCTGAGAAATATGAGCGCCGGATGGAAGATAAATCACGTGACAAAATTCAGACTAAAAACAAAGATAGACGCTCTGTATTGTCGGAACTGGGGAATAAGCAGAAAGAGTGTTCCGGATTTGAGAAGAAACCGGGGCGTACAACGAAAAAGAAAGAGATGGAGATCTGAGGAAGGAGAAAGGTATGGCATACGGACAATATACCGAGGATAAACCGAAAGACTGCCGTTACTGTTACTTCTGGGACCGAAAGAAAAAGGGATGTATGCTCGATTCCTGTTATTATCAGCGGAAACAGGAGAATGTAAACAGTGAGTGTTACGGCTGTCCTTACGGGCGTACTCAGCTCTGCATCGGATGGTGTACCAGAAAGATCCTCCGCAGTAAGTGATTTGAAACTAAAAGCAGGCATATGGAAAAGGCGGTGGAGTGGAAATGGATTTTGACTTTTACTATGGGCTCCAGTCTCAGACATTCTCCTTCTACCGGATACCGAAGCTGCTGTTCACCGATTCCCGATTCTCTTCCCTGTCTGCAGAAGCAAAGACACTGTATGGGATTCTTCTGGACCGAATGGAGCTGTCTATGAAAAACGGGTGGTTTGATAAACAGAACCGGGTCTACCTGTTCTTCACCGTGCAGGAGATTCAGGAATCGCTCGGGTGCGGAAAAAACAAAGCAATTCAGTTGATGAAGGAACTGGAGAAGATGGGACTGATTGAACGTAAGCGGCAGGGAATGGGAAAGCCAAGTTTCGTATATGTGAAAAATATCCTTTCCTGTCCGGAATCGGGATCTAAGAGGTTTAGAAATCAAACTTCTGGAGGTTTGGAAAATAAACTTCAAGAGGTTGGAAAATCAAACCCTAATCATACTGATTATAGTCATACTGATCATAGTCAGAACAATCAATCCTATCCGGAAGATAGTGATAGTGAAAAAGATGATCGGGAAGTGGATGATAATGCATTTGATGCGATCAGAAAGAGGGAAGACTACCACAGATACTTTCGTGAAGAACTTGGTATTGATGAATTAAAAGCAGAGTATCCGTCGAATGCAGACATGATTGAGGAACTGTTGGAACTGATCGTAGATACGGTATGCAGCTCAAGGGCTTTTATCCGTATCGGAAAGGAGAATCTTCCGGCAGAGATTGTCAGAAGCAGGATGATGAAACTGAACGCAGAGCACATCCGTTATCTGATTTCCTGCCTGAATGAAAATACGACTAAAATCCGGGATATCCGGCAGTATCTCCTGACCGCCCTCTACAATGCCCCGGCGACAATCAGCAGTTATTATAATCAGTTGGTTCAGCACGATATGGCGAATGGTCTGATATGAAGAACCAGAGATATGCAGAAAAGAGGTGAAATTGTGGCAAAGAAAGGAACGGTTACAGCCGTAGTAAACCAGAAAGGCGGAACAGGCAAAACGACTACGTGCGAGAATCTCGGAATCGGTCTTGGAATGGAGGGGAAAAAGGTGCTTCTTGTTGATACAGATCCGCAGGCATCCCTTACAATCAGTCTCGGTTATCCTATGCCGGATCGTATTTCCCCTACTCTGTCGGATCTGATGAAGAAGATTGTCTCAGATCAGCCGATTGAATCAGGCGAAGGGATTCTCCATCATCCGGAGGGCGTCGATCTTGTACCTGCAAATATTGAACTGGCAGGAATGGAAGTTTCTCTTGTGAACGTAATGAGCAGGGAGAGTGTTTTAAAACAGTATCTGGACAGTGTGAAAAAAGAATATGATTTCATTCTTCTGGACTGTATGCCTTCTCTGGGAATGCTGACGGTCAATGCGCTTGCGGCTGCTGACAATGTGATCATTCCGGTTCAGGCTCAGTATCTTCCGGCAAAGGGACTGGAACAGTTGCTGCAGACTGTAAAAAAAGTGAAGCGCCAGATCAATCCGAAACTTCGGATAGAAGGAATTCTCCTGACAATGGTGGACAGCAGGACGAACTATGCAAAGGATATCAGCACGTTGATCCGGGAGAATTATGGGGGAAAGCTGAAAGTATACCAGACGGATATCCCCCGCTCTGTCCGGGCGGAGGAAATCAGCGCGGAAGGGAAAAGTATTTTCAGGCATGACCCGAAAGGTAAAGTAGCGGAGGCGTACCGTGTGCTGACAAAGGAGGTGCTGCAGAATGCCGAGAAAAGGCGCAAACGTCAGCTTGAGCAGTTACGATGATATATTTTCTACGGAACAGAGCCGGACGGAGGCAGGGCAGGAACACGTGCAGGAAATCCCGTTGGAAGAGCTGCATCCCTTTGAGGGGCATCCGTTCAAGGTACTGGACAATGAAGAGATGGATAAGACGGTGGAGAGCGTCCGGACACTTGGGATTGTTACGCCGCTGATCGCACGCCCTGATCCGGAGGGCGGATATGAGATCATATCCGGGCACAGGAGACATCGTGCCGCAGAACTGGCAGGGAAGGAAACCGTGCCGGTAATCGTCCGGGAGATGGACGATGATTCAGCCATAATCCTGATGGTTGATGCGAATCTTCAGCGTGAAAACATTTTTCCAAGTGAGAGGGCATTTGCGTATAAGATGAAATTGGAAGCGGTGAAACATCAGGGTGAACGGTCGGATTTAACTTCCCGACAAGTTGTCGGGAAGTTGGAAGCGGCGGATATTGTGGGAAAAAAATCCGGTGAGAGCGGCAGGCAGGTACAGCGGTACATCCGGCTTACGGAACTGATTCCTCAGCTTCTGGATATGGTGGATAATAAACAGTTGGCATTCAATCCGGCAGTGGAACTGTCTTATCTGAAAAAAGAAGAACAGGAGCAGTTTTTAGAAGCAATGGAATATGCACAGGCGACTCCGTCGCTTTCGCAGGCGCAGAGAGTGAAAAAGCTCAGCCAGTCCGGTGAGTGTACGCTTGATGCCATGTGCGACATTATGGATGAAGTGAAAAAGGGAGATCTTGACCGGATCACGATTAGGAATGATGTACTAAAAAAGTATTTTCCGAAATCATATACGCCGAAGCAGATGGAAGATACGATTATCCGGCTTTTGGAGCAGTGGCAGAAAAAGAGACAGAGAAGTCAGGAACGGTAGAAAAACAGGGCACCAGAGAATGGTGCTTTTATTTATGCAAAAAAAGGAGAAAGAATGAGCGAGAAGAATTTTACAATCTATGTAACAGGCGGAACGAATGTATTTATTCCCGTTTTATCGGATGACCCGAAGCAGGTAAGCAGGGTGTTGGACAGCCTGAAAAGATGCTACGGGGATGATGACAGTGAAGAAGTCAAAGCGGCGCTTTCTTTTGTAAGCGATTATCTGGATGATCTGACCGCAGAAAATGACAAAAAGGATTCTGATGGAAACGCTGAAAAAGAAACTATGAATGGAGTTGTGATGGCGGTTGTTCCGGGGAAAGAGCCGCAGCTGATGGCGGAGGACGAATTTTATAAGAACCATACTGATTATGATGAGCGCGTGCAGATACTCTGCGCATCATATCTCACGGTCATGCTCGAGTACAATCACAGGAAAGTGCTGACTTTGGGAGAAGAAAAATATCTGGTCGGCGACGCTGCCCTCTATGGGTATGATTCAGAGAAGCATGAGGTTTATATTGACCCGGATATGGTAGAAGATCTCCTGAATGATATCGAGGAAAGAACCGTTATGCTCAGTACAGGCAGCGAGGACTTCCCTGCTATCCGGATTTAACAGAGTGGAAGAAAGCAGGTGAGTGAGAATGGGAAAAACCATCGGTGAACGGATTGAAGAGATGAGAATACAGGCAGGAGCGAAGAACTACAAAGGGCATGACTATATGGATCTGAACCGTTTTGCAGACGATACGAGGCACATGATTATCTTTGACGTTGTATCGGAAAAATCCCCGTGGGGAAGCAGCGGGGACAGAATGCGTCTCTATCTGAATGATGTGGGATACGGAAAAGCAGAACATCTGCAGAAAGAAGGAATGATCCGCATCCGCAGCCATGCAAAAGTTTTTGCCGGACATCTTCATTATGACCAGAAAACAATGGACCGATGAATTCCAAATGAAACAGGAAGGGGGATAACGCTTGCAGGAAGAAGTTGAAAACAGGTCGGTCAATCTGGCAATCACTACGACGAAACTGACGGCGCGGGCAATTTGCAGCGGGATCAGGAAATACGTGCAGCACCGCGGAAAAGTGAAATCAAGAAAAGCGGCGGATAAGGCGGCAAAAAAAGCTGCGCCGATCCGCGGGAAGCAGACAGTGAAGCAGCTGATCGGGCAGAATCAGGGAGTAAGCAGCGTGGATATCGCCAAATCCGGGATCAAGGATTTTGAGAGGATTGCCAGACGGTACGGTGTTGATTTTGCCGTGACAAAGGATAAGTCCGTACAGCCGCCCCGGTATACCGTTTTCTTTAAGGCGAAGGATGCGGATGCTCTCACATCGGTTCACAAAGCATACAGTGCAAAGGTTATGAAGAAACGGGGCAGACCGAGTGTACTTGCACAGCTTCAGAAGTTCAAATCACTGGTTGCGGAAATCCCGAGAAAAGTACGGGAAAAGATACAGGAGCGTGGAAGATGATGAATACAAAAGAGATAAAACGCCTTGTGATCCTGAATATTCCCTATGTGATTCTCGGACTTCTGGCTACGAATCTCGGGGAAGCGTGGAGACTGGCTGTCGGAACAGATATTTCGGAAAAGATCCTTGCACTGTTCGGAACGATTCCGGCAGCATTCGGAAATCCGCTTCCGAGTATGCATCCGGCAGACCTGTGCGTGGGACTGGTATGCGGAGCCGTACTGCGAACTGCGGTATATCTTCGCGGTAAGAATGCTAAAAAATACCGCCATAATGTGGAGTACGGGTCTGCACGGTGGAGTGCATAATCTTAAGTGTAAAGAACTCTACATGGACGCACAGGAGGATATGCACATGAATGATTACAACAAAATCACAGCCCTTTACTCCCGCCTTTCCGTAGGCGACGAGGACAGGGACGGCGGCGAAAGCAACTCCATACAGAACCAGAAGAAGTTTTTGGAAAGCTACGCCAGACAGCTAAAATTGACGAATATCCGGCACTACATTGACGACGATGAAAGCGGCAGATTTTTCGACCGCTCCGCCTACTCCCGCATGATAGAGGACGTAGAAAACGGTAAAATCGGCGTGTGTATTATGAAAGACATGACCCGCTGGGGGCGCGACTATCTCCAAGTCGGCAACGCTATGGAGATATTCAGACGGAACAATGTGCGCTTTATCGCGGTCAACAACGGGATAGACAGCGAGAAGCCCGACACATTGGAGTTTGCGCCCTTTATCAACATCATGTCGGAGTGGTACGCAAAGGACATCAGCAAGAAAGTAAAGACCGGCATTAAGACGAAGGGCATGAGTGGAAAGCCGATTGCCACCGAAGCTCTCTATGGCTATGTCAAATCCCCGGACAACAAGGATTTTTGGATAATCGACGAGGAAGCCGCCGGAGTTGTCCGTTTGATTTTTCGCCTGTTTCTGGACGGGAAAAACCGCAACCAAATCGCCGTATATCTGACGCAGGCGCAAATCCCAACGCCCACATTCTACATGAAAGAGCGCGGGCGGGGAACGTGCAAAAACAGGGCGCTCAATGAGGATAACCGTTACAAGTGGAACAAAGCCACTTTGACCCATATCCTTACACGGCAGGAGTATTGCGGCGATGTAGTCAACTTCAAGACTACAAAGCATTTCCGGGACAAGCGGAACCACTATGTAGACCGGAGCCAATGGCAGATAACCGAAAATGTGCATGAGCCGATTATTGACCGCGCCGACTTTGAAACCGCACAGCGGATTTTGGAAAACGCGCCCGTCAGACGCCCCAACGGGGACGGGGAAATCCACCCTTTGTCGGGCTTGCTTTTCTGTAAGGATTGCGGCGCAAAAATGCACATCCGCATAGATTACAGAAACGGCGGCAAGCGGCACGTTGCCTATTGCAGCGAGTACCACAAGGGAAAAGCCAAAAACCCCAAATGCCATTCCCCGCACATCATTGACGCGGACTTGCTCATGCAGACCGTCGCGGAAGTGCTGAAGAAAATCGAGGACTATTCTATCAGCAACCGGGCGGAGTT
>ERZ780162.1402-NODE-1402-length-16860-cov-4.440762_pt1 | contig 16860 bp, 14 predicted proteins | sample MGYA00511474_ERZ780162 | MGnify/ENA primary metagenome ERZ780162 (study PRJEB29588, sample SAMEA2143633) | human gut metagenome | biome: human gut; feature: human-associated habitat; material: faeces | place: Denmark | collected 2008/2010 ...
GAAATAACGACCCATCATCAGGAAATCGGCTCCCATGGCAAGGGCGAGCACCATGTGATAGTCGTGCACCAATCCGCCATCACTACAAATAGGTACATAAATACCTGTCCGTGCCTGATATTCGTCGCGGGCACGAGCCACATCTTGCAGGGCAGTCGCCTGTCCGCGTCCGATACCTTTCTGCTCACGGGTGATACAGATAGATCCACCTCCGATACCCACCTTCACAAAGTCGGCACCAGCCTCTGCCAGATAGAGGAAACCTTCTTTATCTACCACATTGCCGGCACCTACCAGCACTTTATCTCCATATTGTTGTTTGATCCATTGCAGGGTCTCATACTGCCATTCCGAATAACCATCCGAAGAATCGATACAGAGCACATCTACTCCGGCTTCTACCAAGGCAGGGACACGCTCCTGATAGTCACGGGTATTGATACCGGCACCTACCAACAATTTCTTGTCGGGACTCGACACCTCGTTCGGATTCTCCTTGTGGCTGTCGTAGTCCTTGCGGAAGACGATGCCCATGAGGTGATCGTTGTCGTCGACGATGGGCAGAGCGTTGAGCTTGTTGTCCCAGATGACGTCGTTGGCAACCTTGAGGCTAATGTTCTTGTCGCCCACGATGAGCTGCTCACGCGGGGTCATGAACTCGGAGACCTTCGTCTGGTGGTCATCGCGACTGGGACGATAGTCACGGCTGGTGACGATGCCCAGGAGCTTACCCTTGGGAGTGCCGTCGTCGGTAACCGGCATGGTGGAGTGACCGGTCTTCTCCTTGAGCTCGATGACCTGTTCCATGGTCATATCGGGGGTCAGCGTGGAATCGGACTGAACGAAACCGGCCTTGTGATCCTTGACGGCCTTGACCATAGCGGCCTCGGACTCGGCGCTCTGGGAACCGTAAATGAAGGACAGGCCACCCTCGGTAGCGAGCGCGACACCCATGTCGACGCCCGAGACGGACTGCATGATGGCGGAAACCATGGGGATGTTCAAGGTGATTGCCGGCTTCTCACCGCGCTTAAAGCGGGTCAGCGGCGTCTTAAGAGAGACGTTGTTGGGAATGCACTGCGAGGACGAATAGCCAGGGACCAGCAGATACTCCGAAAACGTGTGGGACTCACCGGGAAAGAACGTAGCCATGTTTCTCCTTTTTCCATGCGACCGGTCGGCTGCAGGCCTCGTAGGACCCAGCCCAACCTTGGGCGCCCAATACTGGGGAAGTATCTTAACGCACTTTGACTGCTACAATGCATGATTTAAGAAGAGCACACGAGGGTTTGACGCAGGCTTTGCGTTTGCCCAGCAAACACTTTAGCGGGGAGACGTGGAGCACATGGAGTACAAGACGACGGCAAAGTTGGTCATTCAAGCGTGCGACAAGGATCTGCCGGGCGTGTTCGGCCACGGCTGCGTCTTGCTGCTGCAGGGTATTGCCCGCGAGCACTCGCTCAACCGCGCCGCCAAGAGCATGGGCATGGCGTATTCCAAGGCATGGCGCATTGTGAACGAAGCCGAAGGTCAGCTGGGCTGCAAGCTCATCGAGCGCGACGGCGCCCGCGGATCCACGCTCACGCCCGCCGGAGAGCGAGCCATAGCGGCCTACGAGGAGCTGCAGGCCGACATCAACAACGTCATCGCCACCAAAGCCAACGACCTCATCGCCAGCATCAAAGAGTAGCCCATTTGGGACGGGGCCTTATAGCCACACAACCCCTTCTCATAAGTTGCGGTGAAATAGGGACTGTTTATGCGGTTAAAGCCGTAAATCAATCCCTATTTCACCGCAACTTATGAAGTCGAGGATGATTTAGCTAGTTGCGGAGGGCGTTGTCCAGGGCGGCCGCAACTATCAAGGGATTGTCGGTGCCGGCGAAGAGGCGGACGGTACTCCCCTGCTTGCCGCGTGGGGCCGAAAGGCGCGTCGCTGCGCCGCCGGCGGGCGATGTACGAAACTTCCCCGGCAAAGCATCGAACAGCTCTCCCGCGCTACGCTCGATAAGGTCAAACTCAACTGCCGGACCAAAGCCGTGCTCGAGGATTCCCGTTGCAACCGCATGATCGGGATGCGAGCTCAGTCCGGGATAGCGCACGCTGCGAACCATCTCATTGGCGGCCAAGTACTCGGACAGCGCACGTGCGCGGTCGAAGTGTGCCTGCATGCGGAAATCGAGCGAGTCCAGCCCGCGTTCAAGCGCTTCAGCCTCCTCAACAGACAGATCGAGTGCCGACGCATCGCAACCCACAAACAACGCATGCGCGCACTCGGCAGCGGCATCCACACGATGGCGCTTGAGTTGCGAGCGCGCCACCGAAGCGGCAACGAGCTTGCGCGGTGCCTTACCAGCACACACGCGATCGGACGCGTCGAGCGACAGCACGGCACCCAAGCGCAGCGGATCGCACCCAAAGACGCCAGGCACCGTGTTATCTACCACGAGCAGCGCGCGTGCCTCGCGAGCCGCGCGACCCAGAGCACGAAGATCGGGCACACGCAGACAAAACCCGCCAATGGAGTTGACGAACCACCACAGGTGCGGCCCCTCGGCATCAAACGAGCCGGCAAATCCACCGGACGCCGCAGCAAACGCCTCGGCAGACGGCTCCCCCACCATCACAACATCGCAGCCGTCAAATCCGCTCGCAAACGCATCGGCAAAGTCGTCCGCAAAGGCCACCAGGCGGTCACCGGGACGCACAATCCCCAACAGAGACAGCGCCGCCGGCACATGCAGGGCCGCAACAAGACGCGCCTCACGCGCGCCGGCCCTTGCAGCCCAAGCCTCTTCTAGCTGTTGCACGTCCACGCGGCACCGTCCCTTCATAAGCAAAAACCCACGATGCGGATGTTTCCCGCATCGTGGGCAACGGCTGCAGTATAGCGCCGATATGCGACGAATCGCCTAGATGTTGAGCGCGTGATAGGTCACGTTCGCGCCTGGAGCGTCAACGGTCACGCCATAAGCCTCGGGATAGATGCGCGTCGAAAACACGAGCGCGCCATCGTTCACAAACACCTCGACCGAGGAGACATCGCCAACAATGCGCACGTTGCGCACCTCGTCGACGGGCTCCCAGCGCACGGTACGACCGCAGCCGGCAGAAGCGCGACCCTCATCGGTAAATCGCATCTCAAAGCGCGCGGGCAGCTCGCCATTGGCGCGCACAAACGCCAGCTTCAGCTCGCCATCAACGGTCGCGGTAAACGCACCGTCGACACCGTCGACAACAACGTCAAAACAGGTATCGCCAGCAACCTCCAACAAGCCCTCCCCCACACGCACCGAGGCATAATGGAGCTCGACCTCGCGCGCCGGCTGCTGCAGCACCACGCCGCCGTCACCGGCCGTAAGCTCGCGCGGCACTGTCATGCAGTGCTGCCAGCCGCACGCCACGGTGGGCGCATTGTCATAGGTCGGCTCGTCGGGCATGCCCATCCAACCAATCAAAATGTGGCGACCATCCTCGGCCGTGAACTCCTGCGGAGCATAGAAGTCAAAACCGGCGTCCCACAGGCGGAACTCGCCCAGCTCATAAGTGTCATTATCACCGGTAATGTCGCCCGTTACAGGCATGTAGCCAGCAGCGTATACGTTGCCGCGGTCCCAACGACCGCCCTCGAGCCCCTGGGGAGAGAAGGACAGAAACCTTGCCGGTACACCGCCATCCGCCTCGAGCTCAAGGTATCCCGGGCACTCCCACATAAAGCCAAAGCGCTCGGGCGTAGACACGCGGCTCTCGAGCTCCCAACTCAACATATCGGCCGAGCCATACACCAGGATCTCGCCCACATCGCGCCCGGCACCCTCGCCGTGCATGGCGCAAAATCGACTATCGACATGCGGCCCATCCACGCGACGACGCGCGCCCAGTACCATGTGATAACGCCCATTATCATCGCGCCACACCTTGGGATCGCGCACATGGCAGGTCAAATCCTCGGGATAATCCTCGGACGCCAGCACCACACGCTTTTGGCTGAACTCCCGACCGGCAAGGCCATCAACGCTCTCGACATAAACAGTATCGGCGCGGCGGCCGGTGTTGACGTAGTCGTATGTGCCGTCTGCATCGGAGAGTTTAACGTTGCCTGTGTACAGCACGCGAATGCGGCCGTCCTCGGCAAGCGCGGAGCCCGAATATACACCGTGACAATCGAACGGCTCGTCGGGCAGCAGCGGGGCGCCAACGTAGTCCCACGTCATAAGGTCACGGCTCGTCGCATGGCCCCACATCTTGACGCCGCCGTTCACATCAAACGGGGCATACTGAAAGTACGCGTGAAATACGCCATCTGCCTGGCAAAGACCGTTGGGGTCGTTGAGCCAGCCCGCCGGCGGCATAATATGAAAGCGCTGACCATACGCGCCATGACCGCACTCAGAGGCGGCGGCGTCAACAGCGGCGACCAGCTGTGCAAGATCGCGCCCAAGGGCATTAGACATATCAAAGTCCTAACGGATCGAAAGTTACAAGGCGCCAGAGATCGGCGCCAGATGCGGGAAACACCCGCGAGCATACAGCCCGCGGGCATTCCCTCAATCAAAAGCTCTTAGGCCTGCTCGGAAGCCTTGGGCTCGTCCTTGTACAGGACAAACGAGACGCCAAAGGAAACCAGCGCGGCGACCGCAAACATGATCGCGTACTGCACGGGTTGGGCCAGGCACAGCAGGATACCGAAGATACCGGTAACGCCCGTGCCGGAAGCAGCAAGCGAGGTGAGCGCGCAGACCAGGGCACCGCAACCGCCGCCGATGCAGCCGGCGATGAAGGGCTTAAAGAAACGCAGATTCACGCCGAAGATGGCAGGCTCGGTAATGCCCATAAAGGCGGACAGAGCCGAAGGAAGCGCCAGGCCCTTAATCTTGGCATCGCGAGTCTTAAAGGCAACGGCGAGCGCAGCGCCACCCTGGGCGATGTTGGCGGCACTGGCGATGGGCAGCCAATAGGTCACGCCATACTGGGCGAGCTGGCCCAGGTCGATGGCGGTGTACATCTGGTGGATACCGGTAACGACCGTGGGAGCATAGAACAGGCCGACGATAAAGGAACCGATGCCGAAGGGCAGGGTCAGCAGGGTCTGGATCAGACCGAGGATGGCGTTCTCGGCCCACACGAAGATGGGGCCGACGGCAACGAGCGTCACGAGCACGGTCACGAACACCGAGACGAGCGGGGTCACAAAGAGGTCGAACATCTCGGGAACGATCTTGTGTAGGCGCTTCTCGAGGAAGGCCAGAATGGCGCAGGCGATAACGATGGGGATCACGTGGCCCTGATAGCCGACCCACTCAAAGCTGTACACGCCGGGGATGACGGTGACCATGGTCTGAACGCCCTCGGAGGCAACCGTGTAGGCGCTCTGCAGCGAGGAGTTGATAAACGCACCGCCGACGACGGCACCCAGGTACGGATTGGCGCCAAATGCCTTAGCCGCGGAGTAGCCGATCAGAATCTGCAGAATGCCAAAGGACGTGCCCGAAACCAGGTCGGCAATCTTGTAGATAAAGTTATTGGTGTCGAGCGCGATAAAGCCGTTGGAGGCCATAAAGTTGAGGGCGCTCATAATGCCCAGCAGCAGGCCCGAAGCCACGATGGCGGGGATGATGGGGACAAAGACATCACCGAGCACCTTAATGGCGCGCATAAAGATGTTCTGCTGCTGAGCCGCGGCCTCCTTGACCTCGGCCTTGGTAGCAGCCTCGACGCCACTGAGCGCGATGAACTCTTCGTAGACCTTGTTGACGGTGCCGGTGCCAAAAATAATCTGGAGCTGGCCCTGAGCCTCAAAGACGCCCTTGGCGCCATCGACGTTCTCGATGGCCTCCTTGTTAACCTTGGTGTTATCGGCGATCACCAGACGCAGACGCGTGGCGCAGTGTGCGGCCGAAACAACGTTGTCGGCGCCACCGATGTTGTCGAGCACCTCTTGGGCTGATTTGCGGTAGTCCATGACTTCCCTTTCCTCCAACGGGCGCATTTGCACCCGGCCATCTTTGATACTTAAACTGTAATCGTTTTCAGTTTCATATGACTGCAATCGTTTTCATATAACGGTGAACGGTAGGAAAAAGCCGGCGAATGGTAGTTTTGAGACAAAAGCAGGCGACTCAGAGGCAGGCAGACGTGCCCAAAACCTAGACATTCATAAGCTGATGGCCGAGTTTGAGCGTCTTGAGACCGCTCTCCCCCTCCACGTCATCGAGCGTGTTGAGCAACATATTGGTCGCCTCGACGCCACTGGTCAGGTAGCCATAGTGCACGGTGGGAATGCCGCCCGTCAGCGCGCGCAAAAACGCGTTGTCGCCAAAACCGCTCACGCGGTGTATACCCTCGCCCATGCCGCGAACCTCATCGATAGCACGCAGCGCGCCCGCCGCCATGGTGTCGGTCGCGCAGGCGATAAACGAAACATCGGGAGCGACGGAAAGCAGCTCACTCGCCGCACCATAGCCCGAGTCGAGCGTAAACGAGCCCAGGCGAATCAGGCTCGGATCAAGCGCCACGCCCGCGGCGCGCAAGCCGGCCTCAAAACCGCGACGGCGGTCATAACCGGCCGCGCGGTCCCCCTCGGTAACTCCAATATAGGCAATCTTGCCGTCAACGCGACCCGCAAGCGCATGGCCCAGCTCAAAGGCGGCCTCGTAATCGTCGTGATAGACGCACGCCGCGCCCTCAACATTCTGGCCGATCAGCACGATGGGCACGCGGCACGACTCAATCGCCCGGCGATGCTCGTCTGTAATCATAGTTGCCACCAGCACAATGCCATCAACCGGATGGTTTTGAAACAAATCGAGGTATTCGAGCTCGCGATCGGGGGCGTTATCGGTATTGGCAAGCAGCATCTGGTAGCCACGGTGACCGAGCACCTGGCCAATGCCAGCGGTAATGCGGCTCACGGATTCCGAGTTGATCTTGGGGACGATGACGCCGATGAGCTTGGTAGAGCCGGTGCGCAGCGCGCGAGCCTGGCTGGACCGCACGTATCCGGTCAGCTCAATCGCCTGCTTAATGCGCTCGGCCTTGTCCGCCGAGATATATCCACCGTTGAGGTAGCGCGAGACGGCGGCGCTCGAAACGCCGGCCAGCTCGGCCACATCTTTCATCTTTACCACGAGTACCCCTGTCATTGAAATCGCTTTCACCATGATACCCGTGCGGAGCTACATGCGTGTCGCAAGACAGGACGTCACGGTCAATTTAGCTGTCGTAGCACGGGCATCGCAGGGCTTCAGCTAGAAACGTCGAAATATAAGTTCCGAATCAGTCAAACTACCGATTCGGCACCCCGTTACATTTGCAAGCGGTGCCATGCAAAATCCAAATCGAGAACAGCTTACTCACTTTGGAAAGACGCATCGCTGTCCGCTGCCAATTCCGAAGGAAGAATTGCCGGCAGCGTCAAAGCCCCCATGGGCGAAAGTCCAGTAACGACCATCAGATAGCTCTTAGCGTGACCATACGCCATGGAAATCGCATTAGAGAGAAGATAACGGCGCCTCATTCGAATAACTGGAAATGACCTGAGGAATGATTTTGATACCCAACGCAAGCTCAAACTTTGCGATTGTTTTCAGCGTCATGTTGGGCTGAGAATTCAACAATTTCGAAAGCGACTGAAGACTCACGCCCATACGCTTTGCCAGCTCGCTTTTACTCAAGCCCGAGCGCTGCATCTCGCGATGAACAATAAACTCAATATCTAGTGCGTGCTCATAGGCACGGGTTTCGCTCGTTTCCGTTTCCGCGTAAAAGTCTGATAAATCGACCTTAACCATTACAAGTCTCCATTTCGTAAGCGGGCAAAAAAGCCGACGCTATGACTCCAAAAGCTGCTTTGCTATCGGGGCCAACTGTTTTGCGCGTTTAATTTCTTTGGAAATATTTCCCGAGCCCTGATGGCCCTTAAACCAAAAAAGCAAAACAATCTTGTCCACGCCTTGGCAAATCGCGTAGACCATTTCTCGATTAACCCCATCAAAACCCTTGAGTTCGTATAGCCCAATCTTAGGCTCGATACATCGAAGCTTTGACGTTCCAGTGACATCCTTAAGCCCGTAATCATAGATTTTTGAAATCTGATTGATCATTTTACGGGCGGTAAACTTCGTTTTAGGATCAGACATCATCTTCTGAAATTGAGAGTTCTCAGGGGAGGTGGTTAGTTCCCAAAAAGGTCGCCCCCTCGGGATCAGTATATTCGACAAGTTCATAGTCACTATCCAAAGGCCACCCCCTCCGCTTCAGATGAAACCAAATATGATTAACTTATAAGTTAAGTTTAGTCAAATTCAAATACAGGGCAAGCCCCAAGCCGAGTTCAAGCAATCTGCATTATTAACTCAGAGAAATGTGGGAAAGAAGCGGCAGAAACTACATTGGCAAATAAGGCCCCCGCGAAGTGCACGAACTATTATGGGGACCAACAACATACCTAGGAAGACGAAGGCAAGGCACGTCAGCACTAGCTCAAGATCGCTTAAAACCCCTACTAGATTGACATCGTGAGACGGAGACACCCTTGCACAGAAAAGTCGCTCGTCATGCGCGCAGATATTTCGAAAATCTTTGATGTAATCGTATGCGAGCCTAAGCCTTCGGGGGCTGATGCGCTTATCGATTTCATGCGTCACGGAATAGAGATCAGAAAACGACTTGGCAATGGAATTTCTCATGCTTTCTGGTTGAAACTCGTAAAACTTGAAATAGCCGGATAGTATCCCTTGCGCTCCAAAACTAACCGAGTATTGTTATCGCATTCGAGTCCACGGCTTTCAAGAATAGCAATCTGCTCAGCAATAGATTTAAATGGCTTATCCATATGGGCCCCTTTAACGCGAAAACCGCCTTTCGGCGGTTCCCACAGACCAAGCCGGACGTACCGTCGCAAGGCCTCATCACAAGGCTTACTTTAAGGGAGAACCCGGGGTCCGTCAATCCAATACTACGAATCCCCCAAATCAGCCCTTTGAAGAGACCAAACAACCAATTCATGTGAAATAGCCCCAAGCTCGTATTTCGCCACAACGAAGAAGTCATTTAGCGACAGCGGGCACGCTATTACGGGCCGCTGTCGCTATGGAGCCGATTCTTTATCCCCTCGGTGGGTAGGGATCGTGGCCATGGGAATCCCTTGCGCGGATTCTTCCATCGCAACGATGGATAATCAACTCCGACTCCTGATGAGAGCAAATGCGTCGACCGAGCTTTATCGCCTCGCTCTGGGTCGTCGTAACGAAAGAAGCGCGACCTGCCCCTTCGCCCTTAACCTGCCAATTGCCATCCGAATGCTTCGTAACGTGCTGATTTCTACCTTTCATACTCACTTCGCCTTCAACTCTGAACTCGCCGACATGGCTACAACATGAGATATGCGACAGGCACCTTCGTGCCATTTTTCAAAAGTGTAGCCACTGGCGCGAACATTAGATGAAGCGCGCGCAACGAGCACGTTGATCTTTTTGGCCTTCTGGCAGCCCTGCAAACCAAAGAGAAAGAGCAGAAAAGGCACTGGAGCTCGCACCCAAAGAGGCTCATATCGACGACCAGGTGGACAGGCGCCTCCATATCTACCATGGTCTACTCAGCGAGCAGGGCGATTCATTGGGAGCGTCTTTAGTGTACGGGATGGACATCCACGCCAACTGGCTCTTACCGATCTACTGCATGTTCACGGTGCGAGAGAGCGACATCGTTGACAGCACATGACATGCCCCGCACGGCAACGTCTTTTACGGTACCTCCAATTCAAGCTCGACCGCCGAGGCATTCCAGACATCCCGCGCAACCTTGTTGTCAAAACGCCTAAATACGCATCATTACACTCATGAAAAAAGGGCAGCACTCTCTTGTCGAAAGCGTCACCCTTAAAGCTCCCACAGAGCTTTTGTATGATAGCTAGGTATGCTACACCATCTCGCAGAGATGCACAGCGCCGAGAATCGCTATTCCCAGCAGAACAAACACCGTGGATGCGGCGGTCCAATTGCAATCGGCGTTATTGAAGCTTTCTCTACACCCTGATGTTCATCTCTTTAAACACGCTGTATAAAACATCTTGTGCAATTAGCCCACGATAAGATCCAACAAGCTCACCTAATTCATCAAGCATTGCTTTCGTCTCGTCGTCAGGCAGGACACGGCAGAGCAGGGAGTACATATCGGAAAACCTTGCCCCTCTTACGACCGCACAATAGAGCCGCTCGTCATGCGCGCAAATATTCCTAAAGCCAGAAAGAACTTGAATGACGCGAAGCAGCATTATCGGCTCGAGTCTTTGTTTTCTATTTGACGTTTGGCTGACCAACTTGCAGGCAGCATTTTGCACGCCGCGTTTCTGAAGCTGATAGAAATGTGAGATATTGCCAAATGTCAGATCATTCTGAAGAACCCACAAGGGCACTGCACCGTATTTATCCAAATAATGCTTCACGAAGGGACGCATGCGCTGTTCATCTGTCACCTTATCATTCAGAATATTTATCAGGTCAGTAAGCCTCTTCGAATGCTGTTTCTTTTTATCACCTCGAAATGCCTTGGGCACAAGCATATCGTTAGGATCGACATAATTAACCCGATTCAGATAGGCATCCGCAGCGCGATATTGATCGCAGAACGAATACACGACCGCGTTCTTGAGCACGGCTTCGGCCCTCGCGAGATATGAAAAAGTAAGTTGCCTAAGCTCCCTGTCAAACAGGAATAAATCGTAAATGTTCTTAAATGAAGTGCCTCCCCTATAAACATCACTTGACGAGGACTGCGCAGCGTTTTTATCAAGAAACGGAGCTTTGTAGCCGTTTACGACCGCATAATAACTCTCACGCCTCAGGCAATCTGTCGTAGAAGCATCAGTCGCCACCCCACGGCTCTCTAGGAGTTCAATAAGTTGAGCGAAAGTCTTAAATTCCTTTGCCAAAGCAAGCTCCTAAAATCAAAGGGCCGTTGCCGGAAGCCTCCGGACAACGACCCTTCTTTGTCATCGCCTCACTTAGAGTCCACGATGACTGTATCACTATCGGTATAGTACCCTACATTCATCTTCATTGCAGCGTATACAGGAATTACATTCAGCGTTGGACCTTAATTCATCTATTATTCAAATAGCCTGATTCGGCACATCAATCATTATTCTCCTCGCCCGCAATGTCTGCAAAGGTCAGCTGTTCGCATCTTTTCATCGGACGATAATCTTTGACTTTTGTTATGTGACACGCTTTGGGACGGACCTTCTGCGTTCTCAAGTTAATGATCTCTTCAATTGTCATATCGACAAGCATTAAATCGCCACTATTTAGGCGATACTCACCATCTCGCACTCGTTCGAGAAATTCATGGTCGTCTATCTGAACCTTTTTGTATGTTCGTTGCTCCTCCTCGTAGCCAGACTCAAACGTATATCCGGAAACATCTCCACCGTAGGAACCAAATAACGGTCGAACCCAGATATTGTGGGACGAATACTCAACCGTCTCTTCCTGAGTTGCCTTTAAAGCTTCGTCTTTATAGCTGTCAAAATAAGTCGCCTCGCTTGAAGAAAAAGAAATAGCATCCTCTGAAGCCTTACTACCGGCAGTCTTAATCTCAATCTCCCTCGAAGGCCTCTTGAAAGTTTTCATCGGACCAGTGATGACCTTAGAAAATTTCTCAGCGATTTCTGGGGACTGGACTAGCGCGTGGATCTCAATGGGAACAACGACTGCGTCCGAACCCTCTCCATATACGAAAGTTCCATTGTCAGTTGGCTTATATTTAGAGATATGTCCTTTAACTTTTTTAATTATGTGCGCTATAGCAAATAGAACCTCCACAAGACCGCAGGCATTATTAATTGCAGATATAGCGTCACTGTTTAACGCGTCAATCAACCCGGGCACACAATGGATCACGAATTCCGCAATAAAAGATCCTTCTTTAAACGGACGCACTTTTATAATCGTTTTGTCTAAGCTGCCCGACTCTTTAGCGACCTCTTTTATCAGTCCGTCAAATTGGCTTAGGAACTTAGAAAGGTCCTTGGCGTCCAAGCCTTCTTCGGGATCTACATCGACAAAGCGATATACGAGCGTTTGATTTGTTGTAGAAGTGTCCATGTCATCCTCATACCCTTATAAGATCACGGGTCCTATTTCCTGCGACCGAGGCGTTTAATTCGAAAACGATCAATCGCATAATTAAACGAAATAATAAGAACCAACGTCATCGTATAGATCACGAATTGATATATTTCAGATGGTGGATCAGACAAATAGTCTACAAAGACCGCTTCCATGACGACCACAGTAAGAAGCGTACATAGCCCGATAAACCCCATTCTTCCCACATCGATGCGAAAGACGCTCCGATACTTCAAGAGTAAAAAGGCTGCGACACCATAGATAGCAAAAAGTGTGATTAAACCTGGTATCAGATTCCAACAAAAGAGGGCAAGAACAACAGGAAACGTCCAAACAGCATTTCCCGCCGCATCTGAATCCATAAACCTATAGCCTTTATCCCTCATTCCGCTTCTCTCCACGACAAGCTGGAGATAACTCCTCAATATCCATCCTGAAAATGATGCAAAATAGATAATGAATAATCGGTCGACAGACCACAAGGTATTATCCCCAAAAGAAAGCGTAAGGATGCGCGAGGCAACCGGAAGCGCCGCAGAGGTTAAAACTGTGATCAGGACATCGGAGGTTTTAAACTCACCGTCCCCGCTCTCTCGGGACTTGTCCACCGTCAAACTCCCAACGCGAATAGAACTTGACATAAGCCGAATCCCATATTACTTTGCTACGCATGCATTAGAGGGCAGGTTTTCTGTTAGCTGAGATCCCTTAATTATCATTCTCATTAACATTGCAAAGGCTCAGGGCCCTGTGCAATACGCCTTAACCAGCGTTATCTCGCGTATGAAAAAAGGGCAACACTCTCTTATCGAAAGCGTCACCCTTAAAGCTCCCAAAGAGCTTTTGTATTGCAGGACGCATCCTACACCATCTCAAAGAGATGGTGTAGGATGCGTCCTCGACCACCACAAAAACATCATCACATATGATACATGAGACTCAGACTATCGGGTACCATGCATCGACCATACCTTTGAAAAAGCTGAAGGACGATTTTACAGGGTCATTTTTCTCGTAATACTGGGCATTCCGATACATGCGATTGACAGACTGGTGGAGCTGGACGCCCTTGGCCGCAACAACGCCAGGAGACGCAATCAGATGATGCAAATAAAGAGTCGTCGCAATTTGCTGAATCCTGTCATTGCTCAGCTTCGTTGAAAGGGTGATATCCGAATAGCCGACAGCCCGTAAAGCGTTTTTAACATTGCGGCCAATCTGATAAGAAGGATTCCCTCCCTTAAGGTCATCAATAATGCAGTTATTATGCCCGCAAGCATTACGGAGAGCTTTAACGCTTTGAAGTTGATAGAAACGGCTTTGAAGCTTTTTGTCTCGATATTTCTTTGCAACATAAAGAAGAAAATTGTTGAAGGTTCCAAAAGGAATAAGCTCGACAAATGCCCAAACTGGATAACGATAACCAGGATAATCAGCAATTATTTGGTTTGTATAGCATCCGTTTGCACCTCGGTTGATTTCCGATTTAACTAAATTAACCGTTTTCCCATTATCTAACTTCTGATCTTTAGAAGAAATGTACTTCTCGACAATCGAGTACCCGTCATCTTGATGCGCTTCCAAGAACCTCAACAGCTGAAGTTTCGAAAAATGCTCAACATCGATTGAAATTGAAAGAAGCACCTGGCGAAATTCATAGTCAATGATTGCAAGATCGCGAAGCATTCCAAAATCAAGGTTAATGAACAGACCATCATTCGGCCCGCCCACATACGTTGGAAAACCCTTTCGAAATAGGTTGATGCGAAAGAAGTTATTGTTCTTCTCAAGATACCGTTCAGCATCATCCTTCGAAGTAAGCTCGAATTTAATGCCCTCCGACTCAAGATGCTGAACTTGCTGAGCAGGAGTCAACCAAGGCTTGGGTCGAAATTCATCCATGCAGCCTCCCGCATGTCTACAAGTTATAAAATAGCTCGATTATTGTACAGCTTGATGACCTTGTAACGTCTATGCGTCGCATGGCCCGCGGCTTGCCGGGAGTACCAAGTAAAACACATCTCCGCACACCTTCAGCCAGGAAACCGAACTCATCTAGGCTAAGGAATCCCAATTCGATTAATCGAATTGTTAGCCGTTGATTGCAGAACATTATCCCGCCCGTCTAAAGCCATTGGAAAATACTGGAAAATACTGAAGGTAACGGTTACCGAGTATGCAACGATGATGCGGTAACCTTCCTCCAACATCTGCCATGTTTGACCCTCATAATAGATAACCAACTCGCTCTTTACGCCCGCGGAAGCTGCCGAGTTTTACCCCAATTATTCTTTGAACTCACAGAATGGAGCAAGTCATTTCATCTGGCAATTCCAACTCAAACATTAACCGCCGGTCCAACCCCTATACTGGACACAACATAGCGATCGCTGTAAATACAATCATTTCGGTAACGTTGAACCCAATAAAATGCCAATCGAAGCTCTAGCACTTCGAAACATCTCGTATAAGTGTTCTTTCGAGCATTTTCTGAGCAACAGTTCTAGTTGAAATACTCCATATCGATCATTTTAGAAAATGCACAAACGTTACTATTGGATTTGACTTCTAAAAACACATTTGTTTTTACCGGGCAACAAGCCGTTTCGTTGAAATACTACAATTACATTAACTGTGAACGCATCTTAGGCCAGGTGAGGTAATTGCCGGAAAACGAATCTAAGTATCAGTATTGGCTTCCTGATTCGAATAACATGAGAGTCAACCATACAGCCGCAGTAAATTCTGTTGTCATTATCGGACCAAATGGATCAGGGAAATCAAAACTTGGCGCTTGGATAGAGCAACAGGACTACGAAAAAGTTCATAGAATCTCGGCCCAACGCGATATCAATTTTTCCGAGAGAATCCCTTTGAAAAGTTTTGCCGAAGCAGAGGATATCGTTATTTATAGCCGCCCAGGCGCAAAAGAGAGAAAAAGGGCGCGCTGGGATTGGGGCACGAGCTACACTACAAAACTTCTTAGCGATTTCGACGATGTACTGGCGGCGCTGATTGCCCAAGTCAGCCTTGAAAACCAGCACTTTATAGACGAATGCAAGAAAGCCGATTCGAATAAATCAGAAAGACCTCCAATTCCAAAAACCGCACAGGATAAGCTTATTAATATTTGGGACAGCGTTTTTCCTCAACGAAAAATAGAGTATGAGGATGCTGCGTTTTACGCCATTCCAACCAACAGCTCAAAACGCTATAGTGCGACTCAGATGAGCGATGGAGAACGCTCCGTGCTGTACCTTGCAGCCCAGGTTCTTTGTGCGCCTCAAGCTAAAATTTTAATCATGGACGAACCAGAGGTTCATTTACACCCATCGCTCATGGGGCGTCTGTGGGGATCCCTAGAGCGAGCACGCCCAGATTGTTTATTTATCTACATAACTCATGATGTCAATTTTGCCTCAACACACCAAAGCTCAGACACTATTTGGGTCAAGAGTTTCGACGGTACCAAATGGGACCTGGAATCCCTGCCCGACAGCGACCTACCAAAAGAACTGCTGATAGATCTTTTGGGCAATAGAAAAGAAGTGCTGTTCGTTGAAGGTGCTGAAGGAAGCTACAATAAGCGTATTTATTCCGTCCTTTTTCCCAACTACTACATAGTTCCCTCGGGTGGCTGCGAACAGGTAATAAATAACGTAAAAGCCTACAACCGAACTCGCAGTCTTCACGCGATAAAAGCTCGGGGCATCATTGATAGAGATTTTAAAACTGACAAGCAGCTCTGTGCGTACGAGAACAGCGATGTCTATACACTTCAAGTGGCAGAAGTTGAGAATTTATTTCTCACAAAAGAGGTAGTTGAGATACTTGCAAAGCGATTTGCCGTAAATCAAGAAGAAGTCTTTGACAACATTAAGCATTATGTGTTTGAGCGATTCGAAAAGCAACTAGCCAAACAAACATCCGGAGCGCTTGTTGCGGGAGTGAAAGAAGCACTTTCGGGGATCAGTATTTCAGATAACGATCAGTTGACTTCCGATAGTATTGCGGCCTCGATTAATATTGAAGCTACAGAAGCAAATGTTAGAAACAGATATCAGAAAGCCATTTCAGGCCATAATTACAATGCGGTTCTTAGTCTCTTTAATGACAAATCAATTGCAACAAGCGTTGGTCATTTCTTTGGAATAGACAATAGAATCTATATCGAGCGTGCAATATGCCTGCTTGAAGGCGAACTTAAAGATGAACTATCTAAAGCGCTAGCTCCTTACATTACACTTTGCCCAAACAATCAATTCGATACTCAAGCAAAGAGGAGCGCCGCGTATTAATGACGTATCAAGCAGCGCTAACAGAGCAGCTGTTGCATTAACCGAATGAAATCCTGACACAACTTATGCTGACCAGCCAGTGAGTGCCGGCACAATCAAAAAACTCTAGCTGCTCTGAAAACAGGCATAAACAATAACCGCGTCTGTTTTTCAGAGCTGTTCCATATGCCCTCGAGCAAATTATTTTGACAAACCTTATCAACCAGTCCGCCCTCCCCCTCCCCAACATTCCCTAGAAAGTTCCCTGATGTTGACTGGGGTTCCCGTAAAATAAACTCCAACAAAATATGTGCGGAGTGCTGGCCTGGAGCTGCCTTCGGACCCTATTGGCTGCTCACCGAGAGGCTCCGCTATGAAACGACCCCTTTACTACCTGTTCTGCGCGATCGCGTGCACGTCCATGGTCAGCGCGACGATGCCCATGGCAGCCATCG